>VYLZ01000065.1_pt1 | contig 73518 bp, 72 predicted proteins | sample 5115361 | NCBI WGS metagenome assembly VYLZ01 (sample SAMN12291805, study PRJNA351875) | freshwater metagenome | isolation source: freshwater lake | place: USA: Michigan, Sixteen Lake | collected 2013-08-07 | reverse complement strand
CATTTTGCCATGAAAGCAATCCTGTACACAAAGGCTATGGAAAAAGCCCTAACTGAACTCAAAAAACTAAAAGCTGGAACTCAACTCAAACTCAATTTTGCGTAACATCAGTTACTAACTTGGTTTACTTTTTTCTATGAACCGTTTGCTTTCGATCGGGGCCGGTTGAAATCAACGTTATTGGAACTTCTAAGGCTTTCTCCAAGAATGCGATATACTGAACTAGTTCGACAGGCATTTTATTTTCGGTGATCCCCTCAAGTGAAGTATTCCAGCCTTTGACCTCGGTATAAATTGGCTGAATGTTTTCGTTTACAAGTTCGTATGGAACGGTTTCTGTTATACTGCCGTCACCTAATTGGTACTTTGTGCATATTTTAATGGTTGGGAAAATGTTAAGCACATCGGCTTTCATCATCAACAACTGCGTGACTCCATTGATCATAATAGAGTACTTCAATGAAGGAAGATCGATCCAACCACATCTACGTGGTCGTCCAGTAGTGGAACCAAACTCGTTTCCTTCTTTGCGCATTTTCTCACCTTCTTCATCCAATAACTCGGTTGGAAACGGACCACTGCCGACTCGCGTGCTGTACGCCTTAAAGATGCCATAGACTTCTCCGATGTGTTTTGGAGCTACACCCAAACCCGTGCAGGCGCCTGCTGTAACTGTACTTGAACTTGTAACAAACGGATAGCTACCAAAGTCAATATCCAACAACGAACCTTGAGCGCCTTCCGCTAAAATAGTCGAACCTAATTTTAGCTCGTTGTTAATAAAATATTCGCTGTCGATGAGTTTGAATTGTTTCAAAAAACTGACTGCATCCAAGAATTGACTTTCCAATGCATTCCAATCAAACTCTATGTCGTGGCTTTTTAAGATTTCGAAATGAATGTCGGTTAGTTTTTTCAGTTTTTCTTTGAACGAACTGGCCAGGACATCCCCCACACGCAATCCCTGACGGCCAATCTTGTCCTGATAAGAGGGACCAATGCCTTTAAGTGTAGATCCAATTTTGTTTACTCCTTTCGCTTTCTCATACGCTTGATCGAGTAAACGATGAGTAGGGAGGATTAGGGTTGCCTTCTTTGAGATAAACAAGTTTGCCTTCACGTTGAGATTGTATTTCTCAAGTTTTTCTATTTCCGTTTTAAATACGATCGGATCCAATACTACTCCGTTGCCAATGATATTCCGCGTCTTCTCTCTGAAAATACCTGATGGAATTTGATGAAGCACGTGCTTTATTCCGTCAAATTCGAGTGTGTGCCCTGCGTTGGGGCCACCCTGAAACCGAGCTACTACATCGTAGCCAGGCGCCAATACATCCACGATTTTACCTTTTCCCTCATCGCCCCATTGCAGGCCTAGCAACACATCTACTTTCATACTTTTATTGGTCAATAGTCCATTGGCGATAACCCATCGGGAAATCGCTTTCTTTAAAAATTATTTTTTTGAATGAGAAATGACTTCTTGCTCTGATTTCACCACTTGAAAAATGGCGTTGAGTTTTGTAATCACAAGCAATTTTTTTACACTCTCTGACGGATTCATCAGGTACACTTCACCCCCTTTGTTCCGGAACTTTGTAAGAATAGTAATCAACACCCCGATTCCGCTACTGTTAATGTAGCGCAATTCTGAAATATCGATAATGCAAGTAAGAGCTTTGTGACTCATCGCGTCATTGACTACGCTTACTAATTGGGTACCGCTATCCTCACCTATGAGGTCACCTGAAATCCGGAGGGTTAGCGTATCTCCTTTAATCTCTTGAGTAAAGTTCATATTTTTTTATTTTCACAATTGGTTTTTGTGCAAGAAGCGTACAAAATTAAGGAATGATGCATGACATTAAAATGCAGCAAATCGCCAACTGTATTCTGAATATTCTGTATTCGTGGGTCACAAAACTCGGTGACCTTATGGCATTGCGTGCAAATCAGGTGATCGTGCTGCTTGTACCCATAGGATTTTTCGTATTGAGCCAAGTTCTTGCCGAACTGATGTTTGCTTACCAGGTCACATTCTACCAACAAATCAAGTGTATTGTAAACGGTAGCACGACTTACCCGATAACTCTTGTTTTTCATTTTGATGTAGAGCGATTCTACATCAAAGTGCCCGTCTAGCGAATAAATTTCTTCCAAGATGGCATAGCGCTCAGGGGTTTTTCGTAACCTTTTGGTTGAGCGGCATTCTTATTTCGCAGCAAATATACGCATTCAATTAACTCGCGAATCAAACCTACTTACCTTCACCACACCTTCTACTTTCTCTAGTTTGCCGATCAATACTTCTAAGTGCCGAGTATCGTTCACATAGAGCATTATCTCGCCACTGAAAATACCTTGATCTGTTTTGAACGACAAAGAACTCATATTTACTTTAAGCTCTTCTGAAATCACTTTTGATACGTCATTGATCAACCCCACCCGATCGGTGCCCACCACTTTTAATCCCGTTAGGAAAGCGACTTCGTACTGTGATGTCCATTTTGCCTTAATCACCCGATTTCCATGATTTGCCAGGAGTTCGGTTGCGTTAGGGCAAGAGGTACGGTGAATTTTTATTCCTTCGTTGACAGTAACAAAACCGAACACCTCATCACCCGGAATCGGTGTGCAACATTTTGCGAGCTTGTATTCCACCACATCCATGTCCTCACCGATTAGCAGAATATCTTCATAGCGTCCTTTGGCCTTGTTGATCTCTTGCTCAATCGTCTTCACATCTCGCACTTCATTGTGCTCTCTACTTTTGAGCGGTGAAGAAGGTTTATACTCTTTAAATCGTTTTAAATCATTTACGGTGATGGAGCCAAAGCCAAATTTGTAAAAGAGCTCAAACTGTGAAGGGACTTTAAAAAAATCACGCATTTGCTCAAACACTTGGCCGTTGGTGTCTATTTTAAGCTGCTTTAACTTTCGCAATAGAACTTCCTTACCATCATCAGATACTTTGCGTTTGTTTTCCTTTAGCAGCTCCTTAATCTTTGATTTCGCCTTTGGACTGATAACAAATCTCAGCCAGTCTTCATTCGGTTTTTGTTTGGCCGAAGTCAGAATTTCGATTTGATCACCATTTTTTAAAACATGATTAATGGGCACTAACCTCTGATTCACTTTAGCGCCAATACATTTGGCTCCAATATCAGTGTGTATATCAAAAGCGAAATCTAAGGCCGTAGCGCCCGTAGGGAGTGTTTTCAATTCCCCTTTCGGAGTGAATACAAAAACTTCCTCGCTAAAAAGATTGCCACGGAAGTCATCGACAAACTCCAGCGCAGTAAGGTCTTGCTTTTCTAATGTCTCACGAACACGAACCAGCCATTTCTCCAAATTGGATTCATACTTGGCTGCATTGTCCTTGTATTTCCAATGTGCAGCATAGCCTTTCTCTGCAATTTCGTCCATTCTTAAAGTGCGGATTTGAACTTCTACCCACTGGCCATTTTTTGCCATTACCGTAGTATGAAGCGACTCATATCCATTTCCCTTGGGTGTACTAATCCAGTCTCTCAACCGATCAGGGTTGGGGGTGTAGTAGTCTGTCACAATTGAATAAACTTGCCAACAGTAAGACTTTTCTTGCTCAAGCGGAGTGTCGATAATGACCCTGATTGCAAACAAATCATATACCTCTTCGAAAGGTATATTTTGCTTCCGCATTTTATTGTAAATCGAAAATACTGATTTTGGTCTACTTTTGATTTCATAATTCACGCCCAATTTATCAAGCTCTTCTTTGATGGGCAGTACAAATTGTTTGATAAATCTATTTCTGGATGCTTTGGTCTCCGCAATCTTGTTTGTGATTTCTTCAAAAATAGGAGGGTCGGTAAATCGTAAGTACAAATCCTCCAGCTCCGTTTTTATGGCATTCAACCCCAGGCGATGAGCCAATGGAGCATAGAGATAAATGGTCTCCGATGATACACGCAGCTGCTTGTTGCGAGGCATACTCTCCAAGGTCCGCATGTTATGTAATCGATCAGCTAGCTTAATCAAGATTACCCTAACGTCTTCCGAAAGGGTGAAAAGCATCTTTCGGAAATTCTCCGCTTGTGCAGATGTTCCATATTCAAAAACGCCTCGGATTTTGGTAAGACCGTCTATAATTTTCGCAATCTTCTTTCCGAAAATTCCTTGCAGGTCAGAGAGTTGGATATCTGTGTCTTCTACTACATCGTGCAACAGTGCAGCGATGATCGAAGTTGTACCCAAACCGATCTCTTCGACACAGATTTCTGCGACCGATAGCGGATGAAAAATATAGGGCTCGCCTGATTTTCTGCGCATATTCTTGTGCGCCTCCATGCTAATGGTAAATGCCCGCTTAATGAGCCTCGCATCACCCTCCTTTAAAATGGGTTTAGCTAAACGCAATAGCCTGCGATAGCGAGCAATGATTTCTCTCTTTTCCTCTACTTCGTCAATTACCATTTGACTCATTCGTCATTTACATTCCGTCCCGAACCAATTGGAAATTTAAACAACCCGGAACATTTTTCAGGTTATTTCCTCATTTTCCAATCAGAACTTTAATAATAGCGAATAATCCCTAAATTTGCGCTCCCTTTACCCTAAAAAGGCGAAAACAAATGCGGATGTGGCGTAATTGGCAGCCCTGCCTACCGGCGGGCAGGCGCGCATCAGACTCGCGGGTCTGGTGTCGCTTCCAACTCGATACTACGCAACAAAAAAATGCGGATGTGGCGTAATTGGCAGCCGCGCCAGACTTAGGATCTGGTGCCGTAAGGCGTGGGGGTTCGAGTCCCTTCATCCGCACTTCAAATGGTTTCGGGTTCCCAGTTCCCGGTCGGTTGGTTAGACCCAACCACCGGAAACTGGGAACAGGAAACAACAAACAAGAAACTTTTAACTTTTATTCCATTGAACATTACACTAGACAAGCAAAGCACTACCGAAGGGCTGATCAAAATCTCGTTGGGTGAGAGCGACTATTTACCAAAAGTCGATGAGAAGCTGAAGGATTTTTCACGCAAAGCAAACATCAAGGGCTTCCGCCAGGGCAAAGTACCTACCGGGGTGATCAAAAAAATGTATGGCAAGTCCATCTTAGTAGAAGAGGTGAATCATCTCATCTCTCACTCGGTCTCAGACTATATTAAAGAAAACAAGCTGAAGGTGTTGGGCGACCCACTACCAAACGCGGAAAAAGCGCGCACGATCGATTGGGATGTTCAAAAGGACTTCGAATTTGAATTTCAGATTGGGATGGTCGAAGATTTCGCGGTCGACTTGTCCAGTAAGGTGAAGGTGACCTCGCACCCTATTGAAATAGACCAACAAGTCATGGACGAAACTTTGGCCGATATTAAAAAACGATTTGGCAATGTTTCTTATCCAGAGGCAAGCACAGAGAGTGATAACCTTCATGGTGACATCGCGCTGAAGGGGCAGGAACTTACTGAAGAAACAAAAAAGGGTTCTTTCATTGCCGTAAACAAAATTGACAAGAAAGCTCAAAGGAAATTCATCGGATTGAAGATTGGTGACGTTGTTGAGTTTGATGCCGAAAAGACATTCACTTCAACAGGGGAAAAAAGCCGTGCCTTGAACATTTCAGAAGAAGAAGCCACTAGCGCAAAGGGTACCTATCTTTTTACCGTCACGTCTGTGAGTCGGGTTGAACCGCCCACCATGAATCAAGAACTTTTTGACAAAGTTTTTGGTAAAGATGTTGTAAAAAGCGAGGAGGAGTTTACTGCGAAGGTCAAAGAAACCATCGCGCAAAACTATCAGCGTGAGACGGATCGTCTATTAGATCACGAAATTCAACATTATTACGTTGATCACACTACCATCCAGATGCCGGATTGGGCAAGTGACAGAAGAAATACTAGAAAAGGAATTCCATGCATATAAAGATTCCTTGAAATGGGATTTGATCAAAAACAGAATTACCGAAGAAAGGGAGATCAAAGTAGAGGGCGATGAAGTGAGAGAAAAAGCAAAGCAATTGATTGTAGATCAATTTGGGGGACCAGCCATCGCAGCTCAACTGGGGGATAAGTTGGACGAGATCGCCAACAATTATCTTTCTGGCCATGATGGCAAAGGTGAGAATTTTATGCGCATTTACAATCAATTGAGGCAGGAAAAGATAATGAGAGCAATTAAAGAAACCATTACCATAAATGAAAAGAAAGTGAGTTTGGAGGAGTTCAAAAAATTAGCCGCCAGCCACAATCATTAGGCGTTGACCCAACAATACTTAACATTGGGTACGCAATGGAAGCAATAATAAAAGCAGTTATACGTCTACCAGTAAACTTAGAAAAAACAAAATATGTCAACGAACGAATTTAGAAACTATGCCGTGCATCATTTGGGCATGAGCGGCAATGCCTTGGACAGTTATATGAAATTTGTGAACCAAAATCCGTACACGGTTTCAGGGATGACACCCAATGTCGTGGAAGAGCGACAAATGCGCGCCACGGTGATTGACGTATTTTCGCGTTTGATGGCGGATCGCATTATCTTTTTTGGAACGGCAGTAGATGACTACGTGGCAAACGTAATCACGGCACAGCTCCTTTTCTTAGAATCTTCTGACGCAAAGAAAGATGTTATCATGTATATCAATAGCCCAGGCGGCTCGGTGTATGCAGGGCTTGGCATCTATGATACCATGCAAATCATAAACCCAGATGTGGCCACGATATGTACGGGCATGGCGGCTTCAATGGGCGCGGTATTGTTGGCTGCGGGAGCTTCTAAAAAGAGATCCGCCCTGCCTCATTCCCGGGTGATGATTCACCAGCCTTCAGCAGGTATGCAAGGAACTTCTTCCGACATGGAAATTTCTATGAAGCAAACTTTGGAGTTGAAAAAGGATTTGTACACCATTCTGGCTAACCATAGCGGACAGACGTATGAGAAGATCGAAAAAGATTCTGATCGAGACTTCTGGATGCGTTCTTCCGAAGCGAAAGCATATGGATTAATAGACGAGGTGCTGGAGAAGAAGAGGAAGTAGTCTTTAAAAGTAGGCGGGAAGTCATTGGGCGGTTGACTGATTAATCGCGTCAAATAGTGCGATACGCAAGTACAGTAGGAAAAGATCCTTCGCTTTTGTTCGAGGGTTACTTTTTGCACAAGGTATGTCTTTGTTCGAATTAGAAACAAAAAAGATGTTGATCTGATGATCTCGGGTATTCATGCCCATATATGCGACAAGTGTGTTACACAAGCAAGCCAAATTCTTCAAGAAGAAAAGAAAAACAAAGTGGAGGCGGGCACCTTACCCAACTTCAAACTGATCAAACCACGAGAAATAAAGAAATTCCTGGATGAATATGTGATCGGACAGGATGAAGCCAAACGAGTAATGTCCGTGGCTGTCTACAATCATTATAAAAGACTCACCCAACGAAAAATGGACAATGATGTGATGATTGAAAAATCAAACATCATTATGGTGGGCGAAACCGGAACCGGCAAGACCTACTTGGCAAGAACTCTTGCTAAAATTTTGCAGGTTCCTTTTTGCATAGCAGACGCAACCGTATTGACCGAAGCGGGGTACGTGGGTGAAGACGTTGAAAGTATTCTGACCCGTTTGCTACAAGCGGCTGATTACAATACGGAAGCAGCCGAACGAGGCATTGTTTACATTGATGAGATTGATAAAATCGCCAGAAAATCTGACAATCCTTCTATCACCCGAGACGTAAGTGGAGAAGGTGTGCAGCAAGCATTGCTTAAATTATTGGAAGGCACTGCGGTGAACGTGCCCCCACAGGGAGGGCGAAAGCACCCTGACCAGAAAATGATTACCGTTAACACAGAGAATATTTTATTCATTTGCGGTGGCGCCTTTGAGGGAATCTCAAGGCTGATTGGCCGTAGGCTAAATACAAGGCCGCTGGGTTTTGCTACTTCATCAGATAGCGTCCACCCCGGTGGAGATTTGGATAAAGACAATTTGCTAAAATTCGTCTCCGCACAAGATCTAAAAACGTTCGGGCTAATCCCTGAATTAATCGGTCGCTTACCTGTTTTGTCGTTCCTCAATCCACTGTTGGTTAAACAATACAAGAAGCTTTTTGAAATGGAGACCATCGAATTGGAATTCAAAGAGGGTGCGCTGGATTTCATTGTGGAAAAAGCAGTTGATTTTAAATTAGGGGCCCGCGGACTTCGTTCTATTTGTGAAGCAATCATTAATGATGCAATGTTCGAGTTGCCGTCTGACAAAACAACAGATCGACTTGTGATCAACCGTGCTTATGCGGAGGAGAAATTTAATAAATCACATTACAGCAAATTGAAAGTAGCCTAGTTCAAGCGCCTGATTCTTGCTCGGCTTTCAGGTATTTTAACATCAAGCCCGCGGTGTTTTCAGAAGCGGACCCGATATCTAACGAACGATAGAGTTTATCATATTCTTCTAACATATTATTTCTGTATTCGCCAGCCTCGGTCAATCGCAGAATTTCGCCCCTTAGCGCTTCGACTGTTGCGTCTTGCTGAATTAATTCCTTTACCACTTCCTTGCCAGCGATTAGATTCACCAGCGAGATGTAATCAACCTTGACCACCTTAGAGGCAACCGCATATTCCAGGTTGCCGGCTTTATAGACTACTACCTGTGGCACTTTAAAGAGTGCTGTTTCTAACGTTGCCGTTCCAGATGTTACAATAGCTGCCGAAGCGTGCGACAAGAGATCATAGGTAGCTTCAAATACGAGCGTAACGTTCTGTAAGTCTTTCAGCGGTTTGTACAACTCAGAAGGCAAATTTTGAACGGCTGCTACCACAAAATGTAGCAAAGGATTTGAAACAGCTAATTCCGCCATCAATGGAACAATTCGCTGCAATTCCATTAAATTTGTCATTGGGAACAAATGCCTTGATCGCATCTAGCACCGGATTGCCAACATAGTCCGAATTGATTCCGTATTTCTTAAAAAATTCCTTTTCAAAGGGCAGAATTACAAAAAGGCGATCTACGTCTTTCTTCAGCTGCCATGCTCTGTTTTGCCGCCACGCCCAAACTTTCGGAGTAATGTAGTAAAACACCTTAATCCCACTCTTCCTTCCAAACGTGGCAATCCTTCGATTAAAGCCACCATAGTCGATTAAAATCAATGCATCGGGATGATAAGCAAGAATATCAGTCTTACACTCTCGCATGTATCGAGCGATCTTATAAAAATTGATTACTGCTTCGAAGCCCATGAAAGCTAATTGATCGTAATGCTTGATCAATTGCACTCCGGCTTTGTTCATCTCATCGCCCCCGAATCCACGAAACTCACTTTTGGAGTCTAAGCGAGAAATGGCCTTCACCAGATTACTCCCATGCAAATCGCCAGAACGCTCGCCCGCAATAATGTAATATTTCATTGCGTTTGGTGAATTGCCTTCAAGCCGCAAGCCTCATGCTGCAAGCTATTTGGGTGTGGTGACCGAGTCTGGATTTTCATGCTATACAATTAAAGCTCAAATTACTCACCAAAGTAATCTACATAATTGCGCGGAGTTTCATAAAGTCGAATTGAGTGAAGTCTTCCAAATTTGCTGATACCTGAAATCTTTGGCATTAAAATATTCCAAAGTTCGATGGCCAAATTTTCAGTGCTGGCCATCTTTCCACTCATAAAGTCGACATCTAAATTCAGGTTTTTGTGATCAACTTTTTCGATCACTTCTTGCCTTATCAAATCGCTGAGTTTTTTCAGATCGATTACGAAGCCTGTGTCGGGATCAGGCGTCCCTCCTACTGTAACGATCAGATCGTAGTTGTGGCCATGCCAGTTTTCATTGGCGCAAGGGCCAAATACTTCCTGATTTTTCTCTTTGCTCCAGGAGGGGTTATAGAGCTTATGAGCTGCGTTGAAATGCTCCTTTCGGCTTACGTAAATCATTCTCATTAAATTCTCTGCAAAGATAAATTTCAAAATGGTTTAAACTGAGTATCTTTATGCCATAAATCTGTCATTTTTATGGATTATTTGCAATTTACACTACTTCGCAATTCTGCCCGTGAATATTTCGATAAAGTGGAAAAAGGGAAAAGTTTTGTGATCGTTCGAAAAGGCAAACCCATTGCGAAAGTAATTCCGTTCAAAAACCCTGTGCAAGGCTGGAAGCGAGAAGTGAAGACGGTCACTCTTCGTAGAGGCGGAGACTCGACAAAAATTTTGAGACAAATCCGTGATGAAGAATGAACTTGTATCGACAAGTCAGAAAGAATTTTCGTGTCTGCAGTTACACATGTCGAGTGTGCCAGCGCATTTCAACGATTGCTCCAAACCAAGTTCATTGATAAAAGTGAGTATGAGCGATTGATGACAGAAATCGCAATTGATTTTCCATTTTTTGAAACTGTTCCATTTGATGAAGATGTCAAACAAATTGCTCTAAGAGTAATTGAAAAACATCCACTTAAACCCCTTGATGCTATTCAACTTGCTTCACTTATTTATATTGCGGAGGAAATCGAATCGTTTGTGGTTTGCGACAACAAATTGAAAAAATGTTCTAAAGAAGAAGGATTTAAGATTATAGACCCAACAGAATAAACTATGATTATTGTTACCGGTGCGGCAGGCTTCATTGGAAGCAACTTAATTCAACGACTGAATCAAGATAACTTCAACGCAATTATTGCTGTTGATCATTTTAACGATCCCGAAAAAAATAAAAATCTTGTCGGCCTAAAGATTCAGGAAAAAGTCGATCGCGATGAGTTTATTGCATGGCTCGACAAAAATTTCGAAACAGTTGAATTCATTTTCCACATTGGCGCGCGGACCGATACCACCGAGATGGATGTAGCGCTGCTAGATAAACTCAACACCGAATACACGAAATCGGTTTGGAAAAAATGTTGCCAGTATCAGATTCCGCTTGTCTACGCCTCGTCCGCGGCAACTTATGGGCTTGGTGAATTAGGTTATGACGACAACGAAGACTTAATTCCTCAGCTAAAACCTTTGAACCCCTACGGAGATTCGAAGCAAGTTTTTGACGTGTGGGCGTTACAACAAATCGAAAAACCTTTCTATTGGGCAGGATTGAAATTCTTCAATGTGTATGGCCCCAAAGAATACCACAAGGGGCGTATGGCTTCCGTGGTGTGGCATGCCTACAATCAGATTCAGAAGACTGGAAAAATGAAGCTGTTCCGTTCACACAAAGCCAATTACAAAGATGGTGAGCAGATGCGAGATTTTGTGTACGTAAAAGATGTTGTGGATGTTTGCGTGTTCTTGATGCACCATCGCAAAGATTCCGGGATCTATAACCTGGGTTCAGGCAAAGCGAGAACGTTTAATGATTTGGTGAAAGCGGTTTTTGAAGCATTGAATAAACCGGCTGCAATTGAATACATCGACACTCCGGTCGATATCAGAGATACTTATCAGTACTTTACAGAGGCGAAAATGGGGAAGTTAAAAGCACTTGGCTTTTCCTCAAAATTTACTGACTTAGACTCTGGCGTGAAAGAATATGTAAGTATTATTAATCGGTAGAGCAGGCAATTTGCCTTTTTGAGATCTCGTAGTAGAAATCACTCAAGCGGCTTTTCAGAAACAGCAACTCCAAGATCCCTACTACTTCATCTTTGTCGCATTGACGTTGCGGTCCATGTTTTGGGGAGCCACATCAATTCACGAGTTTAAGGGGTGTCGATTAGGCATATTGTTCTTTTCCTCGCACTCCATCAATCAGAACTTTGCCTTGGTGTAGATCCTCCACAGGAGTTGAAAAACCTAAACACCAGTAATTCCTAACTTGGACGGGAAAAGTTCTCTCAGTAATTTGATTAATTTCTATTATAACTTTCGCTTTTATCAAACTAACTCAATTCTTAGCCCTGATCCCACAAATCTCACTGCAATGAAAAATATTTTAGAAGAACTATTAAATCCTCTTCCGATTTTAGTCTTTTATTTTTCATATCAGATTTTAAAAGCTGACTGTATTGTGGAAGTACAAAACTCAAAGACTTTTTCGATATTTTTACTTCCTTAAACATCTCATCTTCCGCCATTTTCAGAAAGTACAATTCTTTTTTTACAAATTTCTTGCTTGCTGCCTGCCCTCCATAGCTTGATGCATTTTCTTCCTCAAGATTAATTTTCACATATTTCAAAAGCAAAATCTTCTCATCAAGCAACACCTGCAGATAATCATTTTTTGTCAAACTAGGAATATTGCCATAGCCATTCCTAAATATCTCAGTCTCTGTTACGCCTGCATCTGTCAACAAAGACAGCGTAAAAGTGGGATGTACAGTCTTATCTACCAAAACCACATTCCCGGTTTTGTTCATCTCTAGAATTCCCCTATGTGCGTCATATCTTAAAAACAAATTTGCGAAAACAGCTCCTTCGTTATCTACTAGTGAACCGGGTAACCAGTCGGCATGCAAATACGGAGTGCCTTCCACGCCTGCGTACTTATTGCTCCGAATAACATTATTTCCCGCACCTTGTACATTCGCTAGCTGAGCAAACGAAGAAAACGAAAAAAACACAAATAATATAGCGCCTGCTTCTCTCATTTTTCTATTTGATTATGATTTTCCTTGTCGCCTTAATTTTCTTTGAGCTTAATATAGCAAAGTAAATCCCTTTAGCCAAATCACCAAGATAAACTTCAACATCTTGGGAAAAAACCTGTTGCTCGTAAACCTTTAAACCCATAGAATTGTGAAGAGATAGATTGTAAGGAATATAAGTATCTGGCATCTCTATTTTTATTTTACCTGCACTGGGATTGGGATATATACTAGGTGTAATATCCTCGTTAAGTCCAGTTATAACGTAAGAGTTAGAGGGGATATTGCAGTTGTCGCTAAATGTGGCAACAAAATAGGATGCAGGACTGCCGTCCCATTTATATGACCGTTGGTTAGCCCCAACTATCAACTCTTCATTTTTATACCATTGATATTTCCCGGAAGAATTGAAGCTGAAAAAATTTCCGTTATCCAGAATTATCTGATTTGGTGGTAAGTTATTTGCCGCAATCTGAACAATAGCCGTGTAGCTCTTTTTATTTTGACCTTTCGACACGACTAAAGTTGTGGAGAAAGTTCCAATGCTATTGTAAATATGAAACGGATTTCTGGTGTTTCCTTTTGAGCTGGCATCTCCAAAATCCCACTCCCACGAATCAATTTTGCCAGAACTTTTGTCTTGAAATTGTGTCAATGCGCCTTGGCAATTATATTGAAAAACAAAGTCGGGGAAAAGAACATCGTCACAACTAAAAGTTCCCCAATTTGACGAATTTGTAATCACACTATTAATGCCTGCATTTATAACTGCACTCCCTGTCGAATTAACATTGCTGATCTTAAGGAAATCAAAACACAACTTATAATGTCCCTCAAAAAAAAGGGCGGCTTGACCACTTGACTCGATTTCTGTCGGATTATTGGAAGTCGATAAAATTTGAGTGTCAGCACCCATGGTCTGTTGTGTACCATTTGCGAGGTTTAACTTTGACCCAGCGAGCAACTTAAATTTAACAAATTCATTGCTTCCTAATACTGTTGCGATACCTTGGATGACTACACTTTTATATTTGGCACTTCCTTCAAATCGTAAGCTCGAGGAGCTAGCATTTACATCACTTTCCAGATATAACCCTTGGCAATTTAAAACAGTCGGATCCGAAGTGGATTCATCGACCAAATTAATTGATGACCCAGTTGAAATCAATTGTAGATTAGCACCTCTTAAATTCAAATCTGTTAGGTTGTTAATCGTAGTTCCAGAAAAATCAATTAGGCGGGCAAAACTGGATGTCGAATAGACCTTTTTGATAGATGTAACACTGTTAGAAAAGTCCAAAGATCCGGCATTAACTTGAAGAGTATCCAAATTCAACTTACCATTTACTTTCCAAAAAGCCCCCGCGCCATCAATAGTTATACTAGCTTTTGAAAAATCACCTTCTCCAGCATTAATTAAGTTCTGTTTGCTAACAAACCCAATCAATTTAATGGAACCCGCTGTTAAAATTGAAAAATCTTTAGATGTATTAATAAGATTTTCGTCAATGGTTAGTGTTTTGCCATTAAGAGAGATACCTGTCGATTGCTTTTCAAGCCAAGTGACAGAATAACATGACGCATTATCATCAAGTTCAACGTAACCACCCGAAGCAGAGAAAGAATTTTCATCAAAAACAACTCTATCAGCGATTGTGGGCACTAGATTAGCTGCAGGTCCACCGCTTTCCAATGACCAGTGACTTGGGTCGTTCCAAATTCCAGAATTCCCCACCCAATAATATTTTTTAAGGGGATCAATAACCGATTTATAGTTTACGATCAAAGAGAAGGACTGTTGCCCTGTATTTAAAAGGCCTTTATGCTTTACAATTAATTTATAACTCCGAGGCTCTGGTGATTCAAATTCAATCTTCTCCACATTATCTCTAATGTTATCTCCTTTTGCTGCAGGAGCAAATGGGTTTCCAGGATCTAGGATCCATGGGAGTTGCTCAGTGCCTGAATCATCTACTATCCTTAAATCCAAATCATTGACCAACATAATATTTTGAGGGTCTAAAGAAACAGGGGGGGGAGTACCAGGAACATCGGTCCAAACTATTGTAGCTGTAATCTTCTCACCTGCTTTTGGGTTTAAAACAAGCTCAAATTTCTGATTGTTTTGAAGAACATAATCTGTGATGAAAACATTCTGTTGATCTTGCGCAAGTATCAATTTAGCCGCTGCTTCAACGTCTAAAAGACCCCACCCATTCGAATAGTCAGGACCTAATGAACTACCTGCTTCTTTAGTTGAATGAATTGCCAATGCCTTCAGCATTGATGATCTCATAAAGTTTCCTCCATTCAAATCCCGATACAGTTCTTGCAAAAGAAGCAAAGACCCAGTAGTGTTAGGGGTAGACATTGAGGTGCCGCTCAGTTGAGTATATTGGTCATTGCCAGCCGAGCTTGTAGAAAACAAATTCACTCCCGCAGCAACAAAATCAGGTTTAATTCGCCCGTCATCGGTTGGTCCCCACGAACTGAAGGAACTCATTATTACACTTGAGGGGCTTGTATACTCTGCTATTTTACTAACTGCTCCGATTGTAATAATATTTTTTGCTGTTGACACATCACTAATGCAATCATATCCCGTTCCACCATTACAATCCGCAGGAGGAGTTCCTGTTCCTGTATCGGAGCGATCATTCCCGGCAGACTTACAAATAGTGTAATAAGGTGCATTATAGGCAATCTGATCATATGACTTTGCTGAATTTGAATAATAACCAAATTTGTAATCTTCTTGATTACTTACGCCTGCATCTCCAAACCAAGACCAACCGTTGTTGAATCTCCAACCACTGATTACTCCATAAGAATGATTTGATAAAAGTATGGTGCTTTGATCAGACCTAGCTAACAGTAGCATTTCAGATTGATCATTATTAAAATCAAACGTAGATGCTCTCGCCTTTGTGGCCATTCCCATAGCTGATGGATTAACCCCAGCAGCAAGGATAGTACCTGTAACGTGAGTAGCGTGATTGTCTTCAGCGGTTCCTTGCTTAGATAGTATTCTTGAGCCAAACTCTATATGATCTTTAACAATGCCACCATCCCACACGCCAACCATCAAATTATTGCCCGTCAAATTTAATCCCAGCCCACCATTTTCACGCAGCTTAACCACTCCAGTTGTAATAGCTGCTCCCGCGTTATCTGTCGACTTATATATCGGCACGCCACTATCGCTAACATCAACCAACAGCACAAAATTGTCATTTGAATCCCTGTACGAGAGTGGAATTCCACGCTTAGTTGCATATTCTTTGGCTCTGGCATTTTGAGCCTTATAAATAGAGTCACTTTCTATTCTCAGTTCTTCTAATTTTCTCCGACTAGATTCTACTTGCTGAGCCAAAGATGTTAAAGCAAACCCACTTAGAAGAGCAAAATTCAATACTATTCGTAAAGACATAACAACTTATTATTAAAGAAATAAACCAAAAAAAGGGATAGCACCATCCCTTTTTCAATTCTTAAAAAGTATCCCTATTTTTTTGTATAAGTGTGTACGTTATCATCTTGAAGTGCATTGGTGGACTTTAATCTTATGGTATAAGGTGCTACAATCTTATAAGTACAAAGATCAATAGTACTACCAGTAGCCTTCCCCGCCACAACATAAACAACTCCACCCATTACGACATCTTGAGTAGGGATAGTTAAGGTGCCATTTGCGTTAAGAACCATTTTGACCGCACCACCGAAATCCCAGAAATTGTTAGATATAATCCCGTTTACATTCGCTGGATCTGCCGTCATAACATTTGTATACAATGGCGGAGTATAACCAGGCTCTTCGGTATCGTAAGCACCAATAAAATTTGCTCTGAGATAAGGGCAAACCGTTTGAAGTGTCCTTGTAAATTTAGCCAGACTAACGTGTGGTGGCACATCTCCTCCAGTCAAATTAAACCCGAGATTCCATTTTTCAAGAGGAACTATATTATCATCAAGCACCTCAAATTTGATATAAGTAAAACTTGCATTAGCAGGAATGGTTACTGAATTTCCTGTGGTAATCATTCTATAATGAACGTTGGCTACTGCGGTGCCGGTAGTCAATATTTCAAAATTCACATTGACTGGTGTACTTCTTTGTTTGCCAACCAAATTAACTTGAATAGAATCACGAACTGTTTTTCCATCAATCAAACGATTAAAGGTCTTCGCCACGGTAGAACCAGTGGCAGTGGTCGCTTCATTTATTTCAAGATAAGCTTTGCTATCGTCAAACAGTATCTCAGTACCTGGTTTGTCGCATGCAACTGCGAGCAAGGTGCAAAAGAAAATCAAAAATATTTTAGTGTATTTCATAGTAGTTAAATCATAGTTGAATTAATAACCCGGATTTTGAACAATCTTCCCGCCACTTTGTACCACTTGATCTACTGGAATTCTAGACAAAATACGGAAATCAGTGTAAGGAACAGTTGAAGCGTTATTGCCAGCTGCCTTTGTAATGTTACGACCCAAACGCTTTAGGTCATACCACCTATTTCCTTCTAACGCAAGCTCTACCCTCCTCTCGTTAAGAATTAGATCAAGAAGTGCCTGCCCTGAAAGAGCCGTTGCCGCCAGCCCACGGTTGGTTCGCAATAAGTTAAGATCAGTTCTTGCCCCTGTTTCGTTTCCACTTCGCGCTTTTCCTTCTGCTGCAATCAATAGTACGTCAGCCCTTCTAATGATAGGAATGTTCTCGAGGTAAGAGCCAGTACTCCCAGACCACTTTCTGCTTCTGAATCTACTTTGAGTGCCAATGCCAAATCCGCCTGGTATATTGTCATAAAGTGTACGCCTGATATCACCAGCCTCATGAGCCGCAATTAGTTCATCGCTTCCTCCCACAACGTATTGACTACCTGAAATAATATTCATCGTCATAGAATGAAGTGAGTTATTAACACCATCTACAGAGTTCCAGTCTGTAGCGGCAATTTGCGACTCAAAAATTGACTCGGGGTGAGGGGTTGCAGACCAAGAGGCAGCATAGTTTGCTGTGGTCGTTAGCGGGGCATTCGTAAATGAAAGCGCTAAGTCAGCCTGAGTCGCTGCATCACTGTATTTTCCCCAATAAAGATACACCTTTGCAAGTAGCGCATAAGCTGCCTGCTTGGTCGCTCTGTAAGGGAAATTTGTAACCGTATTCGACACAGCAGCTGGATTAGGCAAAAATAAAATTGCCTGTTTCAAATCAGCTTCCAACTGTGCATATCCTTCATCGTTGGTAGAACGTGGAAGATACACAGCATCGGAAGCACCTGCAGTAGGCTTAATTCTTAAAACCACGCCTAACTTAAAACCGTTTACTTCTTTTCCCGGCTCATAAGAATATGTTCTCAGTAAATCAAAATAATTCAACGATCTCAGAAACAGCGCTTCGCCTTTTAATCTTTCTTTTTGAGCTTGCGTTGTACCGTCTTTCAGCGCATCTACATTTGCCAGAACCGTATTACATTCGTTGATAGCAACATACCTACCGTTTGGCAAAGTTACGTTTGCCACTTCTTGTCCCCAACGATCCATATGAGCAGCTACTCCATTAACTGACTCTTGCACAAACCGACCCGTGTTATTAACAATAACAAGATTGTCCGCCATAATCTCAGGCTCGATCATTTGTTCTTGACCATAATACAAAAAGTCATTTGTTCTTTCATATGCAGAGAAAATTAGAGACTTAACTCCAACAGAATCGGCCAGAGCCACTTGCGGAGATAGAGACGCTAAATTCACTACCTCTAAATTACATGCTGCCATCAAAAGCCATATCAAAAAGGCCCCTGAGAATATTTTAGTTATTTTCAATTTCATAATTAATTCGTTTTAGCAGGGGTTAGAAACCAATTGATAAGCCAACAGTGTATTGCTTTGCATTAGGAAAAGTACCAGTTGAGGAAACACCTGTTGAATTATTATTTGCAACTACCTCTGGATCAATTCCAACAAACTTAGTCCAAGTAATCAGGTTTAGACCCTGGACAAATATGTTCAGAGAACGCATCTTAAGCCGTGATATGATTGAGCTGGGGAGGTTGTAAGACAATGTTACTTGTTTTAGTCTCACATAACTCGCATCAGACATATATCTAGTACTCCCGTATGTGCCAAACTGACCATCAAACCCATCAATAACACCACCACCGCCTTGGAAGGCCTTAGGTACATTTGTAATGTCACCAGGCTTTTGCCATCTGTTTAATTCGCTTATCAACTGATTATCGGTATCAGAACCAGAATTGGCCAGATTATATAAGTCACCATTGAACCCTTGATTGCCACCCTGAAACTGGAAGAATAATTCCAATTTTAGACCTTTATAGGAGAAGTTATTAGTAAAACCTCCAAAATAGGTGGGTATAGCACTTCCCCTTACTGCGAGGTCGCGAAGCACCGGCTGGTAGCTTAAATTACCCAGTGAGTCATATACCATCGCTTTTCCATTGGCAGGGTTTACACCCGCATAAGCGGCTAAGTAATGGAATGAAAGTGGCTGACCCTTAATCAAGAAAGTTGTTGCGCCAGGCCCTCCAAGCTGATTCTTGCCATTCGGTAACTCAGTAACTTCATTGCGAAGCGTAGAGAAATTGACGCTAATATCATACTTAAAGCCACCCTTGTTATATACTACGCCTCCTAATTCAATATCAAATCCTTTGTTAACGACTGCACCTATGTTTCCCCTCACATTTGCAAATCCAGCATCTGTTGGAAGTGGAACATCGAACAACTGTTTGCTGGTTGTGTTTTGGTAGTATTCAACAGAGCCGTATATTCTGTCTCCGAATAACTTATAGTCTATACCTGCGCTAATCTGCTGCTCTTCTTCCCAAGTCAATAGATCTGCGCCTAGCCGAGTTGGTCTAAGCAAACCTTGGCCTACATAAGAACCCTGTTGACCCGCGTTTGCCGCGTTCGTCCCAAATTGTGTTAACCCATCGTAGTTATTAATTTCGGAATTACCAACAATTCCGTATGACACTCTCATTTTCAAATCATCCAAAAAGTCAGCGGATTGCAAAAATGATTCGCTTTTTAGCCTCCAAGCCACCGATCCTGCATAAAATGTACCGTATCTGTTTTGCGCTCCAAATCTGGACGATCCATCTCGTCTGATAGTGAAATCTGCTAAATACTTGTCTTTAAAGCCGTATTTAACTTGTCCAAAAAAGCCTTGTCTTTTATAATCGTTAAAAGTTTCCGTTGCTGGCCTTGCAGTACTACCCTGAGAAAGAAGTCTAAAGAATTGGTTAGAGTAACCGAATTGGGCACCGTTCACAATCTCTCTGTCTTCTTGTTTATATTCATAACCCACAATGGCACTTACGGAATGAACGTCCTTAAACTTCTTTGAGTAATTAAGAGTACTATTCAAGTTATAGTTAAGTGTTCTTCTATGAGTGACGGACACCTGACCTCTATCCGAGGCAAAAGCAGGAATGGTTGCGGGTCTCTGATTGTCATCTCGGTTAAACTGAAAGTCAACCCCTCCAAAAGTATTGAAGGTTAAGCCCGGAACAATTTGGTAGGTTATACTCATACTTGAAACAGTAGATGCGGTTCTACCTAGTCGTACCTCTTCGTTTACACCTTGTATAACATTGTATCCAAAGTTGTGTGCTCCTCTAAGGGGGTATACTGGATACTTGCCTGTCACCGGATCAGCTGCACCCGGTGAGGTTGGCTGCATTGTAAAAGACGCAGAGAAAGGACCATTCACAAAATTACCATTCGATATGGTTCCAAATGTTCTCTGATAGGAGAGTGCGATGTTGGTGGAAATTGTCAACTTTTCTGTTGCTTTGGTTGTTAAATTCAATCTAAGGGTTCCACGCGACCAATCCGATTTAATAATTTGACCTTGTTGTGTCTGATAGGAGGCTGAAAGGAGATAAGACGTTTTATCATCTGCTCCTGAAATAGTAGCATCGTAGGTACTCAATCTTGCATCTCTATACAGAGCCTTTATCCAATCAAAATTATTCACATTAGCTGCATCATTAGGATTTCCATAAAGCTCATACGCATTGCCAGGAGCCGCTGGATCAAGTCCGGCATTGGTATATGCCTCTGCCCGAAGTGTAGCAAATTGTTGTCCATCGAGAACTTTATACAAATTTAGAGGTTGAACAATTCCTTCTTGTATAGATACATCTATTTTAGGAGCGCCTTTCTTACCTTTTTTAGTGGTTACAATTACCACACCATTAGCAGCTTGAGCTCCGTAAATAGCAGCTGCTGCTGCATCCTTTAAAACATCAATAGTCTCAATATCATTGGGGTTAATAGATGCTAAAGGATTTTGCGACCCTTGACCCGTTCCACCAAAGCGAGCCATTTGAACTCCATCAACAATCCAAAGAGGATCATTTGACGCGTTGATTGAGCCTACACCTCTAACCCTTACGTTGAGAGCTCCGCCTGGTTGGCCGGAGGCAGAGGCAACCTGAACTCCAGAAAGACGCCCCTGTATAGCCCTGTCTGCAGATTGTAGAGGTAAGCCCTCAAAAACTTGGCCGCTGACAGAAGCAACAGATCCAGTTAATGATCTTTTCTCAGCCTGGCCACCATAACCCGTTACAATAACTTCACTAAGCTGAGTTACATCATTTGCCATTTGCACATCGATTACTGTACGATCACCAATGTTTACTTCTTGGGTTTTCAACCCAATAAATGACAACACCAGAACTCCATTGCTCGATGGCGCTGATAGCGAAAATCGTCCATCAGCATCAGTCACGGTACCCGTTGTGGTACCTTTGACTACCACGTTCACCCCAGGCAGGCTTGACCCATCTTCAGATGATGTCACCTTTCCGGTAATCGTGCGTTCCTGTGCCCACGCCATGCTGCTGATGAGCAACAAGAGCGGCACCAATTTGATAAGTAAATTTTTCCTCATACTATTTGGTTTAGGTTTTTGTTAAAGAATATACCTTTAAGAGGGGTAAATGTAAGGTTTGAAAATAATATTACCATAACATTAAAAGTAAAATGCCAATTTTTTTTTCAATCGATTGCGAAAAAGTCGCTTGTTGAACATTTTGCAACAAAAAAACCGCCTTTTAGGCGGTTTTTTTTATTAAACAAACTTTAAAAACTACTATCGAGTCAGTGTCAAACGAACTCTTCTGGTCCAGGTGCAATAGCCGTTCCTTCTGCCATACTCATCGGCATCGTCATCCAAGCCAATAGTGAGCGAGTTACCGGCCACAAGGCCAGTCAGCGAAGTATCGTAAGAGCCTTGGTTAGCGGTAACCCCCGTAGGCAACAATGGATTTGTATATGCGGGGGGAGGGGCAGCCGCTGTTCCAAAGGTACCACTTGTAGGCTGCGTCCAGAAGATTTGTCTCTCGGTGGTACAGTTGACAGTTGAATTCTGCAAAGGAACGAAGACAGTTCCAGTTGTCGGTGCTGCATCGGTAGGTGCCGCTTCAAGATTGAACCTAAGTGTTACATTTTGGCCTCGGTAATTCACGGTAAATTGTCGCTCCGTTGATAACCCTCCAGCGGGAATACTCAATGTAACGGTCTGAGTCGGAAACAATCGAGCCGCAAGAGTCGAGGGAAACTGAGGTGTTGCATGCAAGGCTGGCGAATGATTAAATGACCAAATGGCGCTCTGGGCAAGGGTATACTGCCCCAGCCAAGAATTAGAAGTCGTTTGGTTTCTAACCGTAAGCGTGTATACAAAGGACGCGCTATAAAACTGACCACCAGTAATATTTGGCGTTGTGTTCGTGCTCGTAAACTCCCTTCCGTCCTTCAATACCATCGTGCTCCTATAAATTACCTGATCGGCATTTGCTAATGACCCTGGGTAAGCGACCAAAGGTCCTGCCCCATCCGGATCGGTATTTAGGGTAGCTAATGCTGTTTGCGTTTCAGCTGCTGAAATGCGAACTTTAGCCCTCACATATTCTGAAAAAGTAGGCTCAGGTACTTTCGCGAAATCAGTCCCGGGAATTGTTTTGACCGCCACTTCAGTTGTTAAAGCCGTCCCTCTTCGGTGAGAAACAACGATTCTGAATTCTTGCAAGTTAGCACCGCCCGCATTATCCACTGCTTCAAAAGTGGCGTCCAGTCCGCTATTTGCCAAATTGTTTAGGTCAATTACGTTAGACGTCTGTGAGTAGAGCCGTACATAAGCACCAACTTCTCTATCATCATAAGGCAGTGGGTATAAATCTTTGTCACGGCATCCCAATCCTATTACAGTAAGGAGAAGCACTGCTAGAATACTATATGGTTTTAATTTCATTTTCTTCAAGTTTTAGAGTACTAAAAATTAAGATTTGTCACAAACGTATCCCAGAATACCTTGCCAGTAAGGTTCGGCTTCTGTTCCACCTGCGAATTGCGTGATTCAAAACTTGCCGGGTACCAGAAAGTTCTGGGGAACGACCCTGGAGCCGGATTTACTGTTGGCTGCATACCGGTAGGAAGTCCAGTTCTTCTGTATAGATTGTAGGCCTCAACTCCGCATCCAAACAATGATATCCAATATTCTCTTGCCACATAATTCAACCGATCAGCATCCGTAGTCTGCGCTGCAAAGGCAGCATTAGCTCGCGCTGTGTATCTGGAGAACTCGTCAGCCAAAGGCGACCTCCAGTTGATAGCCGTTGTGCCTACTACAATTGGAGCAGTTGCTGTGGAAGGTGTAACCTGAACAAATCTTGCATTTATATTTGATGTTCCCTCACTAACGGTAACGGTTGCGCCCGCGAGCTCCCCAGGTGCATCAGCATCTGTCGCTCGAGTCCAAACCGAAGAAGTCACAATCCAAATTCCATTTTGTGATGCAACGCTCTGGTCTTTAAGTAACACGCGATCTCCATCAATTAGAGCAACACCGTCAATCGTTCTTAACCCCAATGTCGGTATAGCATTTACAAATGTCAAATTAGCTGTGGAGGCTGCTCTTACTGGAGTTAAAGCTGTCCCTACAGTCGGGAAGAATCCATTTATGGTTGAAGCCTCTGCGGGTGAAGCTCCAAACGCATTGGTGTTTAGGGTTCCATTGATCGACCAATCCCTCACATCCGTCAACGAATTTGTAATACCCAGGTCAAATTGGGCAGCCGCTGTTCCTGCACCAGTTACGCCACCCAAAGTAGTAGTCGAGAGCGCAATTTCTGCTCTCATAAAGTTCACCGCTGAGCGCATCAGAATTGGCTGAATCCCAGCCCCTCTCATACCCAATGCGGGGTTATTGACACCTGCATTCGTATTGGCGTCAAACCTGCCACCTACCGGATAAGATCCCCAAGTTGTTCTTGCCAACGCATCTGGAGGAATTCCTTGAGGGTCAACATGCTCGCGACCCCAATAACCTGTCGGTGTTGGCTGACAGAAATAACGAGCCCATGCGGGATTTCCTGACGCTGGCGAGATACCCGGAGGAACTCCAGCAACACCATAGATTACGGATGTTCCAGCTACAAAAGGGTAGTGGCCAGGGGATGTTTGCGCCACACAACGAATTTCGTTAGGATCTGACGAGTTAGCTCCTCTCTGGCGATAAAAGTAAAATCTCATCCTAGGGTCGTTCATATCATAGCCATAAAACATCTGCCACATCAGATAATTGGCCATGTAGTCGTTGGCACCAGTAATATAGTTATTTGTGAATCGCGGATGGCGGGCATCCGGATCAGCATCACTAGGTCCGTAGCGGAACACGAAGCTGTCGCCTTGTGCTGTGATAACACCGGCAGCCAATGCTTGATTGATAAGGGTAGTAGCCAAAGAGGGGTTTTGGTTTTTCAAATTGAGCCCTAGCTTAAGCTTGAGTGTATTGGCCAAACGTCTCCATTTCGCGATACCTGCGGTACCACCACCATAATAAAAGTCTGTGATGGCAGGGGCAAAAGCGTCTGGTGTTGTACCAAGATCTATTATCGCCTTATCCAAAATCGCTATAATAGCTGGATACAAATCCACCATTCTGTCAACCCCCGGATTTAAATTCGCTGCTCCTTGGAAAGCTTGAGAAAAAGGCACATCACCAAAATAGTCGACCAAAACAGATAACGTATAGGCTTGCATTATTCGAGCCATACCCGCATGAACGGTGAATCGGCTTGCATCAGCTTGCTTAATCAACACATCGCAATCAGTCAACACATTCGCATAACCATTGGTCCAAACATTGTCAAACCCTTGCGGGGTGGCAAAATTTTCATAAAAGGCACCGCCTGAGTTTTGAAGGCGAGTAACTTGCATACCAAACGTGCTGGCACCGTTGAAAAAGAGGGCTAAGTCTACCTGGATTTGATTCAAGAGAAGACTTGGAGCCAAGCCAGAGAGTTTTACTGCATTGGGGTCGTCCAACAGATCCAAATTGCAAGACGATGTAAGAACCATCAATACCGCTATTGAAAGTGATCTAAAATATTTCATAGAAATTTCTTGTTTTTAGTTAAAACGTAAGCCTCAACACCACTCCATACCTTCTAGCGCTTGGACCAGTCAAGTAGTCGAAACCTGCGCCATTCCCTACACCTGTACTCAACACCTCTGGGTCAAAATTAACATTGCCCGGAACGTTGATGGCTTTGAACCACAAATTGTTGCCGTTCAATTGGAGCGAGCCAGATTTAAATGGCGTTTTTGATAAAAGACCTTTGGGGAACTCATAAGCTAGAGAAACCTCTCGTATGCGAATGGAAGTACCATCAAAAATTGACGTGTCATCGGTGCCGTTGAACTGCACATTAAATCCGTAGTCAGATGCAGTTACCTGCTTGTCATTCTTACGGTAGGTAAAAGTTCCATCCGGATTTGCAGTCTCAAGAACTCCAGGAAGAACAAATGTTTGATCATACCCATACTCAACATCTGTAGAAACCGTTCCACGACCAATTGTAGCAGAAGGCGTGGATGCATACATATCGCCACCCTGACGATAATCAACTTGAATATTCAACGCAAAACCCTTGTAGGTAAATGTGTTAAATAATGAAGCAGTCCAATCCGGATTTGGATTTCCTATTTCGCGAATGATTGGGTCTACCGCGTAAAGGCCATCATTATCTCTTACGATTCGTTGGCCATCAGGAGACTTGCGTACTGCAAAACCCTTAATGATGTTATAAGGTCGGCCTGGAACAGCAAAATTTCCTCTGGTATCAAGGCCTGCAATTCTAACTTGGGACAAACTTCCACCCAAATCAACTATTTCAGGTCTAACTATATTGTAATTCAACGTGGCGTCCCAACGAAGGGCTCCGGAGCCAATTATCTTCGCATTCAAGCCGAGTTCAATACCTTTATTGCTCAGTTTTCCAACATTTGTTAATGTGCTGGTATAACCTGTTGAAGGATCAAGGGGAGCTTCGGTAATCAAATCGCTCGTGCTTCTATCATAGAAAGTAAGATCTACACCGATCCGATCATTCCAGAACTTACCATCTATGCCCACCTCTATCTCTTGCTGAAGTTCTGGTCTCAAATTGCGATTTCCTAAAAAGTTAGCAACCGAGTTTACCGTTGTTGGTGATCCAGTCAAATCTACAAACCCGCGCGTATTTAGTGTTGCTACCGATCGGGTTCCATAAGGGAACGGTGCAAAGCCAGCAGATGTTCCATAACCTATACGCAGCTTCAAAAAGCTCATTGCGTTAGACTTTAGCGATGAAAAGGCCTCGGTAAGAATCAACGAAAGCGAAGTGGACGGATAGAATATCTTGTTATTGGCGGTTTCTAACGTAGATGTCCAATCATTTCTACCTGCTAAATTCAAAAACAAATATTGTTTATAATCTAATGTAAAATCACCGTAGACACCCATACGTTGCTCTTCGGTTTCTCGGTTGAGAATGCGGGGGCCATCAGCAGAGTTACCAATAAATCCGATACTTCTTGACGAAGCAACTGAAAAGTTATAGTGTCTGAACAAATTGTCACTTACTTGATTTTCTGAATAAAGGCCATCTCTAACAAATCGGTCATTCCGAGCATTAAATCCAACTCTAGCTGTTAAGTTCAGGTTTTGAGCTAGTTGTTTATTATATCCAACAATGAAATCCTGATTAAAAATGGTATTCCTCACAGTTTGAGTCTGGAAAACTCCTCTGATAATACTTGGCCCTTGGGTTCCCCCACGATTAAATCTGCGCTCTTGTGACTCAGTATAAGTGTCATACCCTACGCGGTAGCTCAAACTAAAATTGTCGGTCAAGTCATAAGAGATAGTGGTAGAATTAAAAATTCTGGTAGTGTTGTTTATCTCTTTGTAATTATTTGATATCCACAGTGGATTGGCAATGTCATTTCCACCGCGGTAGTAGATACTTCGATTGTCTGGCGTTGCGTTTGGCCAATCAAAAATATCCAAGTTTCTGGGGGTGTAAAGAAATTGGCCATACAAAGAAGGCACACCTCCCAAAGTTCCTCCACCACCTGTAGCTGCGTTCAACGGAGGCTGTTCGATATCATTGACAGAAAATTGTATGTTGTTGTTTATCGATAACTTCTTGGTAATAGCGGCATTGAGTCCCAAACTAATATTTAATTTTCTTTGATCATTGCCAGGAACAAAACCTTGCTCTTTGGTGTACGAGACCGAAGAATTGAAACCTACTTTATCTGAGCCTCCACTAAAATTAACGTAGGTGTTCGAGGCGATTCCTTTTCTGAAAAACCGACTGATGTCTTCAGCTGCATCATACTTTATCCTGTTGAACAAATATTGTGGGTAAGCATCTCTTAGCGAAGGCGTACCCAAAAATTGATAAGGATGTCCCACTGAGTCGATCTCCGAAAAACCAGGTCCCCAGTTACTGAAAAATGCTCCGTATAAACCCTGAAAGCCATTTCCCCAACTGTTTTGGAAAGTAGGAAGAGAGGCAACCTCTGTTACGTTAACAGTTTGTTGTACGGTGACTTCTGCGTTTTTCTTTCCCTTGCCCGATTTAGTAGTAACTAAGATAACACCGTTTCTTCCTTGATCTCCATATAGAACGGTTGCCGCAAGTCCTTTCAATACGTTGATCGATTGGATATTATTTGGGTCAAGGTCTGAAAATCTACTTGGTGTCCCGGCTGCGCCACCCGAAGCAAAGTCAGACCCGTTGTTAGTCGCTGAACTAAAAGGAACTCCATCCACAACAAACAAAGGTTGTGTATTGCCGCTCAATGAACTGTAACCGCGAATATTGATACTCGCTCCTGAACCTGAAGTTCCCCCGGTTGGAGAAATGTTTACACCAGGCACCTTACCTTGAAGAATACGAGCTACATCTTGTTGTGGACGTGCTGCCAACTGATCTGACCCTACGGTGGAGATGGCATAGCCAAGTGCCTTTTTATCTTTCGAGGCACCCTGACCAACAATCACTACTTCTGATAATTGCTGAACATCTAAGCCGAGGCTCACATCGACCGTAGTGCGATCACCGATCTCTACTTCCGAAGTAGAAAGTCCGATGAACGAGAATACCAAGTTTCCACCACCTGATGGAACGTTTATCGTATAGTTACCGTCTGCATCGGTAACCGTACCATTCGTAGTGCCTTTCACCACTACGTTTACACCAGGTAGTCCAGTGCCATCTTCTTGCGATGTCACTTTACCTGATACACTTCTCTCTTGCGCCCAAGCCATACTGGTTGCCAGTAGGAACAGGAGCGGCAAAAGTTTAAGGAGTAAATTTTTCCTCATACTTCTTTGGTTTAGGTTTAGATTAAAATAAATACCTCTAAGGGTTGTAAATTTAAACGAGAAAAATAATAATACAATAACATGAAAGTAAAACTTTCAATCTTTTTAACCGCAAACGATGCTTAATGCAGTATTTTTAGCTCTATTCTTCTGTTAAAGAGCCTATTTTCTTCGGAATCGTTGGGTTTTAGCGGCTTTTGGGAGCCGTAGCCCTTTTTTGTAACCCGTTCTGCCGAAATTCCCTGACTTTCAAGGAAACTCAGTACCGCTCCAGCCCTATTGAGGGACAGTTGTTTATTATAAGCTTCACTTCCAGTGTCATCGGTATGACCACCGATCTCCACCCTTAAAGATGGGTTGTTCTTAAGGAGCAGTACTACTTCTAACAGCTCCGTTTTTGATTTTTCCACCAATTGGTACTTGTCAACCTCGAAGAAAATGTTGTTCAATACTACGGCTGCGTTTTCAACAATAGGCTGCAACTTGAAATCAAGTTCGATCGGCTTTTGCACTTGATCAATTTGGCGCAGGTCAAAATGACGGCTGGCAAAAAGGTAATTCGGAGCGGTGACAAACAAGGCATATTCTGATTTTCCTGGGACTACCACCAAGTATCGCCCGGTAGTTGAGTCGGACGTTACAGTAGTCACGACTTGATTAGTGCTCAGGTCTTTTAATTCAACCACGGCCTTGACTGGCTTTCGAGTTGTAGCGTCCGTGATCCTTCCGGCCGTTACATTGCCCCTTCTGGTCACTTGAAATTCCTTTGGAATGGGCGTAGTGTATATTTTGCTTTTGTTTCGTCCTTCTTCTTTCGAATAGTAGGCCCACTGGCCATCGCTGGTCACTGCCAACGAATATTGATCTTGATAGTCGTTCAAAGGTGCACCCATATTTAGTGGAATGCCCCAGCCGATATCGGACTTCTCTACTACATAAATATCGTAACTACCAAATCCCGGGAGCCCATTAGAGGCATAGTATAGGTTTTGATTGCTTGCATGGATAAATGGGGCGATTTCATCAAATGGAGTATTGACCGGCTTCCCTACGTTAGTGGCTCTGCCCCAAGTGCCGTCTTCACCTTTTCGCGAGTACCATAAATCATACCCGCCTATCCCACCTTTTCTATCTGATACAAAATAGAGTTCGTTTCCATCTGCAGATAAGGCGGGCTGTGCTTCCCAACCTGCGCTATTAACCGATTGCTTTCGTAAAGGTCGCAGCCGCGTGGTCCACAAATAGTAAATATCAATTTGCGACCATCGGCCGAGATGGTCGATGCGCCCTCGCGAAAACCACTGTTTACATTGGTTGAAATTGAAACTGGCTTACCCCATCGTCCATTTGGTGCTTTTAAAGAGACCACAATATCTTCATTATCGTCATGCTCTTTGCCAAAGCGAACGGTAAAAATGAGTTGTCCTTCATCGGCCGTGAGCGTAGGGAAATACTGCATTGGGAAGATGTTTACGGTATCACTAAGAGGACGAGTGTCGTACCTCCATTGTTCATTTTGATGTAACAGCGCATAGTCGCATTGTGATCGCCAGACCTTTACTTGTTCTAACTTGGCTTTATCAAATTTCTCCAGCGCTAAAAACCGATCGAGATAAGGTATCGCCAAAGCATATTGACCCTGCTTCAAATACGTTTCGCCTAGAATAAAAGAATACGATTTTTCTTTGACCAAATCGCGAGTGAGACTTGCCCCTTTCTCAAAACTCTTGACAGATAGTGCCAGCTCACCAGAACTACGATAGGTAAGCCCCAGTCGGTAGTAGGCTTCCTCAAATTTGTTATCCTTTGCGATTGCCTGGTTCAATAATGCAATAGCCTGCGCCAGTTGACCGCGAACCCTAAAGTTATCCGACTGCAAATAATACTCAATGGCCTTTTTCGACTTCGTGCTCAAAGGAGGCTGTGCCTGAATAGCTAATGAAAACAATAACAGAAGACTGAAAACGAATCTCATTTCTAAATCTCAATTTTTGATATCGAAATTTCAGGTCCCTCAAAGCCTAACATTGAATTGATCAACTTTACTTTTTCAAAGTTAGTTATATCCGATAAAGTAATTTGTGCTGGCTTAATCTTTTGTTGATTGATTAAAATTTGCCGCATAGTACCATTGAGTAAATAAGAGGTTGGTGTGATCCAAGTGGCTCCATCAAAAAAAACCAAATTGGCATACGAGGCATCCGTTATCATGTTATTTCCCACGATTATTATTTCATCGTGTAGTCCTCTTTGATTGTACAATTCGAGTAGCTGGTCCCTTGCTTCAAATTTGTAGGCGTATTCAATGGAATGAGCGTGCACTACCTTCAATGAACGGACAGGTTTGATCGTATAGGGCAAAAACTCCAATGATGAAATAGTTTTGTCATAAACAATCCGACATTTAAAAAGTCCTTCTGTCAAAAACGATTGGCATGCGAGATATTCTTTTAAATGGATAGCATTTTCTTGATCAAAGAACTTTCTGATGGTCTGATCCATCCTATGCTGGTGATAGTCTAGATGAGCGAACTGGCCATCCAACAGCTTTATCGTCTCAATAAACCGGTACATAGATTTTATCTAGTACTTCCTGATACTCTGCTTCCACATTGCTCTGCGTGGTGATTCCTCCTCCACTCCTGAAAAACAAATCGTTTCCTATTTTTTCAATATATCGAATCATCACACCCGAATCCAAATTGACACCATCAAAAAAACCAGCTATTCCTGTGTAATAGCCTCTATTCTCGCCCTCTACTTCTCGGATAATCTGACATGTTTTTACTTTGGGAGCCCCACTTACTGAACCAGCCGGTAAAAGTGAAAACAGGATATCGCCCAAATGTGATGAATAATCGGGGGGCAAATCTCCTTGTATCTCTGAACTTACTTGAAGCAAGTTTTTGCCGTTTGTTTTGACTTCTTCAACATACCGAAACCGCTCCACCTTGACCGAAGAAGCGACACTACTCAAATCGTTTCGTAACAAATCAACGATCGTCACATGCTCCGCCAATTCTTTCTGATCGTTTAAAACAACTACTTTCGCATCGGGGATCGTTGCATCAATCGTTCCCTTCATGGGGAATGAGAATATTTTTCGATTTTTTATTTGAATAAAAATCTCAGGAGAAAAAACCAGAAATTTTTCCTTGTACCAGATCTTGTACCGCGCATTACCAAAGTAAAACAGTTCGCGTAGCATGTGGTTGGTATGAATCCTTGTTTTGATGGTTAGGTTCGTTACAAATGAATCCCCTCGATTGAGATAATGCATCACTCTGGAAAATTTCGATTCGTATTGAGTATCCAAACTGGATTCGATCTCAAAATTTAAACTGGCATTTTTTCCTATTTTGCTTTTAGGGATATTTGAAAATCCATTGATCTCAAAAAGTAATTCGTCCGATTTTATTTCGTTAATCCGCCAGGCTTTCGGCCTTTGCATTTCAAAATCAATGAAAAACAAAAAAGGGGCTTTATTATGTCCCCAATCGTTTAGCATTTCCTTAAAATTCTTTAGATCCATTTTCCCTTGTTCTTGCTCAGGGTATATTCATGTATTTATGAACCTGCAACGAAATCTTCCATTTGGGATTGCGCTTAACATATTCAATAATCAAAGGCAACATTTCATTTTCTTTCGACCACTCGGGCTGCAAATACAAAAAACACGAAGAAGAGACTTTAGCTGCAAATTCTTCAGCAAAGTCAAAATCAGATTTATGAAAAACAACTACTTTCAATTCATGGGCTTGGCCGAAAATAGAGGGATTGGGAGCCTTGAATTTCTTTGGTGAGAAACAAATCCAATCCCAAGTTCCCGTTAACGGATAGACACCCGATGTCTCAATGTGTGTGTTTAGCCCTACCTGTTTTATTTCACTTGTCAAACCTTCCAAATTATGCATGGCGGGTTCGCCTCCGGTAACTACTACAACCTGGCTTCCACTTTCTTTTGCTTTCTGTGCCAGCAAAGAAACATGCATTTTCGGGTGTACATTTACGTCCCAACTTTGTTTTACATCACACCACACACAACCCACATCGCATCCTCCCAAACGAATAAAATAAGCGGCAGTACCTTGATAAAATCCCTCTCCCTGAATGGTATAGAAGTCTTCCATTACGGGAAGTTCGAAATTCAAAATTTTAGGTTCAAGGTTTGCTGGCGAGCTCATAGTCACATCCAATCTTGAACATTGAATTTTGAATTCATCACGGATTTAGATTTTCGCATGCCTTCAGTGTGTTCATCAACAAGGAAGCGATGGTCATCGGTCCTACGCCTCCAGGAACTGGTGTAATAAAAGAAGTTTTGGGAGCGACTTCTTTGAATTCCACATCACCTTTTAAACTATACCCATTTTTATATTGCGCGCCTTCCACTCTCGTAGTGCCAACATCAATAACCACTGCCCCTTCCTTCACCATATCGCCTTTGATGAGCCCTGGCTTGCCAACTGCCACTACTAAAATATCTGCCTGTCTCGTCCAGGCGGCCAAGTCTTCTGTGTATTTATGGCAGATGGTAACTGTTGCTCTTCCTTGCTCGACCAACATCATACTCAAAGGCGCACCCACTAACCGGCTGGCGCCAACAATCACACAATTCTTTCCTTCTGTTTCAATATTGTATCTGCGCAATAACTCCATTACGCCAAATGGCGTAGCCGGCATCAACAATGGGTTTTTTGAAATGATGCTTCCGAAGTTATGATTGGTAAACCCATCCACGTCTTTATCTGATCGGATTTTCTCGGTGATTCGCTCAACTGTGATATGTGCAGGAAGTGGAAGTTGAACAATAAATCCATCGACATCTTGATCTTTGTTTACCTGATCAATGTGCTTCATCAGCTTGTCTTCAGCAATAGTATCTGCAAAGCGCATCATCGTGTAATGAAAGCCCACTTCTTTGCATGCCTTGACTTTGTGATCGACATACGTTTGACTTGCACCGTCATCGCCCACTAAAATAATAGCGAGGTGAGGGATCTTCTTATTCGAATTTTTACGCTCAGCTACTTTAACAGAAATTTCTGCTTTTATATCAGCTGATATTTTCTTTCCATCGATAAGCGTGTAGGTGGTTGTCTCTGTCATTGCAAAGAATTCTTTATCTGTTCTTTAATCTTCATCGGTCAGCAATCTTCAAATCACCGAATTGCCGAATTTTCAAATTACTTCAATCAATCTTCAACACCGCCATAAAAGCCTCTTGCGGAATTTCTACGTTGCCCACCTGGCGCATCCGCTTCTTTCCTTTCTTCTGCTTTTCTAATAACTTTCGCTTCCGTGAAATATCACCACGGTATCAACTCTTTTAATTTTTCACATAATTTCCGGCCCCATTCATACGATTTGCCGCGATGCACGATAGCCGAAAGGGCATCTACTTTATCACCATTGAGCATCACATCCAACTTCACCATATCGCTTTCGCGGAAACCGATCAATTGGTAATCTAATGACGCATATCCTCTGGAGATAGATTTTAATTTGTCGAAGAAATCAAATACGATTTCTGACAACGGCATTTCAAACGTAAGCTCCACTCTGTCAGCAGTGAGATATACCTGATTTTTTATAATGCCTCGCTTATCCATACATAAACCGATGACGGCACCAATAAATTCTGATTTACTGATGATTTGTGCGGAGATGTACGGTTCTTCAATATAATCCATCGTTGTTGGGTCAGGCATCTCGGAAGGCGCGTTGATCTCAATCATTTTGCCATTTGTAAGCATTGCCTTAAATTGAACAGACGGCACTGTGGTGATCACCGTCATATTGAACTCGCGCTCCAGTCGTTCCTGAATGATTTCCATGTGCAACATGCCCAAGAAACCGCATCGAAACCCAAAACCAAGTGCAGCGGATGTTTCGGGTTCCCACACCAATGAAGCATCGTTCAATTGTAGTTTTTCCATAGAGCTACGCAGCTCTTCGAACTCGATCGTATCTACCGGATAGATTCCGGCAAAAACCATTGGTTTTACATCCTCGTAACCCTGCAACGCCTCTCCCGGATTCGCCACCAATGTGATGGTGTCTCCTACTTTCACTTCTTTGGCCACTTTAATTCCAGAAATAAGATAACCCACATTGCCCGCACTGATTTCCTGGCGCGGGTGTTTGTCCAATTTCAATACACCAATTTCATCCGCACCGTATTCCTTGCCGGCATTCACGAAACGAAGTTGATCGTTCTTTCGCATCGTGCCATTGAAAACTCTATAATAAACTTCAATACCTCGAAACGAATTAAACACGAGATCAAAAATCATAGCCTGCAAGGGTGCCTTTGGGTCGCCCTTAGGGGCTGGCACACGTCTGATCACTGCTGCCAGAATATCCTCAATCCCCTTTCCCTCTTTCGCACTTGCCTTCAAAACTGATTCGCGATCACATCCAATCAAATCAACAATTTGATCAGTGACCTCCTCGGGCATAGCGGCCGGCAAATCAATTTTGTTTAGGATCGGAATGATCTCAAGGTTATGATCTAAAGCGAGGTATAAATTTGAAATGGTCTGTGCCTGAATTCCCTGTGCTGCATCAACAATCAATAGCGCGCCTTCACAAGCGGCAATCGACCGGGAAACTTCATAGGAAAAATCTACGTGACCCGGTGTATCTATCAGGTTGAGTGTATACTCCACGCCTTCAAACTTATAATTCATTTGAATCGCATGCGACTTGATGGTAATCCCTTTCTCCCGCTCAAGGTCCATGTTATCTAGCACTTGGGCGTGCATTTGCCGATTGGTAAGGGTACCTGTAAACTCTAAAAGCCTGTCCGCAAGGGTGCTTTTGCCATGATCGATATGTGCGATGATGCAAAAATTGCGGATATTCTCCATTCCCGTCATTCTGTCAAGATTTTTAAAAGGCAAAGGTAAGGATAAAATGATGTGTTGGGAAGGTGAAAAATGGGTTGATTTTTCTTTTTTTGCGAGATAGTCATTTTAGTAACTTACGTTCTTATGAGATACCAAGACATTAACCCAGCGTTGTTTGTTTCCAATCGAAAGCAATTAGCAAAAGCACTAAAGCCTGCTTCGTTGGCACTGTTTAACTCCAACGATTCGATGCCTACAAATGCAGACGGGCATCTTCCGTTTCGGCAAAACAATGATCTTTTCTATTTGACCGGTGTTGATCAAGAGAACAGCATTCTGGTGATCTGCCCGGACTTCCCTGACAAAAAATACAGAGAAGTCTTATTTGTGCAAGAAACGAATGAACAGATAGCCACTTGGGAAGGGCACAAATTAACGAAAGAAGAAGCGCGCAAATTGACGGGTATTGAAACGGTAATGTGGTCTTCCGAATTCAGTAAACTATTCCGACACATGATGACGATGGGTGGAGTTGAAAATGTCTACTTGAATACGAACGAACACTATCGGGCCGAAATCAAAGTTGAAACTCGTGATGCCCGATTTATTGAGTGGTGCAAAAAGCAGTATCCGTTGCACCGGTATGAGCGGGTTGCTCCGATTGTCAGCAAATTGAGAAGTATAAAATCAAAAATTGAAATTGATTTGCTGCAAGAAGCATGCGGTATCACAGAGACCGCATTTCGCAGAGTGCTTCAGTTTGTGAAGCCGGGAGTGAAAGAATACGAAATAGAGGCAGAATACGCACATGAGTTCTTACGAAATGGGTCAAGAGGCTTCGCCTACACGCCCATCATTGCTTCGGGTGCCAATTCATGCGTGTTGCACTACATTGAAAATGATAAAGTGTGCAAAGACGGAGACATTCTTTTACTAGATGTCGGTGCCGAATACGCTAACTACAACGCAGATTTAACTCGAAGCATTCCGGTAAATGGAAAATACACCAAGCGACAGAAAGATGTTTACAATGCAGTCCTTCGAGTACAAAAGGCAGCGATCAAAATGTTGCGACCAGGCGCACTTTATTTCGAGTTCCATAAAGAAATTCAACAATTGATTGAAATAGAGTTGGTCGAGCTAAAATTGATCAGTAGAACAGATATCAAAAATCAACACCCCGAAAGGCCTGCTTTTCAAAAATACTTCATGCATGGCACTTCGCACATGCTTGGTTTAGACGTACATGATGTCGGAAACATGCACGCTAAAATTCAAATAGGTCAGGTATGGACAGTTGAGCCCGGCATTTATATCAAAGAAGAAGGACTAGGTATCCGAATTGAAAACAACATTGTGATTGGCAAGGATAAGAACTTTGACTTGATGAAGAACATTCCAATTGAAACAGAAGAGATTGAAGAACTAATGAATTGATTTGTTAATTTGAAAATTCGTTGATTTGAAAATGTAAGAGCGATGTGTAAAAAATTGATTTCGATTATTTTATTAATCACCTGTGGAACGTTGGCGCTCGCCCATGAGTTCTGGCTGTTGCCAAGAAAGTACCGTTTAGCAGTCGGGGAAGAATTGAAATTCAACCTGATGGTGGGCGAAAACTTCGAAGGCGAACAATGGGATCTGAAAAAACACAAAGTAGAAAAGCTTGAGTTACATTCGGGTGCAAAAGTCACCGATATTAAGAAACTAGTAAAGCCGGAAGCACGTGATAAAGTGACTCTTAAAATGCTAGAAGAGGGAACACAACTCATCACCATGCAAAGCAATTATGCCTTTATTGAGTTAGAGGCAGAGAAATTCAATGACTACTTAAAAGAAGACGGATTGGAAAACATCTATGAGCTCCGCGAAAAAAACAATGAACTAGCGAAACCAAGCAAGGAATTCTATGGCCGCTTTGTAAAGCTGTTAGTTCAGACGGGTGACAAAGTAACGGATACGTACAAAAAGAAAATTGGCACACCTGTAGAAATCATCCCTAACAAAAATCCTTACGCAACTAAGTCGGGTGACTATCTATCTTGTTTAATACTGGTCAATGGGAAAACTGCTATCAATCAACTGGTGAAGGTTTGGAATAAAATCGGCAACACGACTTTTTTACAAAATATGTATACCGAGAAAGATGGTACTATTACTTTCCCGCTGAACTCAAAAGGTCCCTGGATGGTGAGCACTGTCAAGATGATTCCATCTGAAAAACCCGGTGCTGATTACCAAAGTATGTGGAGTAGTTTAGTTTTTGAAATTCAATAATTACAAAATGAGTAGTCAACTAATATCATCTGTTCAGGCACCAGAGCCAGTTGGCGCTTACCCGCACGCGCGCAAAGTGGGCAACTTGCTTTTTTTGTCGGGAGTGGGCCCTCGCCAAAAAGGATCCAAAGAAATCCCCGGTGTAACGTTGGATTCAACCGGAGCTATTGCAGCTTACGACATCGAGGTGCAATGCCATTCCGTATTTAAAAATGTAAAATTGATTCTAGAGGCATCCGGGTCGCGGTGGGAAGATCTGATTGATGTAACCGTTTATCTCACCAATATGAAAAGCGACTTTCCGATTTTTAATAAAATTTACGCAAGCTACTTCCCAGACAAAGCTACCCAACCGTGTAGAACAACTGTAGAAATAAATGCGTTGCCTACGCCTATTGCAATTGAGTTAAAATGTATTGCGACAATTAATTAGCTTCCTTTTTTGTAGCTTTACTAGTGAATCACACTTATGGAAACAATTGTTCTTAAAGATCGAGTGACCAACAAAATGACAGACGAGGAGTTTCTGTGGTTTTGTCTTGAGAATAAAGACTTGCGTATCGAACGGAATAGCAACCTTGAAGTTCTAATTATGTCGCCTGTAACATCACTTTCCGGTTTTTGGAACGCAGAAATAATACGGCAACTAGCAAACTGGGCAATTGAACAAAAAAACGGGTTTGTTTTTGATTCGTCCTCGGGTTTTACGCTGCCCGATCGCTCGGTGTTATCTCCAGATGCATCGTGGGTCTCAAGATCTAAATGGCAATCGATGTCAGAACAGGATCAAAATAAATTTGCGCCAATTTGTCCCGAGTTTGTAATCGAGATTAAATCAAAATCAGATTCGTTACAAGATCTTCAGGCAAAGATGAAAACATGGATCGCTAATGGTGCACAGCTCGCATGGTTGATTGACCCGTCTCAAAAAAAATCATTCATTTATAGATCGAATGGGGAGGTTAAAGAAATTGAAGGCTTTGACAAAAAGTTAAAAGGCGAAGGTCTTGTAGAGGGATTTGTTCTCGACCTTAATCTAATTTAACTCTAATCAAACTTTAAACCGGTTTAGCCATTAATTTCTAGACCGAAAAACTCTCTCCACAACCGCAAGTGCGTGAGGCATTGGGATTAATAAACTGGAATCCTTTTCCATTCAGTCCATCCGAAAAATCGAGTGTGGTGCCCAGCAGGTAGAGTAAGCTCTTTTTGTCAACTAATATTTTTATTCCCTTATCTTCAAAAACTTGGTCGGCAGGCTTGATCTCTGCATCAAAACCTAAATCGTACATAAGGCCCGAGCAACCTCCTCCCTGTACTGAAACACGGATATTTTGCTCATGACCCCTCCCCTCTTCTGTGCGAAGATTTAGAATTCTCTCTTTCGCTTTTTCCGTCACACTAATCATAGTCTTTTACAAAGTATTTGTTAAGCCACTGGATTCAACACGACACTAAAAACAGTGATGGTATTGCGATCTCGGCCATAGTACAACTTCTCTAATGCTTCTAAAATATTTCCTGCCCTAAAGTAAGAAGTGTGCAATTCACTATCACTCTTCGTCACCCACTGGATTGTATAGGAATTCTCTTTCTCTTTATAATTCTTTACGTAATCCCACATTTTCCGCAACGCATCCACCTTGTCTGACCCAGTCTCGCTGTGAAATAGAAAAGACTGATTGTGTCGGGGATTGATCGTGATCAAATCTAATTTTGCCTTTCCCTCCACATTGCTAAACTCAAACACGAGATCACTGGTACGCAAGCCTAAATAATCTTTGATCTGCTGTTGCACACGGGCAGATTCTACGTGTATGTCGGTTGTTGCTTCGAGTGTTATTTTTGGCATCTGATTCTACTACTTCGCTTTATTACTTTATCCAATAACTTAACTACTTTAGCCAAGAGCTTCGTAGTACTTGTAAAACTTTCGGAAACCCGTAAAAGTTTCACAATTTGAGTTCAAAATTAAGAAAACCTGATCAATCCCCTATTATGGAAAAACTAGAACATATTGGCATTGCCGTTAAGAACCTGAAAGAGTCAAACGCGCTATTCGCAAAATTGCTCGGAAAACCCCACTATAAAATCGAAGAAGTGGCTTCAGAGGGTGTTAGAACATCGTTTTTTGACGTGGGCGGAATTAAGATAGAGCTGTTGGAAGCAATTCGCGCGGATTCACCCATTGCAAAATTCATTGAAAAAAGGGGCGAAGGGCTTCATCATTTGGCATTTGGGGTTGTGGGATTGGAAGATCGGGTGAAAGAAGAAATCGAAAAGGGTTTTCGCCCACTATCCGAACCCAAAGATGGCGCTGATAACAAACGCATTGTTTTTTTACACCCAAAAACCACAAACAATGTTTTGGTTGAGTTGTGTGAAGATAAACACCCGTAAGTGACTGGACATGTTTGAGCTCCTTTCATAGCACAGCTCGCACAACCTCATACTTCAAAATTTCCGCTTCGGGCGCTCTTTTGCGCCATATTGAATCTTGTTATAGTAATCTTGTTTCTTCTTGCCAATGGGCGTTTCATAATAAGGTCTTTCTACCCGACAAGAAGTAAAAATGATCATCGCCACTACAAAAGGTACAACACACTTTTTCATATCGTTTCTTTCTTTTGAACATAGATACAGGTAAGGTTGACACCTTCGCATTGTATCAGCCCCAAGTCGTACTTTTGCCGGACGAACAAACATATCAACCGACTAATTGAAATTACCCTATGGCGGAGAAGAGAACAGAAATCACAGATTTAGGAGAATTTGGGCTTATTGAACGAGTAAAAAGTAGCTTTTCCCTACAAAATAGTACATCACTAGTGGGTATGGGTGACGATGCTGCATTAATTGCCAGTGGCGAAGAGTATCTATTAGTCACCACCGATATGCTGCTAGAAAGCGTACATTTTGATTTGTCGTATATGCCACTCCAGCATCTGGGCTACAAAGCTGTGGTAGTAAATGTGTCGGATATTGCTGCGATGAACGGCAAGCCCGAACAAATTACCGTGGCACTGGCTTTTAGTAACCGATTTTCATTGGAAGCGATCGACAGTGTGTACGATGGAATTCGATCTGCGTGCGAAAATTATAAAGTTGATTTGGTAGGTGGAGATACGTCTGCCTCTGCTTCTGGTCTTGTGATTTCTATCACCGCTTTGGGAAGAGTAAGCAAAGGGAAAGAAACACTTCGCAGCACCGCAAAGGTGAACGACATCATTTGTGTAACCGGAGACTTAGGGGCAGCCTATTTGGGACTGCAAGTTCTCGAGCGCGAAAAACAGGTGTTTCTCACGAACCCTGAGATGCAACCTGATCTAGAAAAATATGAATACCTCGTGGGGCGTCAACTGAGACCAGAAGCGAGAATGGACATTGTGCACGAACTGGCAGATAAAGAAGTCGTGCCCACTGCGATGATAGACATCTCCGATGGACTCGCTTCGGAGTTATTGCACCTTAGCAAAAGTTCTGGAGTGGGCATCAAAATTTTTGAAGATAAAGTGCCGATTGATGCTGGCGCGTTTGAAACAGCCATTGAGTTTAAAATTGACCCGATTACCTGCGCGCTGAATGGTGGTGAAGACTACGAATTACTTTTTACTATTGCCCCTAGCGATTATGAAAAATTAAAAAATCATCCTGATATCCACTTCATCGGGCATGTGCACAACAATCCACAACAAAATGTTATGTTGACCAAACAAGAAACTATTGTGCCCTTAAAAGCGCAAGGATGGAATCACTTTTCCTAGCTGTGAATTAATCCTCCGGGTAAGGAATAAAAACGAAACGAGTAAATTCTTTGTCTACCACAAATAGGCAACAAAATTCATCAGGATCTTTGTAGGCGCTCACAAAATCATCTACCTTTTCTTTGGCGATGAGTTCGCGCTGTACAAACTCGTCCATGAAAGAGGCAAAATAATTCCAATCCAATTGCAGAGAGTATTTGTCGATTAGCAACTGCCCGATTGGAACCACCTCTTTTGAAATAGCAAAAATAGGATACGCGAAACCGGCTTTTCTGATCTGATACGAGGCTTCCTTCAGGGTATCTGCTGCGTTTACAAAATCAGCGCTGATAGTGCCCAAATATTTTCCGCTTAGCTCAGGGTCATTGTTCATTTGTAATTCAATACAATCTCAAAATTAATACTTGCCAAGAAAATGTGTTGCATGCGCATTAAGCAAAGGAAAAAACAATTGAAATTCCTGATCAAACTCTTTGTAGAACTGTTGGAGTTCTTCCGTTGCCTCATTCATTTTAGAGTCAAATTTAGATCGCCTCGTCATACCGCTCAGCGCTTGTTGAATACCTTCTATCTTGCCATAGTTAACCAGCCAATTGCCTCGCATCATGTGAGGCAACATCCATTTCACTTGTTCGGGCAAAATCGCTTCGCTTTTGATCAGGTAGTCATAACAGCCTGCTGCAAAATCGGGTAATGGCTGATGGTGATATGCATTCCAATTAACCGCCAAAAGGTGGTCATAGAACATATCGATAATTACTGGTGCATAGTGCCTATACTTAGGCCTAAGCCGGTCCTTACTCAGTTTTACAATGGGGTGCCGATCTGTAAATTCATCTATTTCGCGGTGCAACGAAATACCCTTCACAATACCTGGCGAAAAACGAGACGACAAGTCGCGGCCCCGGACGAAGTCACCAATAAAGTTGCCCAATTGTATTTCGGGGTCATCGGCAGATAAATAAAGGTGTGCAAGAAAATTCATTACGCCCTCGAATGTAACGTAATTTCACTTTATGCTATTTTCAATTGCAAATAAATTGCTGACTTTTGCGTGAAATAACCAATTATGGCTCTGCTGGAACAACTCAAATTGCTGGTTAATCTTGCCCGAATTGACGGAGACATGGCCGAACGGGAAAAAACCTATATCATCAATATTGGCAAAGCAAACGGTTTTCCAGAATCCTCAGTCTCCACTTTGTTTTACCAAACTCACGAAATCATCATTCCGGATAATTTAACAGATGATCAACGGTTTGAATACATTTTTAGCCTCGTGCAATTGATGAAAATTGATGAGCGGCTTTACCAAGAAGAAATCAAATTTTGCTGGAAGATTGCCGCCCGCCTCGGCTATGAGCAAGACGTGCTTTTTGAATTAATGCTCAAAGTAAAAAGTGGCGGCAACGATGATGATAAGATGGCTTTGAAGCAACTCACCAAGCAATATTTAAGAAAGGGGTAAAGCATTACACCAATCTGTTCATCTTTTGTTAACAATTTCGTAACCAAAATGACTTTGGTAAAATGTGCTTTTCATGAAAATTGTTTTAAAAAAATGAGCTACTACAAAACGATTGATGGCAAAAAAATGGATGGCAGCCTGCTTGATATAGCAGAAGAAGCTGTGGCCGGTGCCGGTGATGGCCGCATCTCTAAACAAGATGCCGAAACAATTATCGCTGCTGTGAAAGACAGCGGAGAGTACACCGATGTAGAAAAAGACACGATGGAATATATCCGTGACAATTTCAAATGGACTGAAGGTGCCGATGAATGGTTCCGATCACAAATTGCTAGTTGGGCAGCCACAAAGTAAAAAAATGAGGGATCAAAATCCCTCATCCTTCAAATTCTACGATTCAATTTTCACTACTGAAAGGATCAACGATGTTGGTCTATCAAAACGACATTCCCGTCTGGGTCGGTGATCATAAAGCTTGCAGGTCCAACCGTTTTTTCGTCAGCTTCACTATTCATCTTTACTCCCTTACTTTTTAGTTGACGCTGAATCTCTCTGACATCATCAAACTCCTCAATATTTTTGGCGTTCTCATCCCAGCCGGGGTTAAACGTTAAAATGTTACCTTGAAACATTCCTTGAAACAACCCGATCAACGAATTTCCATTCTACATGATTAGGTAGTTTTTTTCGAGGGCGCCTCCGAAAACACTAAAGCCCAGGTTTTCATAAAATTGCTTTGAGGCCTTGATGTCCTTGACACTAAGGCTTACAGAAAATGCACCTAATTTCATAGTCTCTGTTGGCTGTTCAAACCCGGTTTTGCTCATTTTTTATTTTTAAATGCTTTCTCATAAATACCAATCCATTGCTGAGGCGTCAGCTTTGTAACCAGTTCACCGATCAAATCCAACGGCACGTCTTCTGGTTTTTTAAATCGAATGCATGATTTACCCATATCTAGTTTTTTCGTTGAATGGACTCTCCATTCATCCTGAAACCACTCCAACAATTTCGGCTGCGCGTAGATGCCCATGTGATAAACAGCAATAAAATTTTTCTGCGATGCCACGTTTAGGAATGGCAATGGAAGTTTTGGATCGCAATGATAACCATCTGGATAGATTTTGTGGGGCACCACATAGCCAATCATACCATAGTTCATTTCTTCCTGAAAACCTTTTGGTAAATTCTTGAGAATGACTTTTCGAATGGCGCTGATAATCTGCTTCCTATCAGCCGGAAGGGTATCGATGTATTCTGGAACTGTTTTAGATTTGGATTGCATATAAAATCAAATCAAAATTCAATAGATAGATCGCAAACAAAGAATCGATATTCTAAAAACTTGAACCCAGAAACGAAGAGGGCTAAGGCTAGGCCATATAGAATAATTGTTCTTTTCACGGAATCTAAACTACTTAAAATCCCCCAATAATTGGACTTAATCGTCAAAAATAGCCTTTTCAACCCAATTTGATGATCATAAAACTAATTTTATTAGTATTTATAAAACTAATTTTTTTAGTATTTATATTTGAGTAATCAAAAAGAGACCTATGAAAATCATCAAATCAGGACTTATTGGAGCCAGGGTTGTACGAGCCCGAGAAGCGAATATTCAACTGTTTCAAATACGCGCCATCTTTAACCAGCACCGTGATGCATTGCTGAACCGGATATTAACAGACTTGGGCACCTACATGGAATTCAAATTTCACATGCAGCCAAGTCGAAATGAGCTGGTAGAGATTGCTCAAAAGATCGATCAACTGAAAAGTAAGGATGTAGATCTGGAATACTACCAACCACTACTGAAGGAGCTGAAGCGGAAGGATGAAATCAAGATCAAGAACGACTACTTCTTTTTGGAAATTGACGATAGCATCCGGATGAACTTAGCTACCCAATTACATTTTGCGGCCTAAACACTAAATCCTCTATGAAGACAATAAAATCTGCCCTGCTGGGCACTAAGCAACTCATTGACACCAACCCGGATGTACTTCTAATACAACTACGAGAAATACTAAAAGAGCATCGAGAGTTAATCATCAATCGAATGATTAGCGACCTCCCCACCTATATTATTTACAAATTCAATGTAAAACCGACTCGAAAAATGGTTGAGTCAGTGAAAGACCAATTGCTTGATTTGAAAAAGGGTAACGTGGATTTGGACAAATACTCCAATGTGGTGCAGATGGTACTCAACCGAGCCGTTACACACTTAACCAACGAGCCTTTTTACGTTGAAATAGATGAATACTTAGAGCCCTCTATACAAGTTAGCGAGGTTAAATTTAGATAAAGGACTTACCAATCAATTGGTTCGTCTTTGTCGTCCTCCCCAACTCTTACCTGCGTGTGCTGATGAACTTGGAGAAGAAGTAGGCCTTGAGCCATGTCTACGCTGCTGGCCTTGACGAGGGACTTCTTTAGGCTTATCCGCATCTCCACTTGTAGCCGTCATGGGAAACGGATGACCATCAATTACTGGTATGGGCTTTCCTATCAACTTCTGTATGTCGCGAAGGAATTCTCTTTCTTCAAAATCACAGAACGAAATGGATTTACCACTTAATCCCGCGCGGCCGGTACGGCCAATTCTGTGCACGTACGTTTCAGGAATATTGGGCAATTCAAAATTAATCACCGTTGAAAGCTCATCTACATCAATACCGCGTGCTGCAATATCGGTTGCGACTAGTACCCGAGTTTTTTGTAGTTTAAAATTACTTAACGCTCGCTGGCGAGCATTTTGAGATTTGTTTCCGTGGATGGCTTCAGCATGAACACCCGCTTTATTCAAATCCACCGTTACTTTATCTGCACCATGTTTGGTGCGGGTGAATACCAAAGCGGTAATAATCGATTCATCTTTCAAGAGGTGCAACAAAAGTGATTTCTTATTTTTCTTGTCGACATAATACAAAGACTGCTGAATAGTATTGGCCGTTGACGAAACTGGAGTTACTTCAACACGTACCGGATGTGTAAGTATTGAATTTGCCAACGCAGAAATTTCTTTCGGCATGGTAGCTGAAAAGAATAGCGTCTGCCTCTTGGGTGGTAGTTTCGCAATTACCTTTTTCACATCGTGTATGAATCCCATGTCAAGCATGCGATCTGCCTCATCCAACACGAAAATTTTAATATGATCCAACTTTACAAATCGCTGATTCATTAAATCAAGTAATCGGCCGGGTGTGGCAATCAGGATGTTGACACCTGCGCGCAGCGCATCAGTCTGTGATTTCTGAGAAACGCCTCCAAAAATCACGGTGTGCTTCAATTTCAAATGTCGGCCATAGGCTGCAAAGCTTTCGCCAATTTGAATGGCCAATTCGCGGGTTGGCGTTAGTATTAATGTGCTGATGCCAACGCTGGCTTTATACAATTCATCTTGATGCAATAATTGCAAAATAGGAATAGCAAAAGCAGCTGTTTTCCCGGTGCCTGTTTGGGCGCATCCAAGTAAATCTTTGCGCTCCAATAAGATTGGAATGGCCTGTTCTTGAATGGGTGTGGGTGTTGTGTAACCTTCTGTTTTTAAAGCCCGAAGAATTGGCTCAATAAGACTTAATTTTTCAAATGACATACTGATTTTTGATATGAGAGACGACTGTTTACTTAATGCCTCTTTGACTAACCTGCTCACCGACTGATGAACGCACCGTTGAAAACGGCTTTTTACGGGAATTGGGAGGATCGAGTGTCAAAGGTAATCATTTAACACCAGACTCCTACATGAAAATTGAGGGCTATCGATTGGCCTTGCCTTCAAACCCCGGCCCAACTACCAAACGGCCTGGTTTCTTTCCGGTGTGTTCACCATTTTTTAACACCTGTTCTCCGTTCACGAAAACGTATGACACACCAGTCGCATATTGATGAGCATCTTCAAAGGTTGCATGGTCTTCGATCTTTGCTGGATCAAAAACAACTACATCTGCAAAATAGCCTACTTTCAAAAGTCCACGTTGTTTTATCTTCAGGTTGTGTGCAGGAAGTGAAGTCATTTTTCTAACAGCTTCTTCTGTTGTAATCAATTTTTCTTTTCGGGAATAAGTCGAAAGCAATCGTGCAAAACTCCCGTACGCTCGTGGATGTGTGCCGCCCTCGTTGAAGGGTGCTTCATCGGCAAACGAACCAGCGTCCGAGCAAATGCTCACATACGGTAGAGGCAGCATTTTTTTGATGTTGTCTTCCGAAATTAAAAAGAAAATACACGGTATACTTGATTTGTCGGCTACCAACAAATCCAAAATGGTCTCATTGGCATTTTTACCGTGCAGCATGGCCACCTCACTCAATCTTTTTGCCTTGTAAAGTTTATTCAAAGAGTCTGTTCGAAAACCCATCAGCATTACATCTTTGGGGTCCGAGTTACGGCTAGGTATGCCTTGTTCCATGTCGCGTAACAAGCGCTTTCTCATGGCAGGATTTCGCAGCCGCTTTCTCATATCTCGCAACCCGCCTTCCTGCACCCAAGTAGGCAACCTCGCTGTAATACTCGTTCCACTAGCATTATAGGTGTACATGTTTGCTGTTATCGTTAAACCTGCCCTCTGTGCGCTATCAATCTTTGCGAGCACCGTATCAATTTTATTCCAATTCCAGGTATTATTAATTTTCAAATGATAAATCTCTGCAGGCAAGTTTGCTTCCTTCGCAATTCGAAAAACTTCGTTCATAGCGGGGAGAATTTTGTCGCTCTCGCTTCGCATGTGGGTGATGTACATGCCCTGATATTCAGCCACTACTTTACTCAGTTCGATTAATTCTTCAGTGGAGGCATAGTCCGCAGGCGCATAAATCAATGACGTGCCCAAGCCCTTTTTATTATTAAGCCCTAGCACAATATTTCTAACCGAAGTGGCGCCAACAAACGAAGCAAAGTTCGGGCTAACGCCTTTCCTTTTTAACACGTCAAAGTATTCACCTAATGAACTCCACAACGTGTCTTTGCTACTACTCTTCCTCCTCGGCCCAGGGCTCCATCCTTCTCCAAAAACCTCTAGCGTTACTCCTTGCTTGATATCGCTCATGGAACGACCATCTTTTAGCAAAGAACCATCTGCCCAACTTAGCATGTTAATAAACCCGGGCGAGACCGCAAGCCCGTTGACATCTATCTCTTCGGTTCCTGTGGCGTACGATAGATCTCCAATGGCAGCCAGTGTATCAGCCTGAATAGCCACGTCCCCTTTATACGGTTTTGCACCTGATCCGTCATAGATGGTTCCGTTTCTAATAACTACATCAAACTTATGTTTTTGGTTTTGCGCACATGAACTAATGAAAACAACAAGGAGAAATAGAATACCAATGCAGCTAGCCGATTCCCTGAAACATGAAACGGTGGTCTTGCATTTTATTGCGTTACAAAACGCGTCCATTAAAAACTTACTTACAACCAATGCCCTGGACATATTTTTCGATCGCATTAATAGATTTTGCCGTCTTGCTGCCTTTAAAACCTTTGATGTCTGAATAGTGAACTGATTTTACGTACGCACTCAACAATTCTTTTGAAAGTGGCCAATAGGACCAGTGCCATTTCTCTTCCTCATAACCTGTACGACCCGCTGCTTTCGATGTATAGGGCTGACAAAAACCATACTTCGCACCGTGCGTAGTAAGCCACTGATAAATCTTCAATCCTTCTCCCGAATCGAAATACGAATTTTCTAGTGAATTTAAATCCATATCTGTTCCCCAATGGTGACGAGATGTACCAGGCATGGAGCTATACAACAAAATAAGCTTGGCTCTTTTTTCTAAATCAGTAACCTCGGTCAGGTTTTGCCCCTCTACCAAGGTTCTACCTTCCCATTTGTTTTCCCAAATACGTTTCTGTGCTTCAAAATTTCGAGTAGCAGAAATGATGAAAAGTGTGATCCCATCCTGGTTGGCGGCAGAAGCCATTTTCAAAAAAGCTTCGTATGCTTCTTTCCGTAAATATTTTCCTTGTGCACTTCCTCTGGCGAAATCATCGCACAACTTTACAAAGCGTGAATCTTTAGATTCATCAAATTGGCCAAGTAAATAGTTCTTGTCTACATCTTGCGCCCCGATTATCGAAGGAAAAATCAAAACACAACAACAAAATAAGATTTTGAATTTTGAATCTTGAATTTTGAATTTGCAATCCATGGAATTACACTCTTTCTTCAATCTGGTTCATCACCTTTGTCTGAACTTGTATTGACTCATGGTGCACTAAACGCAACAAATCTCGCATGAAACCCTCTTCCAACCCCATTGCTCTTCCAAGCGATACCCGTGTTTTTATGATCTCCTCCCAGCGGTTTACCTGTAAGATCGTTACATTGTTATCTTTCTTGTATTGTCCAATTTTTTCAGAAATCTTCATGCGTGAAGACATCTTTTGCATGATTTCGTCATCGAGCTGGTCAATCTGCTCGCGCAACACGCTCAGTGTATCCTTGAACGTTTTGCTTTCACTTGACGCAGTGCGTACAACCAACTCAGACAATATTTTAGCCAACACACCTGGTGTCACTTGCTGCTTCGCATCACTCCATGCAGCATCTGGGTTAATATGACTTTCAATCATCAAGCCAGCCATATCCAAGTCAAGTGCCTTTTGTGAAACAAAGGCGATCAATTCTCGATTGCCGGAGATGTGACTTGGATCGCAGATCATCTCCAATTCCGGAAATCTCGTTTTCAATTCTATGGCCAAATCCCACATCGGTAAATTGCGGAATGGGCCTTTTTCAAAAGATGAAAAACCACGATGGATGGCAGCCATCTTCTTGATGCCCGCTTTGTTCAGTCGCTCCAGTGCGCCTATCCATAACTCAAGATCAGGATTAACTGGATTCTTTACCATCACAGGAATATCAACGCCTTTCAAACAATCAGCAATCTCCTGTACCGAAAAAGGATTGACTGTCGTGCGCGCACCCACCCACAATATATCCACCCCCGCTTGCAGTGCTGCTTCCACGTGTGCCGCATTGGCGACTTCTGTTGTAACGGGAAGCCCCGTCTCCTTTTTAGCAGTCATCAACCAATTTAAGCCAACATCTCCAGCACCTTCATACTGACCTGGTCTTGTACGCGGCTTCCAAATACCTGCACGAAGTGCATCAGGGCCCGCTGATAATGATCGGCTTTTTTACTCCCAACCATTCAGCAATCGATTCAAGTTCCAATCCTTTTTTCATATTCAATTCAAAGTTAAAGATTCAAGTTTACTATTTATTAAAAAGAAGTCAGAAGTTAGAATTTGGAAGTCAGAATAGTACTACTACCCCTAAGCACCGATTACCTATTACTGCCCACCTCTTACCATTTTACTTCTTATCCAACACCCTCCTAATCTCATTTGCATTCGTCAACGTCTTCACCAGTTCCTTTGTATCCTTCTTCATCAAGTGATAATGGAATTTTTGCAAGTGCATAATGTATTCTAACAACGCTTGACTTAAATATTCCGAATTCTGCTCAAAGATAGGTGCCCACATAGCCGGAGAACTTTTTGCCAACCTCACAGTAGATGCAAAACCACTACCCGCTAAGTCAAAAATATTCTTTTCATCTTTCTCTATATCCAATACTGTTTGCCCCAATAAAAAGGAACTGACGTGCGAGAGATGAGAAGATTGTTCCTTTTCGCAAATGATATTTGTTTTCCCCTCAAACAATCCTTGCAAAGCGGCTGTAGGTCCGGAGTTTTCTGTCCCTGAAATGGGGTGCGCAGCCACAAACTGGGCGCGTCTGTCGTGTTGGGCCACAGACTTGCAGATCATACTTTTCGTGGAGCCTGTATCAATGACCACTGTATTTTTTGCTACGCGATCAAGTATGGAGGGCAAAAGTGCACCGATGGTGTTGACCGGTATAGCCAATATCACTACATCAGATTCCGCAAACGCCTTCTCCTCTGGAAGAATCTCATCGACCAACCCTAGTTCTAATGCCTTTCTCATATGTCCTTCATTGAAGTCAACACCAATCAGCCTTGTTGCGATTTTTTTACTCCTCAAATCTATGGCGAGTGAACCTCCTATCAAACCCAATCCAACTATTGCTATTTTCATTTTAAAAAGATTGTGGTTGTGTGACTTGAGAGTCAACGAATTCTTGAATTCGGTTACACGCCTCGTTTAGTTTTTCCTCTGTTGCGCAAAGTGAAATCCGTATATGCCTTCTACCTGTTTCGCCAAAGATAAATCCGGGTGTTATGAAGACATGTGTTCCATAGAGTATCTCATCAATCCATTTCTCTACATCATTCACTCCAACAGGCGCCTTTGCCCATACAAACAGACCTGATTGCTGGGTGGAATAGCTGCATCCCAATACATCTAAAATTTTGCATGCCGTATCTTTTCTTTTTTGATACATCGCATTCAAATTGGCGAACCATTCCTTGCCACTTTTCAATGCCTCCACGGCAGCATGTTGCAATCCTAAAAACATGCCGGAGTCCATATTGCTTTTTACGCGCAGCACCGCATCGACATAATGTGCATTACCCGCTACCCAACCGATTCGCCAACCAGCCATGTTATGTGATTTGCTCAGCGAGTTGAGCTCGAGAGCCACCTCAGCAGCCCCTTCAATACTAAGTATTGAAAGGGGACGCTCATTCAAAATGAGTGAATACGGATTATCATTTACAATCAAAAATCTATTTGCTCTTGCCAGATCAACCAGTTCCTTCAATTCCTTGCGTGAAGCAATTCTTCCTGTTGGCATATGCGGAAAGTTGACCCACATTATTTTCACCTTTGAAAGATCTTTTTTTCGAAGACCCTCAACATCGATTTGCCAGTTCGCTTCTTCTTTCATGTCATAAGTAACTGCCTTGGCGCCAACCAATTTCGCCACTGACGCATAGGTTGGGTACCCGGGATCGGGAATCAATACCTCATCGCCTTCATTCACGAAAGCCATCATGGTGTGAAGTATCCCCTCTTTCGATCCCATAAGAGGAAGTATATCAGATTCAACATTCAACGATACATCATACGTGTCTACATAAAAATCCGCAATAGCTTTTCTTAGTTGCGGTATCCCCTTGTAGTTCTGATACCCATGGTTGGCTGGATTCTTTGCCGAAACGACCAGAGCATCAATCGCATTTGTAGCGGGCATCTGGTCGGGGCTACCAATCCCGAGGTTGATTACGCGCCATTCGGGCGTATCGATACTTCTCACCTCCACCAATTTCTTGCTGAAGTAGTACTCTTCTACGTTCTTTATCCTATTTGCAAATTCAATCATTTTCAAAATTCAAAGTTCGAAATTCCACTTGCTACTTGTGCTCAATTTTTGCGCTCTTGTATTCACCCAACACATTCAAATTCCTTACTTGCCTCAAAATCTCCTGCAACGCGGTATCATAATTCCTTCTTTTCTTCCATTCTACATCAATATGAATGGAATACTCGCTTGGTTTACCAACAATAGGTATTGATTGGATCTTTGTAAGATTTATCAGGTTATTTTTTAATGTCATCAGTGTTTCAGCCAGGCTTCCTACCTCGTTGGCAACTTCAAAACAAAGGGACGCCTTGTTACTATCATGGGCCGTTTGTCTCCCCTTAGCAAGTATCAAAAAGCGTGTAAAATTTTTCTTGTTTGTCTCTATTCTCTTTTCCAGAATTTGCAATCCGAATTTTTTTGCTGCGTGCTCGTTGGCAATCGCTGCTGTATTGGTCAGTTTATTTTCCTTTACTTTCCTGGCTGACACGGCCGTATCATCACTTTCTCTGATCTCTACATTCCTTAGCCGAAACAAGAAATCATTGCACTGTCTGATTGCCATTGGGTGGGATTCAATGCATTTAACATCATTTAATGTTACACCCGGCAAAACCAACAGATGCATCTGTATGGGTAAGTACACTTCACCGATGATAGAAAAATGGTATTCCTGCAGAAGGAAATAATTGGGAAGAATACTTCCTGCTATCGAATTTTCGATAGCCATTACGGCAAAGTCGGACTCCTCCTTTTTCAATGATTCGCAAAGTGCATGAAACGATAGGCACTCAACAGATTCAATCGAATCTCCAAAATAGGTTTGCGCTGCCACCTCGTGAAAACTAGTGGCAATGCCCTGTATGGCTACTTTCAATTTTCTTTTTTTACTCATCCGATCGTTATGCTACTTCGGTTACTACTACATCAACTATGGCTACATTCTACAAAACCTACGTAGCACAGGTAAAAAAGAAAAGTCCCGGCTTTTACCGGGACTTTTCTGAGTTTCTTTTGTTTTTATGTTTTCAACAAAGCGATTCTCTATCTAATCCCGGTAGGGCTGGATTAAAATAAAAGCTAAAATAAAATCGCTGAGTTTTCATTTTCATAATAATAGAACGAAGGAAACGCAAATTCTTGACATATGCAACTATGGTGTTGTACAACAGAACATTATTTTAAACGCCTAACTGGCGTTAGCTTGAAAATTACATATATTTGAATTACAAAAGCTCTATTATGGTAGCTCAAGATAAACTTACTAACCTACAGCATGAACTTCTAAAGGTGTTTCAATACAACCTAAACGAAACTCAATTAGCGGAAATCAGGCAATTGCTTTCCTCTTACTTTGCTGAAAAAGCAACGGCTGAAATGGACAAGCTTTGGGAGCAAAATAAATGGGACAATAGTACGATGGAAGAATGGGCTGCTACACATACACGCACCTCCTCTAAGCAGTGAAAGTCGTTCTTGATAGCAATGCTCTTTTAGTTTGCATATCAAAGAAATCAATCTACAGACCCATTTTTGATATTGTGATTCAAAGAACTCAGCCTGAATAGAAAATGTAAATAAGTTACATATTAAAATGCTTTTAAACTCGAAATATGAAAAATCTCAAAACCTTACTATTTATTTCTTTGTCAATTCTAGCGTCATGCGCTAAAATAGGCAAGCAAGAAGATCATCACCACAATGGCGGGAACTCAGAAGAAAATCCTAACCAAGCATTGTACGATCAAGTGATGGATATTCACGATGAAATTATGCCTCGAGCAGAGGATATTTATCAACTCAAGAAAGAACTTCAAGAAAAATTGACTAGCAGTCCAGAGTTGGCTGAGGGTAAAAAGCAAGAATTGGAACTGGTCATTGCTCAGCTGGATTCTGCCGATCAATCCATGATGGATTGGATGCATCTATTCAAACCTCTCCCGGATTCTGCCGATCAGGAAAAAGCAAGAGCCTATTTAGAATCTGAAATGGAAAGAATTAAAAAGGTCAAAGACTTAATGAACGAGTCGATTGAAAAGGCGAAGGCGGTGAAAAACTAGCTGCTTTGCATGGAGCATCAATTAAAAACCTTTCTTATGGTATAAAAAATGCGCTCTATCAACCGAAGGTCTTCGGTTACAATCTCTGCCGATGCCGTCATTCCATAGTTGTAAGTGAGTTGCTTATTATGATTTGTTTTCAAACCCTGGGGCAATTCAACAAAAGCAAAAAATAATTTATTGTCTTGAGTGGATAGTTGCGGCAGCGATGAAATATTTCCTTCCACCATACCGTATTCTTCAAAGGGATAGCTTTGAAACTTTATCAATACACGCTGACCTATTTTAACTTTGCCAGAATTATCCTGCGGGATTGTCAGCGTTCCCACATATGATGAGTTGGTTTCAAATACCTGAAATAACTCCGTGTTGACTTTTACGTTTTCTTTTTCTTGTAGATTGTTGGAGAAAAGTATTTCGCCAGAGGTGGGCGAAACAAGCAAATACCGATTTCGCCATGCTGATATTGAACTGTTCAGTGAGTTGATTGATTGCCGAAAGCTTTCCTTTTGTTCTGATACTTGCTTTTCTAAATCAATGATCTCCTTTTCCTTGCTTCGCATTAGAGCATTGTTGTTGAGTATGGATGTCTCGATACTTTTTAATGGAAGTTTCTTTGCCAACATCTTGCTTTCTTCCCTATCCAAATCCAATTTGGCTATCACTTTATCTTTGAAAAGTTTTTGGTTGATGGCAAATTCACTTTCTGCCAAGGCGGCATCTCGTTGATAAAGTTGATATTGGCCTTTTTGGTGGCGGTTCATCGTTTCCAATTCAGAAATATCTTGTTTTAGAAACTCAATTTTTTTATCGTAGTATTTTTTTCCAAGCAAGGAGTTAAGCTGCGCAAATTGTTGACGAAATGATTGGTAAGATGTTTGCACATCGCCCAAATGCTCGAGCGATGCGAGCCGAAGCGTATCAAAACCAGTAAAATCGCCTTTCTCGAATAATTGACGGATCATATTCAATTCTGTTTCTAATTGAAGCACTTCCTCGTGGTGCGCTGCACTTTCTAAGAAGCCCAATAGCTGGTCTGATGAAACTAGTTGATGGTTGGCGATCAATAACTTTTCTAATCTTCCATCCGTTCGCGCAACCACGGGCTTGGGTTCTATTTGTGTGGTGAGCTTAAAATCTGCACGCACCAAAGTGGGGTAGCGAATGAGCCATGTCAAAGAAATCGCAACGAGCAAAATAGTTGAGATCACAACAGAACCCCAACGGGTAAGCCCGCTCGGCACTTGCTCGAGATAATCGCGCACGGCCTCGCTCCTACTATCAATGTCTTCGTCTTCCATTAGTTACCTAGTTCCAATTGGTTTTTGATAAGCGAATAATAATACCCTTGCTTGGTGGTCAGTTCGCTGTGCGTTCCGGTTTCAACAATCTCGCCTTTGTCAAGCACAATAATCTGATCGGCATTTTTCACAGTGCTTAGGCGATGGGCAACGACTACTACCGTTCTGCTCTTAAAAAAACCTTCCAGGTTTTGCATGATGATTGACTCATTATTGGCATCCAAAGAGCTTGTTGCCTCATCAAAAAACAAAAAAGCAGGGTTTTTATACACCGCCCGAGCAATAATAATGCGTTGCTTTTGGCCACCGCTTATACCCATGCCACTCGCACCAATGCGCGTATTGTAGGCCATTGGCAGCTCCTCAATAAAACCACCAATGTTTGCCACACGAACAGCCTCACGCAATTTCTTTCTGTCTACTGCACCATTTTCATCCGATTCGCTGATGTTCCTCGCAATAGAATCGGAAAACAGAAACCCATCTTGCATAACTACCCCGCAGTGGCTACGCCAAAAATTGTAACCAATGTTTTTAAGGTTGTTACCGCCAAGGTAAATTTGGCCCTCCACCGGTTCGTAATACTTCAACAGCAACTTCAGCAATGTGGTTTTACCGCTCCCGCTCGCACCCACAATTGCCGTTACTTTACCCTCCGGAATGGCAAGGTTGATATTTTTCAATACCAATGCAGCGGCCGAGCTCCCATACCTGAAACTCACATTTTGTAAAATGATAGATTTTTGAGCCGGCAGTTCGTGAACCAATTGGTCCTCTATTGATTCCTCGTTGGGTTTATTATGGATTTCAGCAAGGCGTTCAATACTCAACCTGGCATCCTGATAGCTTCTTATAAATGTGATAAAGTTATTTACTGGCACATTCATTTGGCCAATGATGTATTGTACGGCCAACATACCACCAAACGTAATTTGACCGCTGATCACGCTCTGTGCCGCTACAAAACTTATTAAAATATTTTTTATCTCGTTAATAAACTGCCCTCCCTCGTTTTGCGATTGCGAAAGCACCAAACTTTTCATGTTCAGTTTAAACAACCGCGCCTGAATTGCCTCCCACTCCCAGCGCCTGCGCTTCTCCGAACCATTCAACTTTATCTCTTGCATACCGGTAATGAGTTGGATGGTACTGCTTTGGTTGCCGCTGGCTTGATCAAAATACTTATAATCAATCTCTGCTCTGCGTTTCATAAAAATCAGTACCCATAGCATGTACAGTCCAGAGCCAACAAGAAAAATGATGAAAAGAGTGAGGTTGAAATAAGAGAGAATAAAACCAAAAACCACGAAAGGGATAACAGAAAACAGTACATCCAGTGTAGTGGCCGAAAGAAAAGACTGGATGCGATTGTGGTCTTGGATTCGTTGCATCAAATCTCCCTGGCTCTTAGAGTCAAAGAATGAAATAGGCAGGTTCATTAACTTGATCAAAAAATCCGAAAGCATCCGTAGATTCATTCTACTAGTGATGTGCAGCAATATCCAACTACGTACTACACTAATCCCGGTCTGTGAAACAAACAACATTAGTTGCGCAGCGAGTATCAAATAAATAAAATTCAGGTTCTTGGTATTGATACCCACATCTACTATTTGCTGGGTAAGAAATGGCAAGGCCAACTGTACAAAGCTTCCAACTAACAAGCCTACGAAAAGTTGAAAAGCGAACTTGCGGAATGGACGAAAATAGCGTTGCAAAAATTTGAATGGCGACATACCACTTACTCTATAATCTTCCTGATCGTGAAAAGCCGGAGTGGTTTCAAGCAGAAGCAAAACACCCTCGGTCTCGATGGATACATTTTTTATCGGTATCCACCCTTTGCAAAACTCTTCAGGAGTGTAAGCTATCAATCCGTGCGCGGGATCTGCAATCTTGACTTGCTTTTGATTGGCTTCATAAACTACCACATAGTGCCGTTGCCGCCAGTGCGCTATACAGGGCAAAGGTATTTCCGTGGCCAAATCTTTATAGGTAGTGTTAAGAGCGAGAGTGCTAAACCCAATTTTCTCTGCGGCATCTGCAAGGCCACCTAGGGTAGAGCCATCACGTGCAAGGCTTGACAGTTGGCGAAGGTAGGCCATGTCAAAAGACCTACCGTGATGCTTGGCAATCATGCGTAGGCACGTAGGCCCGCAGTCCATTCGATCAAGTTGGCGGTAGAAAAAAAATCCTTTTGTCAAATCAATTTCTATTGAAAGGGATTAAATTCGCAAAATTTCGAATAACTAAATTCTGATGGTTGATTTGACAAATCAAACATCTCATCTAATTCTCTTACATGAGGAAGGGTAGAAGAGATAAAGGAATCTAGTGTTTCATATACCTCAAGACCCTGATCAGTAAATACTTCTTTATGGTCAACTAACTCTATTCCAGTTCGGAAACGTTTTTTGATGTCAGCAAAACGACCTAAAAATTCGTGTCTATTCCTACCCTCAAAGACATTATTCTTATATAGATTGTAAAAGGCTTCATACCTTTTTGCAACAGTAAATAATCCATGAAATGCGGAATAAAGGGTACGTCTTTCATGGACGTTTCCGTTGAGTTCACCCAAAAGTGTTTTTTCAGGGTCGATTTTAAAGAACCTTTCTCTATTAAAGAGAATTGAATTAAATGTGTTATGAGAACATTGGTGTATTATTTCTTCCAAGAAAAAAATTTCATTATTGTCGGGAATTGTACTGAGAAAGCTAGCACCATGTATTTCTAACGAAACAAAACAAAGAACTAATGGATTATGGAACAATATAATTGATCGATTGGCTATTAAAAGTTCAGCATGAAGTTCTGGCAGATTCTTCTCAATAACATAAAAAGCCTTTTGAAGATTCTTAAAATGATTTTTTGTGCAATTTGAGACCTCTACTGTTGCCACCTCATTATTAACTTTGAATTTATTTTTCCACAACTGATGCGAGTGGCGATAAACTTCAATTCCATTTGACAAAAACAGAGGTTTTTCGTTTGGAGACAATAAATTGGTAAATGTACTAAGCTCATAAAAGTACCCAATGTTGGGCAGGTATATTACTTCGTCTCGATTTTGAGATTCAAAGGCCAATTTATGATTGAATGGCTTCTTATAATAACCAGAAAGAATGTTTTCTATACCAATATCTTTTGTACTATTGAAATACGCAAATAACAATGGATCCAAAAATGCTCTATCATTATCGAATTCAATATTTTCAAATACATCAGGGAACTCATGAAAACATATCGTTTTCATATTGTCCGCCATAGATGAAATCCCTTCATCAATTAATGGCTTAAATTGATTACTCAGAATCATTTCAGAAAGGATTTAAGTCTACCAATAAGGTATTCCTGTGAGAGCCATTTTCCATTAAGAAAAATGCCCTCTTGCTTCTCAATATTTTTAATATCTTCGAGCGGATTTGCATTTAACAAGATAAGATTAGCATTTGAACCTTCTTTAATGCCCGCAGAAACTGCTGCCGATTGAAAGTAATCTAACGGTATAATGGTGGCAGCTCTCAGTATATCGTAATTTGAAAACCCCATTTGTTGCATAAGTTTCATTTCCTCAAACAAACCAAATCCTGGCACTTGAAAAATACTTGAAGCATCAGGGCTAAGAATAATTTTCGCTTGATTAGATTTTAACAACTGCATCACTTTTCTAATTGCAACTAAATGAATACTATCTTTTATCAATTCTTCTTTTGTAACTGATTTTTTATAGTCAAGATAATCAGACTCCCATTTTTGCTTTAAAGAATTTGAAACAAACTCTAGACCCGCACGTTTCTTTAAGTCATTTAATTCAAAAAATAAACTACCCACAAAATACCAGTCCATTGTTGGGCAATTATAAATCCCATTTGTTTTTGTTAGCTGAACAAGCCTTTGCAACTCTTTAAATTGACCCAACTCATACAGATTGGTATACCCTTGCAAGTGCTCTATGCTGTATTGATTATGCTCTAAAGCTAGGCTTAAGTTGTTCATGGGAACATGACCTACAACCTTAAAGCCAACTTGCTTCGCCTGATTTGTTATTGCAGTGTAGTGACCTTCTGAGGAAACACTTAGTACCTTTATAAAATCAAATCCATCTTTCTTATATTTAACTACAAAAGGTGCTATTGAATCAATTGGAGTACTATGCCGAATTGGTGGTGCCGATAAATAAAGATTAGGAGACAAAATATATCCCCTATTAATGCTGTCCTTCAATAGAAGATGATCATAATCTCCTCGCATAGAACGCAAAGTAGTTACTCCAGAAGCCAACTGAAGCAGTAAATAGTGATTAACAGTTATATCCTTAATCGAATAATTAGGTAGGTGAGCATGCATATCGACTAACCCAGACATCAGAAATTTACCAGTACAGTTAATTACTGTGCAGTCCTCGTTTTCACCTATTATTTTTGAAATCTTCGCTATTTTCCCATCCTGAATTAAAACATCAAGATTTTTCAATACTTGATTTGATGTTAGGGGTACAATAGAAACACCCTTCAAAAGAAATGAATTCTGAGCTAGACAAAAATTGATGTTGATGATCAGTATTAGCGGTAATATTTTTTTCTTCATCATTCTTGATTAAAATTTTCAAATTCAATTACTTGCATCAAGCTGGTTTAGTATAAAAGAATTTACATTCTGTCTGTCTAAGTTAAGCTCAGATTTTAAAACCGCATAAATACTCTCAGGTTTATTTCCACAATTCAACGCGCGATCTAATGCTGATGAACCACCTTTTACCAGAATTGCGTTGCATAAAATTGCTGCAACTGTGTATTCAAAATTTGTCTTTCCAAAATTTTCTCTAATGTCTGTTAAATTCGAAAAATCGAAGTTAGGATGGGTGCTAACAAATTCTTTCATCATTAAAACATCTTCTTTAAAGGTTGCATTAATGTTACCTCCTAGTAAAGTCGCTAGACCTTCATCAAAGAATCGGCTTAATGAACCACCAAACTTCTTGAATGTGTAAAAATGGACTGCTTCGTGGGGGTAATACTCTGTGCCGTTGCTTGCATAAATTATGTTGTTGTATAAATCAACTTCTGCAGATTGTTGAATAGTTTCAAACATTCTAACATCAAAATCATAGCCTTTAAATCTATATCTAAGTTCCGTGTTTTCGAATACAAAATATCGAAGATTCAATGGTTCCATGTCAAATTTTTTTGCGACATTAACGTTAAACTCATCGAATTTTTTAGCAAGCTGCTCATCAAAAGCGTGAGAATCGTCAAAATAATACCTCACTGTACTTTTCTTCCTTTCGATCCACTTTTTTTTAAAAAAATCCGAATAGGTATGAAAAACATATTCTCCAAATTCCTTGGAGGCAACGATATTATAAACTGACAAGACATCAGGATGTTTCTTAAAGTTAGAAAACAAAATTTTGATGACATAGCTAGTGTCAATCTTTTGAATACTCAGAATTGATGGCTGGTACTTAGTGAATTTCTTTGTTCGATAACAAATATAATGCAATTCAATATCGGGATATAAATGACCAGCCTTGTCTTGACTTGACCACAGAGGACTATCATAATAAAGAACTGTATCTCTCGAATTAAGATAAGACTCTAACAACTTAAGTATTCCGTTTTCAGTACTATCCAACTCACCAATCAATGAGTAGTTTAGATGCACTTTTAAACTAGTTGTGTCACTTACATCCATATTACTTAAGGATGATTCCTTATTCCCAGAACATGATAAAAAAGGAAAAATTAAAATGCAGTTTAAGGAAAGCGTGAGAATACTCTTTATTATCTCCTTTTTCTCTAAAAAGTTACATTTTCCCATTCGTAATTTTAACAAGTGTGCATCTATTAAAAAAGGCTGCCTTGCAATGACAGCCTTTTGCGGTAACACGCTAAATTCAATTATTTTTTGTGACAGCTTTGTGGCGTAGTAGTGGTAATAGGTTTTCCCATGTTTTTGAGCCCTGCATCATGGCAGCTATCAAGGGTTCCTCCCTTTATTGCCTCAAGTTGCGCTACAATGTTCTTTTGACTTTTTTGAGCCTTCAACTCATCCAATGTTAACCTTTTCATATTTTCTTTTACCAAAGGGAATAAATCCAGCACCTTACTGAGTTTTTCTTTGGCTAGTGTAAAAATGCCACCACCAAATGTATTACTTTACCAGTAGTATTATTAATTCTATCAATAAATTGATAATTTAGCCTTACTAAAAGACCAAAAGCAGTTGTATGTATATAGGTACTCAATTGAGGAAAATCCGTGACAAACGCAAAATATCGCAGCAAGAAGTGGCTGATCAACTTGGGGTTGCTCAAGCCACTTATTGGAACTGGGAGAATGACGAGAGCCATTTCAAGTTAGACCACTTACCCAAACTTGCAGAAATACTACAAGTAGATCCTGCTGATCTGTTACCAGAAGGAGCCGTGGTGAGAATTTTTAATAACACAGACAACAAAGGTAACTCAGTAAACGGGAATGAATTTGTAAAAATCGATGGTCATATTTTGAATGAAAAACTAGTAATGAGCTTAGAAGAAACCATTGCCCTGCTGAAAGAACAAAACCAAGCTTTGAAAGAGGAGAATGTCATATTAAAAAGCAAAGTTAGGAAGTAAGAAGTAAAATGTGCCTCTTTGCAAGCCACAAATTTGAATGATGCGCCTTTCCAGTGATAGTAGGCAAACTCAGTATCCCATTAGGCACGGTTAACTTTTTTATACCAAGGTTTTAAGATACTTTTACAAAGTAAACATAGGTTTTAGGAGACAAATAAAAATGGCATGAAAAGTATTCATATATCTGTACCTGACAATGAATTCAGTTTCTATATGGCAGTGCTAGAGCGGTTTAAAACAGCCACCGTGCTGAAAACTGATGAACTCAAAAATATTTCAGCAGAAATGGATCTGCACCCGTGGCAAATAGAAGAGCTAGAACAAATTCTTAAAGAGGAAGAAGCAAATCCGCAACCTGCTACAGAAGGTAAGTTTTTTTTAACTCAATTACGAAAAGAACTGGATGTATGCCATTGAGATTAAGCCAAAGGCGATCGCCCAGTTAAGGAAAGCTGCTATTTGGTATAATTCTAAGCAGTTGGAGTTAGGTACACGTTTCCTCAATGAACTTGAAAATTCTTTTACTATTTTAGCAATCAATCCTTTCTATGCTAAAAAGTATAAAAACGTACGGGGCTATAACCTTAAAAATTTCCCGTTCCTTATACTGTTTAAAGTAGATGAAGAAAACTTTAAAGTGTCGATAGTGTCTGTTTTTCACACCGCTCAAGATCCGAGAAAATACCCCCAATGAACTATTCCCGCGTTGCCACGAACGATATGATTTGCCCGCGTCAAATAGTTACTTCTTTTTGCGTTTAGATGCACTGTGATGTGGCAACTCTTTTCCTGTTGCTTTCTTCCCTTCCTTCTCACGGTTCTTTTGTTCTAGACGAATATTGTAACGGATCACTTGCCAGTACTCGGCACCATAGCCCACTAAGATTTCAGCACCTGCCGGGATATCTTTCGATGCCTCGATAAAGCAGCGTTTCTTTTCCGTAACATATTCAGCATTATTTCGAAGCCCCTCAACCCTTGTAATGCCAATCGCATCGTTTGCAAAATGGGCTACTGATTTTTCTGTCTGCCAGGCATCGATGCAGTTCTTACTATTAAAGTAAAAGACATAGCCATTGCGGTCATCTGCCATTTTCTCGACTTCTTTCCAAGTGACTTTCTTCCCTTTATATTCTACAATGCGTGTTCCTTTTGCAATTGCTATTTTGGTGAACAGCCCGCGCCCGGCCCCAGGTAATGTGGACTTCTTAACAATTAGCGATTTCTCTAGTAAGGCCATTTTTGCGTGCTGTTAGGTACAAAAAAAACATCCTGACGATTAATCAGGATGTTTCTTATAAATTATTTATAAAAATTATTTGATGATAACATCTACGCCAGACGGCAATTCCAGTTTCATCAACGCATCGATCGTCTTAGTACTGCTTGAGTAGATGTCTACTACGCGCTTATACGTACACAATTGAAATTGCTCACGTGCTTTCTTGTTTACGTGAGGAGAGCGAAGTACTGTGAACTTCTCCTTTTCTGTAGGAAGGGGAATAGGTCCGCTTACGACAGCACCTGTTGCTTTTACCGCGCGCACGATTTTCTCAGATGACTTGTCAACCAAGTTGTGATCGTAGGATTTTAATTTGATTCTGATTTTTTGGCTCATGATCTAAACGTCTTTTAGATTTATTTTGTGGCAACAGCGCCTTTTACTTCTTCAATAACTTTATCAGCTAAATTTCTAGGAACAGGTGAATAGTGAGAGAACGTTAAGTTCGCTGAAGCGCGACCTGAGGTAAGTGTTCTAAGGTCTGTGATATAACCGAAAAGCTCTTTCAGCGGCACATCTGCTTTAATCACTTGCGCCCCACCTCTCGTATCCATTCCTTTCATGATTCCCCTTCTTCTGTTTAAGTCACCCGTTACGGAACCTGTATACTCGTCTGGAGAAATAACTTCAACACCCATGATTGGTTCTAACAATTGAGGAGCGCACTTGCGAGCAGCTTCTTTAAATCCAATACGAGCAGCCAATTCAAATGATAATGAATCAGAGTCGACATCGTGGAAAGAACCATGGTACAATCTCACTTTCATAGAGTCAATTGGATAATTCGCGAGGGATCACACCACCTACGATGTCATTTTCAAACTCCAGACCTGGCTTATCTTCAGGTCCCAGTTCACGTGGTCCGATTTCAAATACGATATCGGCAAATTTACCACGACCACCGGTCTGCTTCTTGTACACTTCCTTATGCTCAACTGACTTAGTAAGTGCTTCTTTGTAAGCAACCTGAGGCGCACCTTGATTGATTTCTACCTTAAATTCACGCTTTAAGCGGTCAATAATAATCTCTAAGTGTAACTCTCCCATTCCGCGAAGAATAACCTGACCAGTTTCATGATCTGTATTCACTCGAAGAGTTGGATCTTCCTCCACCAATTTCGCAATGGCCATCCCCAACTTGTCAGAGTCTGCCTGCTTCTTAGGTTCGATCGCATAACCAATAACTGGCTCCGGGAATATCATCGATTCCAATATCACTTTACGCTTTTCATCACACAAAGTATCGCCCGTCTTAATATCTTTAAATCCAACAACTGCACCGATATCACCTACAGGTAATCTTTCAATCTGATTTTGCTTGTTAGCGTGCATTTGGAACACGCGAGAAATTCTTTCCTTTGATTGAGTGCGTGTGTTATACACATATGAACCAGATTCCAGCACACCTGAGTAAGCACGTATGAAACACAAACGACCTACGAATGGGTCTGTGGCTATTTTGAAAGCCAAAGCGACAAAAGGCTCCTTCTCATCAGGTCTGATGGTCACCGGTAAATCTGTGTCAGGGTCCGTTCCAATAATCTCATCTTTATCCAACGGTGATGGCAACAATTCCATCACGTAATCGAGCATAGTTTGTACGCCTTTATTCTTGAACGAAGAACCGCAGACCATGGGAACGATTTTCATATCGATTACTGCCTTTCGTAATGCTGACAATATCTCTGCCTCTGTGATTGAATTCGGATCTTCAAAGAATTTCTCAATCAACGTCTCATCGTATTCCGCAACTGCTTCCAACAATTTTTCGCGGTACTCATGCGCCTCTGCCTTCATTTCCTCTGGAATAGGCACTTCTTGAAAGGTCATTCCCTTGTCATGCTCATTCCAAATAATACCTCGGTTGTTGATTAAATCTACTACGCCTTTAAAATTATCCTCTGCACCAATCGGCAATTGCAACGCTACCGCTTTGCTGCCTAACTTCTCTTTTACCTGGTTACAAACTCCCAAGAAGTCCGCTCCTGAACGATCCATCTTGTTTACGAAACCAATGCGCGCAACTTTATAATTGTCCGCCAAGCGCCAGTTTGTCTCAGACTGAGGCTCCACACCATCAACCGAACTAAACAAAAAAACAAGTCCATCCAAAACGCGCAATGACCTATTTACCTCAACGGTAAAATCAACGTGACCCGGTGTATCAATAATATTTACATGATACTCTTTTTGGCGATACTTCCAATGCACGGTAGTCGCAGCAGAAGTGATAGTAATACCACGTTCTTGTTCTTGAGCCATCCAGTCCATTGTTGCTGCACCTTCATGCACTTCACCGATTTTATGGTTCACACCGGCATAATAAAGGATTCGCTCTGTGGTTGTAGTTTTTCCAGCATCAATGTGTGCTGCTATACCGATATTTCTAGTGTACTTTAAATCCCTTGCCATGAAAGATGTTTGAATTAAGAGTTATGATTGAGGATTTAGTTAAAATCTAAAATGAGAGAATGCTTTGTTCGCCTCTGCCATTCGGTGCGTATCGTCTTTTTTCTTGATCGCAGCACCTTCACCTTTGGATGCAGCAAGGATTTCTCCCGCCAGTCTATCCATCATCGTTTTTTCACCGCGAGCCCGTGCATAGTCAATCAACCATTTGATGCTCAAATTGATCTTGCGCTCAGGGCGAATTTCTACAGGCACCTGAAAAGTAGCACCACCAACCCTACGGCTTTTCACTTCTACACCTGGCGTTACATTGCTCATGGCACGCTTCCATACCTCTAGGCCATTTTCACCGCCCGCTTTTTTCTCCACTTGCTCAATCGCATCGTAGAAGATATTGTAGGCAATACTTTTCTTACCATCGTTCATCATATAGTTCACGAACTTAGTGACCAATGTATCGTTGAACTTAGGATCAGGAAGAAGGTATCTTTTCTTTGGTTTTGACTTTCTCATGGCTAACTATTTTGAATGCTTTATTTCTTTTTTGCCGGTGCTCCTTTAGCTGCCGGAGCCGCTGCTCCTGCCTTAGGACGTTTTGCGCCATACTTAGAACGGCTTTGCTTGCGTCCATTGACACCTGCTGTATCGAGTGCTCCACGAACGATGTGGTATCTCACTCCGGGCAGATCCTTCACACGACCACCGCGCACTAGCACGATAGAGTGTTCTTGAAGGTTATGGCCTTCGCCCATGATGTAAGCATTCACCTCTTTCTGGTTGGTCAGGCGCACACGGGCAACCTTTCTCATTGCAGAATTAGGCTTTTTTGGGGTGGTTGTGTACACACGAGTACACACGCCCCTACGCTGAGGCGATGAATCAAGGGCTGGAGACTTTGACTTAAAAGTCAATTTTGTCCGACCTTTTCTCACAAGTTGCTGAATGGTAGGCATTTATGTTTTCTTTTAAAACCTTTAAAAATAAGGACTGCAAAGGTATTTAAATTTGGAAGGATGCAAAATTTTGGAGTAAAGAAATTTTGCGGAAGGAGCATTTTTTGGCCATTTCGAAGCCCTAAAAAGAGCTAAAAACCAACTATGCTTCGCCCATTGTACCTCCAAAATTCATTGGGAAAGTGGGAAGGTCATTGGTTTGCTTTATGGCGCCAAATGTTGCCTCGTATTTGCTAATGTTATCTTTCAAGGCGGCCAATAGGCGTTTCGCATGTTCGGGGGTAATCACGATTCGCGATTTGACCTTTGCTTTTGGAACACCTGGCATTAGCCTAATGAAATCAATCACAAATTCGCTATTGGAGTGGGCGATCATTGCGAGATTTGAATAAATGCCTTCCGCAATCTCTTCGGATAGCTCAATGTTTATCTGATTTTGGGGAGGGATGTTTTTGTCGTCTGCCATAATACTTAATTTTTCGGTTAGCCAATAAAATCAATTAGCCAATGGTTACCCATCGGCTAATTGATAATCGATTAATTGACAATTCAATTAGTCTTGCAACTCTTTCACTTTCCGTTCAGGAGCATCGACCATTCGCTGGTAGTCTTCTTCAGACCCAACAATCATATCGTTGAACCTGCGTTGTCCAGTACCTGCAGGGATCAAATGTCCTACAATCACGTTTTCCTTCAAGCCCATCAATTGATCAGCCTTACCACGGATAGCAGCTTCACTCAATACTTTGGTAGTCTCTTGAAAAGAAGCAGCTGACAACCAGCTTTCTGTTTTCAAAGATGCCTGAGTAATACCTTGCAATGTCGGACGAGACACAGCTGACAACGCATCCCGAACTTCTACGATACGCTGATCTTTTCTCTTTAATGAAGAGTTTTCATCACGGAATTCGCGAGGCGTAATGATCTGCCCAACTTTGAATCTTGTTGAGTCGCCAGAATCCATCACCACTTTCTTATCCAAGATCATGTCGTTCTCCTCACGGAATTCAAACTTATCTACATATTCGCCAGGCAAGAAAGTCGTATCTCCTGAATCAATAATCTCTACTTTCTGCATCATTTGACTAACGATACATTCAATGTGTTTATCGTTGATCTTCACACCCTGCAGGCGATATACTTCTTGAATCTCATTTACAAGGTACTCCTGCACTGCAGTCGGACCTTTTATTGATAAAATATCAGAAGGCGTAATCGCACCATCAGAAAGAGGTTGACCCGCTTTCACGAAGTCATTGTCCTGCACCAAAATGTGCTTGCTCAAAGGAACTAAGTAGCGCTTTTGTACACCATCTTTTGATTCGATGAATATTTCACGATTACCACGCTTAATACCACCATATGTCACCACACCATCAATCTCGCTGACAACAGCTGGATTGGAAGGATTACGTGCTTCAAACAATTCTGTAACACGTGGAAGACCACCAGTAATGTCGCGAGACTTACCCATCGTACGAGGAATCTTGGCCATTACTTGTCCAGCCTTGATTTTCTCGCCCTCATCAACTGCTAAGTGAGCTCCTACTGGCATGTTATATCCTTTTGAGTCAGTTTTCCCTTTTACAATGACTGACGGATTTTTCGTCTTATCACGTGTATCCGTGATCACTTTCTCGCGGTGACCGGTCTGTTCATCGGACTCTTCTTTGTAAGTAAGACCTTCAATGATGGCTTCATACTCAATCTCTCCATCAAATTCGGAAAGGATAACTGCGTTGTAAGGATCCCAGTAGCAAAGCTCTGCACCCTTTTCAACTTTCTGTCCATCCTTTATTTTCAAGTAAGCACCGTAAGGAACGTTATTGGCAATTAGCACACGCTTCTCATCGTCCAGAATGCGAATCTCTCCAGTACGCCCCATCACCACTTTTACTTTGTTCTCGTCTTTGTCCGTTGTATCAACAGTTCGGATAGCTTCGAATTCAATTGTTCCAGAGAATTTCGCCTTGATGTTTGCATCTACCGCAATGTTAGAGGCTGTACCCCCAACGTGGAACGTACGAAGTGTAAGCTGTGTACCAGGCTCACCGATTGACTGAGCCGCAATTACACCAACGGCCTCGCCCTCTTGTACCATTTTGCCAGTGGCCAAATTACGGCCGTAGCATTTTGCACAACCACCAAACTTAGTTTCACAAGTAAGGATAGAACGAATTTCTACTTCTTCTATACTTGTTTCCTCAATTTGTTTCGCGATCTCGTCTGTGATTTCTTCGTTGCCAGCACAAATTAACTTCTCTGTGAGGGGATCGTAGATATCGTGTACTGTCACACGACCCACAATACGTTCAGACAATGGCTCTACTATATCTTCATTGTCTTTCAACGCTGAAACTTTCAAGCCTCTCAATGTACCACAATCATCTTCAGTAATTACCAAGTCATTGGCAACGTCTACCAACCTACGCGTCAAGTAACCTGCATCAGCCGTTTTCAAAGCTGTGTCGGCCAAACCTTTACGCGCACCGTGTGTAGAAATGAAATACTCCAACACATCTAATCCTTCCTTAAAGTTAGATAAGATTGGGTTCTCAATGATTGAACCAACAGAACCCGCCAAATTCTTTTGTGGCTTTGCCATCAATCCACGCATTCCACCCAACTGACGAATCTGCTCACGTGATCCACGAGCACCAGAGTGCATCATCATGTAAATAGAGTTGAACCCTTGTTGATCTTCTTCCAATTGCTTCATCAGCGTATTGGTCAACATCGTGTTGGTTCTTGTCCAGATATCGATTACCTGATTGTAACGCTCGTTGTCAGTAATCAGACCCATCATGTAGTTATTCCAAACAGAATCAACTTCTTTCTGAGCTTCTTCAACTAACTTCTTTTTCTCCGCTGGCACCTTCACATCACCTAACCCCATTGACAAACCTCCACGGTAAGCCATTTGAAAACCAAGTTCTTTGATATCATCCAAGAACTTAGCAGTCTTAGCTTGACCAGCATACTTAAATACTTCTGCGATAATGGTTTGAAGTTTCTTCTTTGTCAAAAGTTCATCTACAAAACCAACTTCCTCAGGTATCACTTGATTAAAGATCACTCGACCCGTTACGGTCTCGATCATTTTTCTAGTAACAACACCTGTCTTTTTATCTTTTACGTTAGCTTTTACCTTGATGATGGCATGCTTCGAAAGCTTGCCTTCGTTGTAAGCAACCACTACCTCTTCAGCAGAATAGAAAGTTTTGCCTTCTCCTTTTTCGCCTTTTCTTCCTTTCGTCAAATAGTATAGACCCAACACCATGTCCTGAGAAGGAACGGTAATAGGCGCACCATTTGCTGGGTTCAAGATGTTATGAGATGAAAGCATCAATACAGACGCTTCTAAAATAGCCTCTTGACCTAATGGAATGTGCACTGCCATCTGGTCACCGTCAAAGTCAGCATTGAATGCCGTACAAACAAGTGGATGCAATTGGATTGCTTTTCCTTCAATCAACTTAGGCTGGAATGCTTGTATACCTAATCTATGTAGGGTTGGGGCACGGTTGAGAAGAACAGGATGTCCTTTCAATACGTTTTCCAAAATATCCCAAACAACCGGATCCTTTCTATCAACAATTTTCTTGGCAGACTTCACCGTCTTCACAATACCTCTTTCGATCAGCTTGCGAATAATAAATGGCTTGAATAATTCAGCTGCCATATCCTTTGGCAAACCACACTCATGCAACTTCAATTCGGGACCAACCACAATTACCGAGCGGCCAGAGTAGTCAACACGCTTACCTAAAAGGTTTTGACGGAAACGTCCTTGCTTACCCTTTAGCATATCGCTCAACGACTTCAAGGCACGGTTACCATCCGAACGTACAGCATTCACTTTACGCGAGTTGTCGAACAATGAATCGACTGCCTCTTGTAACATGCGTTTTTCGTTCCGTAGAATAACCTCAGGAGCTTTGATGTCAATCAATCTCTTCAAACGATTATTGCGTATGATCACACGTCTGTACAAGTCATTCAAATCGGAAGTCGCAAAACGACCACCATCCAATGGCACCAATGGACGTAACTCAGGTGGAATTACAGGAACCATTTTAATGGTCATCCACTGTGGACGATTTTCAACGCGAGTGTTTGCTTCACGGAAAGCTTCGACTACTTTCAAACGCTTTAATGCTTCAGCCTTGCGTTGTTGAGAAGTATCGGTTGCCGCCTGATGACGAAGTTCATATGAAAGTTCATCCAGCTTCACACGGCTCAATAACATCTCTAGTGCATCAGCACCCATTTTAGCAATAAACTTTTTCGGATCAGCATCATCCAACAACTGATTCTCACGTGGAAGCTTGTCTACAATATCCAGGTATTCTTCCTCAGTCAAGAAATCAAGACGGTTGATACCATCTTCCTCTTTTATTCCAGGAGCGATTACGACATATCTTTCATAGTAAATAATCTGATCTAATTTTTTCGTTGGTAAGCCCAACAAGTAACCAATCTTATTTGGCAACGAACGGAAATACCAGATGTGTGCAACCGGTACCACCAATTCGATGTGACCCATGCGCTCACGCCTAACCTTCTTCTCAGTAACCTCTACACCGCATCGGTCGCAGATAATGCCCTTGTAACGGATACGCTTATACTTTCCGCAATGACACTCCCAGTCCTTTACAGGGCCGAAAATACGCTCACAAAACAAACCACCCATCTCTGGCTTATACGTTCTGTAATTGATGGTCTCCGGTTGTGTAATCTCACCATGCGAGCTTTCCAAAATTGATTCTGGAGAAGCTAAACTGATAGTGATTTTTGAGAAATCGTTGTTGATCTTTTTATTTTTTCTGAAAGACATGCTTGTTGAGTTTTCAGTTAACTAATTCACTTTTAAGTCCGAAAGTTGATTAGTCCGAAAGTCCGAAAGCTTAGCTTACCGACTTTCGGACTCCCCGACTTTATTTAATCCATCGTAATCTCTAATGCGAGACCACGCAATTCGTGCACTAACACATTAAACGATTCTGGTATATTCGGCTTGCGCATATTCTCGCCTTTTACAATGGCTTCGTATGCTTTAGCGCGACCAATCACGTCATCTGATTTAATTGTCAAAATTTCCTGTAGGATATGAGAAGCACCAAATGCTTCGATCGCCCATACCTCCATTTCACCGAAACGCTGACCTCCAAATTGAGCTTTACCGCCCAATGGTTGTTGCGTAATCAATGAATAAGGTCCTATAGAACGTGCGTGCATCTTATCGTCCACCAAGTGACCTAACTTGAGCATGTACGCCATTCCTACAGTAACAGGTTGATCGAATTTGTCTCCCGTCAATCCATCATATAGGTACGTTCTGCCAAACTCCGGCAACCCAGCTTCTGTCAACTCTGCTGAAACTTGCTCTAATGAAGCACCATCGAAAATCGGAGTAGCATATCTGCGACCCAATTTCTTTCCAGCCCACGCCAACACAGTTTCATAAATCTGACCTAAATTCATACGAGAAGGTACACCCAGTGGATTCAAGCAAATGTCTACTGGTGTTCCATCTTCCAGGAACGGCATGTCTTCTTCTCTCACGATACGAGCAACCACGCCTTTGTTACCGTGGCGACCCGCCATTTTATCACCCACTTTAAGCTTACGCTTTTTAGCGATGTAAACTTTGGCCAGCTGTACGATACCTGTTGGTAACTCGTCACCAACTTCCAATGTAAATCGCTCTCTCTTAAACGTACCTGCGATAGAGTTACGTTTATTAAGATAGTTTTTCACTAATTCAGAAACCGAATCATTGGTCGCATCATCAGTTGTCCAACCATCTAAGCTGATGTCTACAATCAAATTCACTTCCTCTGGAACGCTATAGTTACTTTCGTCACGATAGATATTCTTGTCAGGGAATAGATTGCTTTCAATCACCTTGCTGGTGAACTTCACTCCTTTACTGATGAGTTCGTCTCCAAACTTATGCTTTACCCCTTGACTCGTTTTCCCAGTCAACAGATGCGTAAGTTTCTTGATCATCTCATTCTTAAGATCCGTCAAGCTTTTGCTATAACGGTTCTTCAGCGCATCTAATTCCTTTTTAGACTTGGTACGTACGTCCTTATCTTTCTTAGGACGAGAGAATAATTTAGTATCGATTACAACACCTTTCAACGATGGCGGTGCTTTCATTGAAGCATCCTTCACGTCACCTGCCTTATCTCCAAAGATGGCTCTCAATAATTTTTCTTCTGGCGTTGGATCGGTCTCTCCTTTAGGAGTGATTTTACCTATCAGGATATCGCCTTCTTTCACTTCAGCGCCTACTCTGATAATACCATTCTCGTCCAGGTGCTTAATTGCCTCTTCGCTCACATTTGGAATCTCAGAAGTCAATTCCTCCTCACCACGCTTGGTGTCTCGAACTTCCAACTCAAATTCCTCCACGTGAATAGAAGTATAGACATCATCTCGAACAACACGTTCTGAAATAACAATCGCATCCTCGAAGTTATACCCTTGCCATGGCATGTAAGCCACCAACAAGTTTTTACCTAATGCCAATTCTCCATTCGCTGTTCCATATCCCTGGCACAGTGGTTGGCCTTTTGACACCTTATCACCTTTCTTAACAAGTGGAGTTAAATTGATACAAGTATCCTGATTAGTTCTTCTGAACTTTATCAGGTTGTACGTTTTATACTCATCATCGAAGCGAACCATTTGCTGGTCTTCTGAAACGTCATACTTAATGACAATTTTCTTCGCATCAACAAATTCAACCGTTCCACTTGAGTCCGCCAATATCAAGGCTCTTGAATCCAACGCAATTCTTCCTTCCAAGCCAGTTCCCACGATAGGTGCCTCGGCACGCATCAATGGCACCGCTTGACGTTGCATGTTCGAACCCATCAAGGCACGGTTTGCATCATCGTGTTCCAAGAAAGGAATCATCGAAGCAGCAATCGATACAATTTGGTTAGGGGCAATGTCCATATAGCGAATCTCTTTTGGATCCACTACCGGGAAATCTCCCTCGAAACGAGCTTTCACTTTCTCGTTTTCAAGTTCGCCACCTGC
>VYLZ01000017.1_pt1 | contig 76947 bp, 66 predicted proteins | sample 5115361 | NCBI WGS metagenome assembly VYLZ01 (sample SAMN12291805, study PRJNA351875) | freshwater metagenome | isolation source: freshwater lake | place: USA: Michigan, Sixteen Lake | collected 2013-08-07 | reverse complement strand
TTAGCAACCCGAAGCAAAGCCAAAACCGCATTGTAAAGCCATCTGAAGCGGCTCAAGGCTACTCCAAACATAAGTACTCTAATTGGCAGGGAAGGAGTTTGTTGTGGTGGGTGTGGTGCATACCGCAATGAGATACGGCCACCCTACCCGTGCAAGTGGTTGGGCGCGCAGGTGCTTTTAAAGTACACCTGCGGTGCCTGTAGCGGACGCGCAGGTGCCGCGTCTTAGTGGCTTAGTGCGCTCTTAATCAGGAAGATGAGCGCTGTGGAAAAGTATTTGTGGGGTAAGGGGGGTAGCTTAAGCTACAGTAAGGCCAGGCGATAGGTGCAACCTAGCGCCGACGCGCGGTTGTTAGGATTGAAAATCCTTTTTTATCTTGTGTTCGACATGCCCTGCGGAACATGTCGAACAGCATGGGGGCTTTCGGCAGAAGAAGAAATTCTATTCGAGGCTTGGGATGACTGGGTTAAACTTGGGATACCATTAAAATGATACCAACACATGAAGCGCTACTTAAGGATTTAAAGTCTGATGATGAAAAAATTGTTGTTGAGGCTTTAAGATTTATAGGATCAAAAGAGCTAATTGAGTATGAGGATATTGTTTTGAGTATTCTTCGCGACTACAGAAATCAACCATTTTGGGTTACACAAAAGGCTGAGTACGCCGTTGGTTGTTTGCGGTCTGCAAAAGCTGTCAAAATTCTTTTTGATATTTCAAAAGATAAAGAGTATACTGAAGATATAGGAACTTGTGTTTTTGCGCTCGATGAAATCTCGAATGAAGAAGTAGCTATTCGGCTTCTTGAGGTAGCGGACTTTCTGTTTGATAGAGGTTACGATACACAACTCGAGGCAATCACATTATTCAAATCGCTTGATCGGAAAAATTTATTAAACAACTCCGAGTTGATAAAAGAAGCGATTGACTATATTAAAGCAAAAAGAATTATTCTAGGTAATGCATTGCATGAAAATAATGAGTATGCAACAGATCAAGCATTAATTACTTTAGAAGAAGCACTAGAAAAAGCATTGCCTGCATCACAGTGATGTCCCCGCACGCGCGAGCCTCTAGGCTCGTGCGCTGCCGTAGCTGAGCATCTTGGCTTGGGATAGCGTGAATTTGCAACATGCCAATGTTGGGTATGATTCGATTCAAATATAATGGATGTGCGAATATGTTTACTGAACGTATGCGCACGAGGCCGGAGCCTCGCGCGTGCGGTAGGAGAGAGGGAACCGTTTTTGCAAATCTTAGCGTCATACACGTTTCTTAAGTTGACAGCATTGGGTTAAACCTCGCGCGGACGGGGCGTGTGTGTGTGGGTGACCCCATTGTTAAACATTTTTCAGGTGTAACTTGTTTTTAAAACAGGAAAGCCTGAAACATCAACTGAAAGCAACCTTTTCTTAGCCTTAATGTAAAAGGTGTTTTTATCTGAGCTGATCAAATGTGCTTCGCCCGAATAGAAAAATTCTGGCGGCACTGAAGTAATTTGTAAAGACTTAAGATTGGCTATGGTAACCTCAACATCCCATCTAACTGCGTTACTTTCTGCTAAGAGGCAAAGCAAATCTCTTTCTTCAATAAAGAGCACTTGGGTACTCCAGGCCTGTATTCGCCTATCGCCAATTGAAACGACTGGCTGCTCATAATACCCTCCTTCCCTTGGGTCTGGATGGGCTATCATCTCATAGTTAAAAGACACTTTGAAATTATTTTTAGAAAGTGATTTAAGTAATTCATCAATCTCGCGGGGAGGCCTTGATTCGTGCTTGGTTTTTTCTTTGGCATTAATAGTAGCCTTACGTAAGTATTGTTTATCAATTTTCTGTTTTACTTGTATCCCAAAATCAAAATCATAATTACGCGGAAAATTGTGGGTCAACCAAAACATTAGGCTCTCAATTGCAATAGGATCATTTGGTATCAGGTTTAATATTTTCTGTTTTGCATCATCTGTAACAGTGGTATAATCTATTAATGCGGTTACTAACGCATCCCTGACCTTTTCATCTTTTTCAAGATCAAGCCACCAGCAAGTGATCATAAATAGTTCTTGTGGCCCGGAGACTGGAGTGCTATTGAAGGAATGGAACAACTTTCTCGCCAGTTCTACTTTCGGATCGAGCTTAACATTGGAGTAGGATTCATGTGCTGCAAAATTTATTATAGCCACTTTAACTTCATTGGTCAGTGTAGAAGGAGAATTAACCTCCCAATAACCATCTTTTAGTTGGCCGTTAAAATCGTTTGGATAGAGCTCAACAAACTTATTCTTTGATTCAATTGTGGTTAGATCTCTATATATTCTTTCTCCTTCCGCAATCTCTACAGGAGTAAACTTCATTGCTGCATAGATTTCTTGCTTACTTTCATTTCGATTCATAATATGTTTGTAATCCTAAAGTTGTGAACTGTTCGCTTACCCTTCAAACAACTGAGAGGCTCTTCAGATTAGGTTCGGCCTATCGTGGTTTCAGCTGCGCGCTCAGATGTTATAATTCAGACTTTACTATAAAGTCATAGCCATGTTCAGTAAAATATAATGGGATACTAGCCCACTTTAAATTATTTGCTCTAGCAATTTCATGAGCATTAAATATCAATTCCATGAATCTGATTATTATGATTTGCTCGCACCAATCTCTAGAAAGTTGTTGGTTTTCAGTAGCAGTATCAGAGTTAAACTTTCTAAACGATTTCTGTAATTTCTCAAAACCAGTTAACATAAACACATCCTCAGTAATATTATCCGGTGTTACATCACAAAGCCAATCCATATCGCTTAGTTTTGATCCGCCATCATAACTAAAAGAGAATCCAGTAATATACCAGCGATCAGTATTTATGTCAAACTCATTTATTTCAAAGTAAAGCGCTTTGCAATCAAAGCGGGAAGAAACTGAATTGTAGAAGTTACTTATCCAGTTAACAAACTTTTCCTTTTTATTTGAAAAGTTATTGCCTAATACAAAATGAAAGTCTGTTTTAGGAATCTTAGCAAGAGCTGACTCCGCAACGCTCAAGGCTTGATTGAAATCAAGTTTTTCCAAAAATGGATTAACCTGAAGTGAAAAATCAAAATTCATTTGAATTAAAGGTCGAGTAATAAATTTAAAAGACAAATACTACCGCTATTTCTGTAAAATGTTTTTAAGTGTTGTAAGTTCTTACTTATGCATAAGCTTAAACGCATGGTCCCACTTGCCGGATTTATAGCCGCAGGTAATCCACACCAGTGCCAGGGGCTCCAGCAGGCGGCTCTGCTCGATGTCGCCCAAGTCCACGGCATCCCAACCGAAAGTGGTGAGCAGGGTGCTAACCGTCTGTTTAGCAGTAGCATCATTGCCAGCAATGAACATCGTAGGCTTGCCTGCGGGGTAAACGGGATTGTTTATGAGGGCGAGGCTCACGGTATTGAATGCTTTTACAACGTGGCTGTTGGGCAGTAGTTTCTGGGCGCGCTCGCCGAGGCTGTCAGTAAAGCCCACGCTCAGTTTGGGCGGGCCGCCGGAAACGCCAGCTGTGAGTGGGTTGGTTACATCCACCACTACTTTGCCTGCCAGGTTTTTGGGGTCGGTAAGGAGTATAGCTTCTTCTAGCGCCTCGCCTTTGACGACGAGCAGGGCCAGCTCACCCCAGGTTGCCGCCTCGCTGTAGGTGGCTACGCTGGCATTGGCGCCGTGCTGGGAAGCCCAGGCCTGGGCTTCGGGTTTCTGGGGGTTACGGGTGCCCATTTTTACTTGGTGCCCTTGGGCAAGGAAGGCAGCGCCGAGCGCTTGTGCGCCATTGCCGCTGCCGAGTAGTGCGATTTTCATACGGTTAGGGTTATTCAGCAAGTAAATTTAATTTGTTGAAGCATAGCATTTTAGGGGGAGAACAGGAGATATTTTTTGCAAATGAACGATAGTCAGTTATGTTTGCAGCAAATGACCATCGGTCATTTATATATGACAGCCCCAGAATTGTCCAAAAGAGCCCGAACCGACGACCAGAAGCTGGCCCGTCGTGAGGCCATTCTGGATACTGCCGCGGCCCTGTTTGCTGAAAAGGATCTGCCGCAGCTCTCCATGGATGCGCTGGCGGCAGCGAGTGGTCTGGCCAAGGGCAGCCTGTACCTATACTTCAAGACCAAGGAAGAAGTGTTTCTAGCGCTGCTGGTGCGCGAACTCACGGCGTGGTTTGCTGCAGTGGGCGAGCAGGTGCGCAGCGCAGGCCTGCTAAAACCCAAGGCACTGGCAGACGTACTGGCTGATTCATTGGTAGAAAGGCGCGCCCTTACACGCATGCTGGCCGTGCTGCATATCACGCTGGAGCATAACGTAAGCCGAGAATCACTGCTTGCATTCAAGCAATTTTTACTTGCAGGTATGGGGCGGCTGGCTGAGGTGCTGGAGACCCATGCGTTTTTTTTACGGCCTGGCCAGGGCATGCTGCTGCTGTTACAACTGGATGCACTGGTGATAGGTTTTCAGCACCAAGCGAACCCTGCACCTGTTGTGCTAGAACTGCTGGAACTACCCGAACTGGCACCCTTCCGGATAGACTTTGCCACGCACCTGCGTGCAGCCCTGTTACAAATGATACAAGGTTTAACTACACCCACACAACTTACAACACATTAATACTTTCTTATGAACACGGTTTTGATTACGGGCAGCTCGCTGGGCATAGGGCTGCAAACGGCGTTACTATTTGCTGAAAAAGGCTGGAACGTGGCTGCCACGATGCGCACAGTAGAAAAAGTGCCCCAACTTGCAAACAAACCCAATGTAGCGCTCACCGCGCTGGATGTGACCGACCGCAACAGCATAGCGGCTGCAGTGGCGGAGACGATAGCTCGTTTTGGTAAAATAGATGTAATCGTTAACAATGCTGGATATGGCCTGAAGGGGCCTTTTGAAGCGAGTACGGATGCGCAACTGCAGCGGCAGTTTGGGGTGAATGTGTTTGGTGTAATGGATGTGATGCGCGCCGTGCTGCCGCACTATCGGCAGCGCAAGGCGGGTATATTTATCAATGTAGCCTCCATGGGTGGGCGCCTGACTACGCCGTATTACGCTACTTACCATGCTACGAAGTGGGCGGTAGATGGGTTTACGGAGGCCATGCAGTTTGAGCTTATGCCGCTGGGCATTCGGGTTAAGATTGTGGAGCCAGGTGTGATTAACACAGAGTTTCAAAAAGGATCAGCGGATGTGGCAAAACAAGCGGGATTGACGGATTATGATGCTGCATGGTTACCCGCTGAGAAAAGAATGATGGCAACGGGAGATAAGGGTACCAGCCCTGCAGTAGTTGCAGAAACAATTTATCGTGCGGCGACCGACGGCAGCAAAAGGCTGCGCTACGTTGTGGGTAGTGATGCCAAATTGTATCTCTTTTAAGAAGATTTATCTCGGATAACATGTGGTACAACACAGTGCGTAACGCGGTTTTGAAGTAAATAGCAGCTGTACTTTAGAACAAACAGAACGGATATGAGGATTTTTTGGGTGACCGTATTGCTGGCTGGTGTTGTTACAGCACAAGCGCAGAGCATTGTGGGCCGATGGAAGACTGTGGATGACCGAACGGGAAAGGATAGGTCTATCGTAGAAATTACCCGTGAGGGCAGTACCTACACAGGTAAGATTGTGCAGGTATTAAACCCCAGCCGCCCAGACCCCCTATGTGACAAATGCACGGATTACCGCAAAGACCAGAAGATAACTGGCATGACGATAATCAAAGGCCTGAAGCAAGATGGCAAAGAATTTACAGGCGGCGAGATACTGGACCCGGAGGTGGGCAAGACCTACGCATGCAAGCTGTGGCTGGAAAATGGTAAACTGATGGTGCGGGGCTATGTCATGTTCCTATACCGCACGCAGACTTGGCACCCCGTTTCAAATTGATTTTTACTATATGAAGCAAGTACAATTCTCGGTTCGGCTGTTCAGCTTTTACATGATGGGTATGGGGCTGGCCCTGGTGTTCATCCCAAATTTTACCATTGGGCTGTTAGGCTTTGCACCAAGCACGGATGTATGGATACGTATGCTAGGGCTGCTAGCGCTGGTAGCTGGCGGCTACTATTACTACAGTGCGGGTTTTGAGCTGCTGCCTTTTTTTCGGGCTACGGTGGTGGGCAGGGTAGTGTTTACGCTAGGCGAGGTGGCTTTTGTGTTGCTGGGCCTGGCACCAGCGGCGCTGCTGCTTTTTGCCGTAGTGGAGGGGGCTGGGGCACTGTATACATTTTATGCCTTACGTGCTTATGCTCACAATTCTTAATCGGATATGAACAAAGTACTCGTATTTCTTTTGCTGCTCTCGGCGAGTTTGATCAACAGTACGAATGCGCTGGCGCAACTTTCGCTGAAAAAAGTATGGGAGACGGCTGACACGAACGCACTGCGTACGCCTGAGGCTGTTTTCTATGACAATGCCAATGCCAGAATCTATGTTGCCTGTATGGGTAAGCCTGGTGTGATGGGGGACGGCTACATAGCGCTACTAAATGTGGCGGGGGAAATTATCACGCCCAAGTTTACTACCGGACTAGACGACCCCAAGGCCATGAAGTTGCTGGGTGGTGAACTCTGGGTAGCTGACCTCACACAGATGGTGGTGATTAGACCACAGACGGGTGAAATCGTAACACGCGTACCCATACCTGGCGCTACCTTTTTAAATGGCCTGACGATGGACAAACCTGGTAACCTGTATGTGAGCGACACGCGCCAACATACTGTGCATAAGATAACGCCTGAAGGAAAAATCAGCCTCTGGGCCAGTGGTGAAGAAAAACTGGGCGGGCCCAACGGTGTGGAGGTGGTAGGCGACGAACTCTATGTGGCAGGGGCGCGGTCAGGCCGCTTTACACAGTGGAACACCCGCAAAGCCGAAATGGTAAAGCAACTGGCAGATAGTATGCCCCGCGCTGATGGCATCATCAGTATGGGAAAGCAGGGGTTTATCGTTTCTACCTGGACGGGGTTTGTGTACTATATCCCAATGACTGGCGGCAAGACCCAACTGCTGGACATGACGGGCGAGAAGAAAAACACAGCGGATATTGATTGGATACCGGCAAAAAATATACTTCTAATCCCCACATTCTATGGGCATAGTGTGATGGCTTATACTATTAACGGACTATGAGCATTACTTCGCGGGGCTCGTCCAGGGGTTATCCTTGATGCGGAAACGGTAGGGTAGGCTGGCGAAGGGTTCGCCGGAACTCTCAACGCCTATACGGGCGCTAGAAATGATTTCTGACTTTTTTACAGTTCTACCTTCTTCAGCAATCCAAACGGTCTTGCCGTTAAGGTCGGCTCCATTGTGTGCGCGGGAGATGGCAAGTGCCTGGGTGAGCAGGCCCGGGCCTGAGGTGAGGTTGCGCGCCAGTTTTTTCAGCTTGCGGCGCGCTAGCATAAGGTCTATGCCTACAGTAGGTTCCAGCCCACGTATCAATACCGCATAGGGCTGCTCGGCTTCGTGGGTTACCACATTGAAGAGTTCATATACGCCATAGCAGAGGTACACATAGGCTACGCCGCCGGGCTGGTACATGGTTTCGGTGCGGGGTGTGCGGCGGTAGTTGTAGCTATGGCAGGCGCGGTCTGAGGGGCCATCATAGGCTTCCGTCTCAGTGATGATGCCTGCCGTAAGGCGGCCCTGGGTGTCGCAGGTAACGAGTTCTTTACCCAATAATTCACGGGCAATGCTTACCACATCTGCGCGCTGGTAGAAGGAAGCGGGTAATCTGGAGACCATTGACTAATTTTAATATACTGAAATTCAACGGGTTACGCGATAGCTTTTAGCAACTATTGACAATGCATCTAACATCAATGCATATTTGTCCCATGCAATCGCCAGAATTATTCAAAGGTACGCTGAGCACCATTGTGCTCAAACTGCTACACGAGCATGGCCGCATGTATGGCTATGAAATGACCCAAAAGGTAAAGCTTCTCACGCACGATGCCGTACAGCTGACTGAAGGTAGTCTGTACCCTGCACTGCACAAACTTGAAGTGGAGGGTCTGGTAAAAAGTGATGTGGAGTACATTGGCAAACGGCCACGCAAATATTACAGCCTTACCAACAGTGGCCGCGGCGCGGTGACCGATAAGGTGAATGAGTTTGCTGAATTCGTGCAGGCCATGCAGCAATTGCTGGGCCCGCTGCCTGGACATGAGCTAAAGCTTCAAAACATCAGTTTTTAAAGGGGCGTAGTATGGCTCAATTAAACGAAAATCAATTTGCGCGGATACTTGACCAGCTTCGTGGACAGCTCAAGTACGGCCCGCTCATTGAAGAGCTGGCTGACCACGTGGCCTGTGCCACCGAAAGCTACATGGACAGCGGTTACGATTTTGAGAGGGCGTATGCTATGGCGATGCAACACTTTGGCCCCGCGGGCATTCAGCAAACTGAACAAGAAACTTTACGAATCGCCAGCCCCAAACTTTTTCGGTTTATGAAAATCATTCGCTGGACGCTTTTCTTTTCCTATGTGCTTACAGGCATGGGTGCCCTTTTTAAGTTTGTGCACTGGCCAACTGCTAACGAGCTGACATTGGCAGGCCTAGTGAGTATTGCTATATGTGCGTTTGTTTCAGGTTTCATACGTTTTGAAACTACCGACAACAACGCGCTCAAGCCCTCGTTGTTTGCTGCATTTCGCCTTGTTTACATGCTAGGTATGGTAAACCTTGCTATGGGCACATTGTTTAAGGTGCTCAACTGGCCGGGTGGCTCGCAAATGATTTTGATTGGCACTACCTCCATCTTGATTTCAGGCTTACTAGTGCTGTTGGATTTTAAGGGCTACCGTCAATTCTTTGCTTTCAACAAGCAGTATCTGCGGCGCATTTACCTGGCACCTATAGGTGTGGTGGTGCTCACGATGTGCTGGTATGCATTTCTATACCGATTTTTTCGGTGACTTATTGAAAAGAACTGAAAAGGTGCCACTGGCGTGCATGCTGGTAGTGATTGTGCTTTTGTGCTCGGGAATCGGAAAACTGTTTATTTAACCTTAACACATTTTTTATCATGAAAAAGGTAATTGTTCGAGGAGCTATCTTAGTATTGATAGCTGTGCTGGGTATCGCACTGCATGTGGGTTATGTATCCACCCTGGCGCCCATAGAAAAGTATCCGGATGAACAGTTTGCCTATGAAGGTAAACCTAAAAGGGCGATGGTTATCACAGCGCACGACGATGATGCCATTAGCGCAGCAGGTACACTGAGCCTGCTTGCCAAGCAAGGCTGGGAGATAACCCATGTGTGTTTTTACAGTAGCTACGGCAAAGACAGCCCTGCACTGAGAAAGCAAGAGATGGAAGGAGCCGCTAAGATTCAGGGTTTGCATAAAGTAGTGCCGCTGTTCTGGAACCTGCGCGTTGCACCGCCTGTAGGTGAAAGTGGCTACATGCCTGTGGCTTATGCAAAGTTTGATAGTGTGTTTCATGTAGCAGCGCTGGACAGCATGCTTACGCAACTTGTTTTGGATGTTCAGCCCACGCTTGTATTCACGCTGGATGATGTGATAGGGGGGTATGGGCACCCTGAGCATGTGCTGGTGAGCCAGTCTGCACGGCGGGTAAGTGCGCGCTGCAATGCAACGGGTAAGACGAATGTGCAGGCTATTTACCAGGCTGTATTCTCGCCCACCCAGGCAGAGGCAGTGAATAAGCACCTGCCTGTGTATATCGCTGCGAAAAAAATATACAAATGTGCGGGCATGCCTGCGCCTACTGTACAGGTTAACATACAAAGCGTGGCACAGACCAAACAGCAGGCGATGCTGGCCTATTCCAGCCAGCACCGTAACCTGAAAAAATTCTGGCCTTACTACAACTGGTATCCGGCCAGCCTATATTTCAGCATTTTTGCCTGTGAGTACTTTAGGGTTATGCCGGTGACCAGTACGTATCAATCTACCCGATGACCCATCAGGTACGGTTTGATGAAGGGCATGAGGTCGCCATCCATTACCGCCTGAATGTTGCTGGTTTCGTGGCCTGTGCGCAGGTCTTTCACCAGCTTATAGGGGTGAAACACATAGTTGCGAATCTGGCTTCCCCACTCAATTTTTTTCTTGCCTGCCTCCAATTTGTCACGTGCAGCTTCACGTTTTTCTATCTCTACCTGGTATAGGCGGCTCTTGAGTATCTGTATGGCTTTCTCGCGGTTCTGGTGCTGGCTGCGCTCTTCCTGGCAGGCCACGATGATGCCGCTCGGCATGTGGGTTAGTCGTACGGCAGTTTCTACTTTGTTCACGTTCTGGCCACCCTTTCCACCTGCACGGAAGGTGTCCCACTCCAAGTCTGCGGGGTTTACGTCAATCTGTATGCTGTCGTCGGCGAGTGGGAATACAAACACGCTGGCAAAACTGGTGTGGCGCCGCGCGTTGGAATCGAAGGGGCTTACGCGCACCAGGCGGTGCACGCCGCTCTCGCCCTTCAGATATCCGTAGGCAAAGCTGCCGCTGATTTCAAGCGTGGCGCTCTTGATGCCCGCGCCATCGCCATCGCTGCGCTCAATGAGGTTCGCTTTGTAGCCGTGCTGCTGGGCATACATCAGGTACATACGTAGCAGCATCTCTGCCCAGTCCTGGCTTTCGGTACCGCCCGCGCCGCTGTTAATGTTCATCACGCAATCCATGGGGTCTTCTGGCCCGCTGAGCATGTTCTTAAACTCCAAGTCGGTGAGCATGGACAGCGTTTTTTGGTATGCAGCTTCTATTTCGTGGTCGCCTACATCGCCCGCGTTCCAAAACTCGTAGAGCACCTCCAGGTCATCGGCCGTTTTTTTTACTTCGGCGTGTGCGTCCGTCCAGAACTTGAGTTGGTTGGTTTCCTTAAGGAGCTTTTCGGCTGCCTTTGGGTCGTCCCAGAAGCCATCGGCGGCTGCCAGGGTTTGGGTCTCGGCTATGCGTTCGAGTTTGCCAGGTACGTCAAAGAAACCTCCCCAGGGTTTCTGTCCTGCTCAGCACGTCTTTGTACTGGTCTTGTGTCATGTGGTAGTTAAGAAGTGTGCAAAGTTACGCTTCTTTGCGCACGTAACACTAATTAGTGAAAAGCATCTTTGAAGTGGGTTATCTCAGGTGGTGTGCTGCTATAGGCGTGTAATACCACAGCCACTACGTCAAAGCGAATGATAACATCCGCCAGCTTATGTACGTGCAGGTAGGCATCGGCGGCTTTGCGCAGCTCAGCTTCTTTAGAAGGGGTAAGGCTCTGCTCGGGGCGGCCAGCACGTTGCAGCGTTTTTACTTCTACAATTACCAGTTCGTTTCCATCTATGCATACCAGATCTATTTCGTTGTGGCTGTGGCGCCAGTTGGTATGCAATACCGTGAAGCCCTGTTCCAAGAGAAATTGCTTTGCCAGGGTTTCGCCCTGTTTGCCGACTGTAATGTTGGTTTTCACCAGTAATTGTATCTATGAAATTTTATCATGCTGGTGGATTCAACTCCCCTCTACGCGCGTAAACGTTGTAGGGGTGATTCCGATATTCTACACTTATTGACAAGGGCTTTACACACAAAAAAGAAGTATGTATTAAAGTCCGCTTATCCATGCAACAAATATACCCACCAACTGTCACTTGATAGGAACTCTGAGTGGGTAAACTGATAAGCAAGATTTTATGAACGAAAAAATATTCTTTAGGATTCGATTGTACTTTACAGGAGTTGTCACCATTCTGATCTGGTCGCTGTTGCTGTGGGACCATTTCCATGGCGGGGTGCCATCCCATCATCTGCTGGCGCGCAAAGACATGCCCAGTTTTTCGAATGGGTGGGGCGGGCTTTTAATACCCTTGTTGACATGGTTTCTATTGTATAGGGTACACAAACGGATACGTAAAACTAAGGATGTTGATGTAGCAGCATCCGCTTTCCCAATTGCCATTCTAACTGGCTTTGTTGGTGCGCTTCTTTTTGGAATTACACTTTCCACATTTTTTACAGTTGGCAATACCGAAGTACCAGCGTATATGCTAATGGGAATATTACTATTAGCATTGTTCTTGCCCGTTTTTCGTGCAGAATGCCTGCTGGGCTTTGTGTTGGGTTTGACGTATACCTTTGGTGGTGTGCTCCCCATCCTAATCGGGTCTATATTGACCTTACTCAGTGCATTGCTGTATCTGTTTTTGCGGCCAGCGGTATGGTATATAGTATCAGGTCTTTTTAATGTAGTATCTACTTATAAGCGAAAGAGGGTAGGATGATAGGATTCGCCATAAAGCGGATGATTGCTAAACGTAGTGCAAAGGAAGGACTCTAGTTTAACTATCTTGCATAGCGGAGGGGGTTTACATACGTGAGTTGTGCACGGGGGATAAATGGAGAAGCAGTGATTTGGTTGCGTACTTTTGGGCGATGGCAATCACAAAAAAAGTAAAGTCGAGCTACGTGTGCCGTAGCTGCGGTACGCACCATGTAAAGTGGCAGGGTAAGTGTAATGGCTGTGGGGAGTGGAACACGCTGGTAGAGGAAATAGAAGCCCCAGCCTCACGCCCTATGGCACAGGGCCTACCGAGCTTTAAGCCGGAAGCAGCATACCCCAAAACACTGGCAGAGATTGACCTGGCATCGCAGCCACGGCTGCTGCTGGAGGATGGCGAGATGATGCGGGTGCTGGATGGCGGCATCGTGCCGGGCTCGCTGATACTGCTGGGGGGAGAACCCGGCATAGGCAAAAGTACGCTACTGCTACAGCTGGCGCTGAGCCTGCGCGGCACCGTGCTATATGTATCAGGCGAGGAGAGCGAGCAACAGGTGAAACTGCGCGCGGAGCGGCTGCAGGGTAGCAATGAAGCTTTTTATCTACTCGCGGAAACCTCGCTCGAGGCAGTGATAGCGCATGCGCAGCAGCTCATGCCACAGCTGTTGATAGTAGACTCGGTGCAGACACTGTATATGAATGCGGTGGAGAGTGCACCGGGCAGTGTGGCCCAGGTGCGGGAGTGTGCCGCCAGCCTGATGCGGTTTGCAAAAGATACGGGTGTGACCGTGGTGCTGGTAGGCCATGTAAACAAAGAGGGCATGATTGCCGGTCCTAAGGTGCTAGAGCACATGGTGGATGTGGTGCTGGAGTTTGAAGGTGACAGGCACCTGCAATACCGCATTGTGCGCAGCGTGAAGAACCGCTTTGGCGCTACGCCAGAACTGGGGATATACGAAATGAGCGGGGGCGGACTGAAACAGGTGCCTAACCCCTCGCTGCTGTTTTTGTCCAGCTCGGGCGGTAAGTTTAGCGGGCTGGCGACTGCAGCAACACTTGAGGGGCACCGCACCTTGCTGGTGGAGACACAAGCCCTGGTGACGGATGCAGCCTTTGGTACACCCCAGCGCTCAGCAACAGGTTTTGACTTGAGAAGACTCAACATGCTGCTGGCCGTGCTGGAACGCAAGGCAGGCATCCGCATCGGCACAAAGGATGTATTTGTAAACCTTACGGGCGGCATACGTATAGAGGATACTGCGCTGGACCTGGCCCTGCTAGCGTCTATCGTTTCTTCCCTGTATGATGTAACCCTTCACAGCAACACCTGCTTTGCAGCGGAGGTATCGCTTACGGGTGAACTGCGGCCTGTGGCGCGGCTTGAGCAGCGCATAGCGGAAGCACAGAAGCTGGGCTTTGAGCAGATGATTGTGGCAAAAGCGGGTGCACTACCGCCTGCCCATAGTGGCATCAAGGTGCATGCCGTGAGCAAGCTGGAAGAATGCTTTAAGCTAATTTTTGGGTAGTGGGCCTTTGGCCTGTTTCACTAAGCACCTGCCCCTTAAGCACCAGCCATCGTGGTTTTCCAGGTGGGCAGCTTTTGTAGTAGGCCTTGTAGAACAACCTCAGCGGCCGTATCGCCTTCTTTGGCTGCCATGCGTACGGTGCGGTAAAACGTGAGCGCGCTCTCAAAGGCATCGCTGCCTGCGGCAGAGGATGTGTCCTGAATTAGCGCAACCAACTGTTGCAGCGGTTTTAGCACTGCAACCATTTGCATAAAAAGATCCAGGTCTCGTTGCAGTTCCTCTACATCCAGATACGGCGGTACCAAATGGGGGTATGTTTTGGAATCGGCGAGCGTTTGCTCAATGAAGGGAACCAGGTTCTCGCCAAACTTAATGAGGTCTAACCGTTCATCCATTGACATATCCAACAGGAACGGCATCAACTTGCGTATTGCACCCAAGTTGTCCTGAATCTCAGCGACGGTTTGTTCGTCTATGGTTGCTGATATCCGATTCAGGGTCATTACTGGCTCAGTTAAAACGAAAGACTGCGGGCAACGATCGGTGAGCAAAGATAGGGAATAAAGTTAAAGGCTGCACAGTACATTTAAGCCCTAACAGACCCTTGATTTGCACACTTTTATACCTATTTCGTGCAGTTTACATCTTACAGTTTTACTACGCAACTTTGCCTACTATATTTTTGTGTCAGGGTTAACAGCTACTGATGTTTGCATATACGTTGATTATAGCCACGGCCTTGTCCATATTTCTGCGTAATTCGCAAAAAATTTCGTTTAGTGTTGAATGTTTTTGCACCTGAAGTAGCCGGCCATGCTCACATTAACTGATGTTTCCTTTGAGTTCGGCGGCCGCTTTCTGTATCAGAATGCAGGATTTGACCTGCAACCCACAGACAGGATAGGCCTGGTCGGCCGGAATGGCACTGGCAAAAGTACGCTACTGAAGCTCATCGCAGGGGAATATAAGCCTACCAGCGGCACGTTAACCCGTGCCGGGGGTCTTCGGGTAGGGTTTCTAAACCAGGATGCCCTGGTGTATCAATCTGAAGAAACGGTATTCTCATTTGCCAAGAAGGGCTTTGATGCCCTGCTTAAGCTGGAGCAGGAAATACATGACATACTGCTCAAGCTGGAAACGGACCATGCCGAACGGCTGCTGTATGAACTGGCGGAGAAGCAGCAGATTTTTGAGCAGTGTGGCGGCTACGTGATGGATGCGCAGGTGTCTGGCATGCTGGCTGGGCTGGGTTTTGCCAATGAGGAACTGCACAAGCCACTATCCTCTTTTTCAGGCGGGTGGCGTATGCGTGCATTCCTGGCACAACTGCTGCTGATGCAGCCAGATGTACTGCTGCTAGATGAGCCCACCAACCACCTGGATCTGCCGAGCATACTCTGGCTAGAGGGCTACCTGGCGCGTAGCACTGCAGCCATTATGCTGGTTTCGCATGACAGGCACTTTCTAAACCGTGTGGTGAACAGGATTGTTGAAATCGCACATGGTAAACTGCATATCTACGCAGGAGACTATGAGTTCTACCTGAAAGAAAAGGAACTGCGCCGCGAGCAGCAGCAGGCCGCCTTTGTGAATCAGCAGAAATACATACAAGACAACGAAAGATTTATAGAGCGGTTCAAGGCCAAGGCCAGCAAAGCCACACAGGCACAGAGCCGCGTGAAAATGCTCGACAAACTGGAGCGGATAGACTCGCCTGAGGCAGATGAGGCGGTGGTTCACTTTTCATTTCAACCTGCGGTGAAGTCTGGCGTGGATGTACTGAAGATGAGTCACATCAACAAGACCTATGATGAGGGCCCAACGATACTGCAGGATGCTACTGTTGCTGTGCGGCGGGGCGATAAAATTGGCCTTATAGGGGCGAATGGCATGGGCAAGAGTACTGTGCTGCGCATTCTGGCAGACAGCGAACCATTTGTGGGGGAGCGTGGGGTAGGGCATAATGTGATGCCGGCATTCTTTGCCCAGCACCAACTGGAAGCCCTAAACCCGCAGCATACCATTTTGCAGGAATGTGCGCACTATGCCTATGAGCGGGGCGAGACCTATGTGCGCAGTGTGCTGGGTGGCTTTCTTTTTACCGGCGACGATGTGCAGAAGCCCATCCGGGTGCTGAGTGGGGGCGAACGGGCCCGCGTGGCACTGGCAAAAACCCTGCTTAGCCAGGCTAACTTTTTGCTGCTGGATGAACCCACCAACCACTTGGACCTGCCCAGCATACATATTCTGGCGCAGGCTTTGCAGCAGTACACGGGTACTTATATACTTGTTTCGCACGATCGGTATTTTTTATCGCTGGTAACAAACAAGATTTGGTATCTGGAAGACAAAGTGGTGAAAGAATACCTGGGCAGTTATGAAGAGTACAAGGCGTTTGAGGAAAAGCGCCTGGCAGCACTGAGCCTAGAGCGCAGCGCACCGAAAACTGCACAGAAGCCTGTTGCAACACTACCGAATGAAGCTGAGCGCAAAGCAAAACAGCGGCAGCAAACACAGCTGCGCAAAGCGGAGGAAGAAGTGCAGCAACTGGAAGCCAGGCAGGCTGAACTGCAGGCAGCCATGATAGACCCCGCAACGGCTTCTGATTTTGACAAACTGGATAAGCTGCAAAAGCAATATGACCAGGTGCAGACAACACTGACCCAAGCAACGCAACGGTGGGAAGCGCTGTATGCCGAACTGGAAGCGCTCAGCATATGAGACGAGACAAGCGAAACTGCGAAGTGAATTGCAAGTGCCAGCCACAAACTGATGGAACAGGACGGGGCATTCGCACTTTATTCAAACTGGTGGTAGCAGTAGGTGCGGGACTAGTCATGCTCTGGGGCGCCCTGTATGCACAGCTACCCTCTACACAGAGCGGCCCGTTTGAAGATGTAACCTACAGTGCGGCAATCGGCAATGTGCAGCTTTACAAAGGCGACAATGAGTTGCTGTATCCTGCACTGCCAATGGACGATGCCGGCAGTGCACTCACGCTTAGTTTTGACCAACTGGGGAATGAACAGCCTGACTACTATGCTACTGTGGTGCACTGCAATGCTGACTGGAAGCCCAGTGAGCTGATGCCGATAGAATTTCTGGATGGGTTTCAGTACCAACGCATCAACGAAATACAGCCTGCCGCAGCCACCCGCTACACCTATACCCGCTACCGCATAGCTATACCCTATGCAGGGGGGCGGTTTAAGGTATCGGGCAATTATGTAGTGAAAGTTTTTGTTGACAATGACCCGGATAAGGTAGTGCTGGTGCGCCGGTTTGTGGTGTTTGAGCGGCTAATGGGCTTTAGTATAGAAGTGGGCAATAGCCAAAATGCTGCTGAAAGATTTAAGCTGCAGCAGGTGCGATTCAGCCTAACCCCCCGCCTGCAGGTGATAGACCCCTACAATGACCTTAAGGTGTGCCTACTGCAAAATTTCAGGTGGGACAATGCCCAGAAGAATATGAAGCCTGCGTATCTGTATCCTGGCAAATTCGAGTATGTGTTTAGTGCAGAGAATGATTTTCAAGGCGGCAATGAGTACCGTGTGCTGGACGCACGGTCGGTGCTGGCGAAAGGCTTAGGCGTGGAGAACATTCGGCAGGGAGTAGGTGGGTGGCTACTGGAGACTGTGGTGGACAAGCAACGAACGAGCAATGTGTATCTGACTAATCCTGATTACAATGGGAGTTTTCTGATTTCCCAGGGCGCGTTTGATAGAAATGCGGGCTCGCTTATGCCGGACTATGTGCAGGTTCGATTCAGGCTGGCTGTGCCCGAGCCGTATGCAGATAGCAAGGTGTATGTGTTTGGCGGCTTTACAGGGTGGCGGCTGCTGCCCACGGCACAGCTTCATTACAACGCTAGCACTTCTCGCTACGAATGCGAAATGCTGCTGAAGCAAGGCATATACAACTACCACTACGTACTGCAGCGGCCAGGTGCGCCTGCACCAGATGAACAGGCGCTGGAAGGGAGCCACTTTGAGACTGAGAATTTTTATGCGATTCTCACCTATTACCGCCGCCCAGGCGATAGGTTTGACAGGCTTGTAGGCTTGCGCTACATCAACTACTATGAACCTGAATGATGCCCGGCGCTTGGTGCTATAGCACACTTGCATACTGTGTGTGCTACTTGTATTTTGCTGCATGCAAACTTTTGAATTCGCCACAAAGCGTGTGATTATCACTGGCGGTGCGTCTGGCCTTGGGCTGGCCTTTGCGCACGAACTGGCTTCACGCAAATGCACATTGCTGCTTACCGACATTAACGAGGCCGCGCTGCTTGCCGCTAAAGAGAAACTGGAGGCAGCGGGCGCACGTGTGTTTACCGTAGCGGGGGATGTAAGCAAGGCTACAACCTGGGATGCAGTAAAGGCAGCGGCACAGAACCTGATGGGCGGGGCCGATGCACTGATTAACAGTGCTGGCGTAGGTGTGGGCGGGGTGATAGGCGCAGTGCCCCTGGATAACTGGAACTGGATAATTGGAATCAACCTGATGGGAACAGTGCTGGGCTGCCACTACTTTGCGCCCCAGTTTCAGGCGCAGAAAAGCGGGGCGATCATCAATGTAGCCTCACTGGCGGGCATACTTTCGGCACCGCACATGGGGCCTTACAATGTGACCAAGGCAGGCGTGGTGGCTCTCTCAGAAACGCTATACAATGAGATGCACGATACAGGTGTGATGGTAACAGTGATGTGCCCCAGTTACTTCAAGACCAATATACATGTGGGCGGGCGCGTAAACACAGCCGCCGAGGGCAAGTTTATGCAGTACCTGGTAACGCGAAGCAAAGACACTGCTGAAGACATGGCAGGCGACGCACTGGCTACTGCAGAGGCAGGCAACCTTTACTTTGTGCCCAAGGGGGAAGCGCAGAAGTTCTGGAAGCTGAAGCGGTTTTTCCCAAGCTGGACGCTTAACAAGGTGCGCGAGAAATACCTGGAGGGGCTTTCGCGGTTTTCATAATCTCTCACTATATCTCATATAAATAGCAAAAGCCCCAAACGGGGCTTTTGCTATTTATGTATATACCATCTCTAAAACCCGTTTCGTCATTCCGGCGAAGGGACTGTTAATACTTGGGTGTTACATCCATGTTATAGAACAGGAAAGACCAGCGGTCAGCCTGTTCGGCTATGGTTTGAGTCATGCTCTTGCCGGAACCGTGCCCTGCTTTTACATCTATGCGAATGAGAGTGGGGTTTGGGCCGGCATTGGTTTCCTGCAAGCGGGCAGCATATTTGAAGCTATGTGCGGGTACCACACGGTCGTCATGGTCAGCGGTTGTAACCATTGTAGCCGGATAGCTGGTGCCTGCTTTCAGGTTGTGGTAGGGGCTATACTTGTACAGGTATGGGAAATAGTTGCTGCTGTCAGCACTGCCATATTCCGTAACCCAGGCCCAGCCGATGGTGAACTTGTGAAAACGCAGCATGTCCATTACGCCTACGGCCGGGAAGGCTACCTTGAACAGGTCGGGCCGCTGTGTCATGCAGGCTCCTACTAGGAGGCCGCCGTTGCTGCCGCCAGCTATTGCCAGCCGCTCTTTGCTGGTGTATTTCTCAGCGATGAGGTATTCACTTGCAGCAATAAAGTCATCAAACACATTCTGCTTGTTCAGGCGCCAGCCCCCTTTGTGCCACACCTCACCGTACTCCGCTCCCCCTCTGATATTGGCTACGGCATACACGCCGCCGTTTTCGAGCAGCACAAGCGTGCTGGCGCTGAAGCCCGGCTGTGTGCTAATGTTAAACCCGCCATAGGCATAGAGGTAAGTGGGCGCGGTGCCATCCAGTGCTAGCCCTTTTATATGGGTAATAAACATGGGAACCTCGGTGCCATCTTTGCTCTTATACTTTACCTGTTTGGTTTCATATTCGTCAGGGTTAAACTGTACCTCGGCTTTTTTGAAAACCGTACTCACGCCCGTGGCAATGTCGTACTTGTAAATGGTGGGAGGATAAGTGAATGACGCAAAATTGTAAAACACAAACGTATCATTTCGCTCGCCATTAAAGCCGCCTGCTGTGCCCAGCGTGGGCAGCTGCACTTCGCGTTCCAGCTTACCGGTAAGGTCGTGCTGGTAAATATGTGTGCTTACGTCTTGCAGGTAATTGGCGAATATTTTGCCTCCCGCAGTGCTGACATTCTGAAGTAGTTCTTTCTATTCTGGGAGTACTACCTTCCAATTTTTCTCATCGGGTGCACTTGGGTCCACCAGAACCAAGCGGTAGTTGGGCGCGCCTTGATTGGTAAGCACCAGTAGCTTGTCGCCAATGTTGTCAATCACGTTGTGCTCGTAAGCAAAACCGGGAAGCATTTTCTTAAGGGCGCCACCCTTCGCAAGGTCTTTCACCCAGATTTCAGCGCCATAGGTGCCTTCGCTAGCACTTACAATCAGAAAGCGCTCGTCGTCAGTGGTTTGTGCACCGTGATTGCGAAGGGGGTGTTGCTTGTCTTCCAGTATGAGCTGGTCTTTGCTTTGTGGCTCACCTAGTTTGTGGTAATACACTTTATGGAATTCGTTTTTCTTGCTTAGCTCTTTGCCAGGTGCGGGCGCATCGTAGCGGCTGTAGTAAAAACCGCTACCCTGCCAGGCAGCCCCGCTAAACTTTACCCAATTCAGCTTGTCGGTAGTTTCCTGTTTTTTCTCAAGGTCCATTACCTTGAACTCGCGCCAGTCACTACCGCCTGTGCTGATGCTCATTACAGCCAGTTTGCGGTTTTTGTCGAGCCCCGCAATGTTTACACTGGTGGTGCCATCTTTGCTTAGGGTGTTGGGATCTAGCAGAACCTCAGGTGTGCCGTCCATACCTTTTTGTATATAGATAACCGACTGATTTTGCAGCCCGTCGTTTTTGGTAAAGACAAAATTCTCACCAGCGCGGAACGGAACTGAGTACCTGGGATAATTCATTATCTGCTTTAGCCGCTGCTGTATTTTGGCACGGTAAGGTATTTTTTCCAGGTAGCCAAAGGTTACTTTGTTCTGGGCTTCAACCCAGGCTTTGGTATTCGTGGCGGTATCATTTTCCAGCCAGCGATAGGGGTCTTCTACTTTGGTGCCGAAGTAATCATCTACCTGGTCAACTTTGGCCGTAACGGGATAGGTGATTTGTGGTGGCGTTTGTTTGCAGCCTACTATGATGACAGCAAGCAGGCATACAAGCAGTAGATGGGCGGGGCGTTGCATTCGGGTCATATATGTACAGTTTCGGTCATGAATAATCCATGCATATTACAGTGTTGCCAGCAAACCCAATTTTTTATTTGGCTTTCAGAAACACTAATTGGTCGAAAAAATAGATACTGCTTCAAGCCTTCGTGTAAGGCAGGCCATCTGAGTTTGAATGTAACAGCGCAACAATACTGGCTGTGTTTAATCCACATCTGATTGACGTTTTTGTAGTGCCCTGGCATGTACATGTTTTTTAGATAGCAGCCGCAAGTCTCTTACTACCTGGCCAATGTAAACTTTAGCGCCGTAGGAATAGTACATGCTTTCATAGTCCGATTGCTTCTCTTGCTTGTTAATTACAAACCGGTAGCCTATGGATGTGGTAGCAGCCAACCAGCGGCAAAACCTGAATTCACAAAAAACACCTATCTGCACAGGTAGAAATAGGTTATTATGGGCATCGGTTCGGGTTGCGAGTACACGCCCCTGGGGGCCCAGTGTTCGCGTGTAGGTGTCGCTTATTAATTTGCCAACCCCAAACTCAAGTGGCAGGTTAACATCAATCCAGCGTGTTTTGATAAAGGAATAGGCATAACCCAAACTAACGAACCACAGGTCTAAATCTTCCGTTGTTTCATTGTTCACAAATACTTGGTTGTTTACACGCTGCTGGTACCGATTTCGTGTATTGTTGGATAAGGTGTAGTAGCCGGCGTAGAATTCGTGACGGCGCTTGTACCGAATACCAAAGTTTGCGCCATAGATGGTTACCGGAATGTCCTGGGCTGAAACAAAGGAGTGGCGAAAATCAAGACGGGCTACGAACACCAGCCTTTTGTAGGGCTTGTAGCGTGGGGGCCAAAACGAGACGGGCTCCCGCCCCTCTAGGGTGCGGGTATTCAGCAGGGCGGCAAGGGCATCGGTAAGGCTGTCTTTGCGTGCGCTTAGGCTATCTACAGACTGGCCGTAAAGCACGGAAATGCAAAACAGAAAAGCTATAACGATACTGAGATGTAAACGCATAGAGAAGCGTATAAGCCTGATAGCCGGTTTCAAATTTAGGTAAGCTGGTGCAAGTTTATACATATCTTAAAGCGCTGATTGAAAATGAATGCCCTCAAGGTTTACCACGCATCTGCTGGCTCAGGTAAAACGTTTGCGCTGGTTCTGCATTACTTGTTGTTGGTGTTGCCCAGGCCCAAGCAGGTGCGTAGTGTGCTTGCGGTGACCTTTACGCACAAGGCCACCGCGGAAATGCGCAAACGAATTTTGCTGGCGCTACACCAGCTGGCCAGTGGTAGCCTTACACCTTTTCGTGAAGTGCTGAAGCAGGAGCTTAGAGGCATAGACCTGGCCGTAGCAGCAGGGCATGTGCTCAGGCAAATACTACATGCCTACGTTCATTTTCATATACACACTCTGGAGTCTTTCTTTCATGGCGTGGTGATGTCTTTTGCGCGCGAGCTTGGAATAGCTGGAGATATACAGACAGAATTGAATACCGAAGATGCCCTTGACTGGGTGGTAGATAACCTGCTAGATGAGCTAAGCGATGACTCGGAACTGCAGGCATGGGTTACGCAATACGTATTGAGCAAGTTGGATTCAGGAAAAAGTTGGAATTTTAGAAAAGAGCTTCACGACCTGGCCAAGGAATTGTTAAAAGAGTCTGCAGATAATGCTTTTGCACAAGGCGGGATGGAACGGCTAACTATAGAGAATATCAATATGCTCAATAAGCATATTGAGGCGGAGCGCGGAAGGTATGAACATGCGCTGAGAACACTTGCCCAGCAGGCATTGCAGATCGTGGAGGAAAGCGGTTTGGCGGTAGAGGAGGACCTTGCATTTAAGGAAAAAGGTGCGGGAGGGGTATTTTCAGCAATAGACAATGGTAATTTTAATCTTGATAGTAAACTAAACGGGGTTCGGGTGGGGCAGGTTCTGCTTGACGACGCCAACTGGGTTAACAAAAGCAGCAAGAAGACTGCAGATGTGCTGGCTATTGCACCAAGGCTGACGGATTGTTTGAGAAAGATAAATGAGCAGTACAAAACTTATACATCAGTGGTTGCTGCAGGTGAGAGCCTGAAGCGCATATTTTTCGCAGCCCCACTGCTACGGCATATGGCAACGCTGCTGCGTAGCTACCGCGATACCCATGGGCTGCTATTTCTACCCGATATAGCGCGGCTGTTAAAGTCATTGGCGGTGGATAGTGAAGCCCCTTTTGTGTATGAGAAAATAGGTAACCGCTACCGCCACTACCTGATAGATGAATTCCAGGATACCTCTGTGCGCCAGTGGGAAAATATGCTACCCCTACTGCTAAATGGGCTAGCAAGTGGGTCTGGGGGTATGCTGGTTGGCGATGCAAAGCAGGCTATTTACCGCTGGCGCAGTGGCGATGCGCGGCTGATGCTAAACCTGAAGCAGCAGAAAAGCCTTCTACCTTTTCAAAGCCTGATACATAGCTATACACTGGCTACAAACTATAGAAGTGGAGAGCACCTTGTACAGTTCAACAACCTACTGTTTCAGCATGCCCCTGGGGTAGTGCTAGCATCTGTAGCAGAGAAGTACAGTGGATGGATGGCCGCAGCGTATGCGGACGTAAGCCAACAACCCCAGCATGATAACCTGGGAAAGGGCTTTGTGCATGTGGAGTTTGTGGAGAAACCAGATGAAGCATCATCCGGTTCACGTACTAGCTGGAAGCTGACTGCGCTTGAAAAGACGCTTGAGCAGCTTCAAATGTTACGCGCAGAGGGCTATTTGTGGCAAGATATAGCCCTGCTTGTGCGTAAAGGGGATGAAGCTTCCCTATTGATACAGAAATTATTGGAAAAGGGCATACCGGCTCTTTCCAGCGAGGCCCTGCTGGTAAAGCAATCTCCGCATGTGCAGATGCTAGTGAGCATGCTGGAGTGGATAGCCGACCCCACCAACGACATTGCAAAGCTGCATCTGCAATTTGCAAGCAGAGATCCAAATACAGAAGCGGGGGAGCGTGTTGCTGAACTGCTCAAGCAAACGCATCAATTGTGGAGAACGCTTACAAGCCAGCGTGAAAGCCTGCTGCACTTGCAGGTGTATGAGCTTTGTGAGAAACTATTAGAAAATGCGGGTATCCATCAGCATGATGCCTACTTGCTTCAGTTTCTAGCTTCGCTGAGACGGGCAGTGGTGCGTGATGGGCTTGATGTGCTGGGGGTACTGCGCTGGTGGCAGAATAAGCAGGAAAAACTCGCCATTTCTACACCCAGCCTTGGCAATGCCGTGCAGGTGATGACGATACATAAAAGCAAGGGGTTGGAGTTTCCAGTTGTGGTTTTACCTTTTTTTGATTGGGAGTTTGCCCCGAAATCTCAGTCTATATTCTGGGGCAGCAGTACACAAGAGCCTTACAGCAGCCTGGGAACAATGCCTCTGCCACCTGCTAAAAAGCTATTTGATGGCCCATATGGTGATGCCGTGGAGGAGGAGTTTGCACTCAGCTACCTGGATAACTTAAACTTACTGTATGTGGCATGCACCCGGGCACAAGAAAGACTATATGGATTTTCACCCTATGGCAAGAAACTGGATGGCGAGCTTACGATTGCCAAGTTGCTGCAAACAGTTGTAGTAGGTAACTCTGACTTTGCACCCCATTGGGATTCAACCAGAAAAACGTATCACTACGGCATTGCAGCACCACCGCAGCGTGCTGAGCAAGAACAGAAACAAGCGCCTATGGCGATAGCCGATGCAAATAGTAACTGGCGGGGGCGGCTGGTGGTGCGGGCCCGTAAAGCAGAGGTGCAGGCGTTTTTGGCATATTCTGATGGTAGCGGCCAGATGGGTGCACAGGAACAACCCAGTGCTGTTGAGACGGGTAGCCGTTTACATGCAATACTTGCCAAAGTCTTGACTGCCTCTCATATCACCACTGCCGTTCAACATTTTGTATTTGAAGGGATGCTGACACAGGCTGAAGCACCCCAACTCATTGAGAAGTTTCAAGTACTGGTAAGCCAGCCAGAGGTAAGAGATTGGTTTACGCCCGACGTTCGGGCACTTACTGAGCAAGAGCTTATTTTGGCGAGTGGCGATAGCATTAGGCCTGATAGGCTGGTTATGCGCGAAGGAAACTGGGTTGTAATTGATTTTAAAACGGGTGCATCTAGCCCGACCCATGCCAAGCAGGTAAAGCTGTATGTGGATACACTCTTGACAATGGGGTATGAAAAAGTATCAGGGTATGTAATGTATATCCATCCCCTGACGCTAGCTGCCCAGGTTGTAGCCTGCTAGTATTTCTGATAAGGGCATTAACGATTGTGCATGCTGCTGTTAGTTGGTATGATTTTGGCTTATTTTTGCGAGCCTACCAGTATGTACTTGTTTTTGAGGTGTAGCATTTACGCAGTTCAGATGCGCTTGCCTAGCATTGTTTGTTGGCTAGGCGTGTTCGCACTGATAACAGGAAGTGCCTCGGCACAAACCTCAGCCCCCAAGTACAGCAATGAGTTTTTGAAAATAGGCGTAGGGGCGCGAGCTGCAGCAATGGGAGGTGCTGTAACAGCCACAGTAGATGATGCTACATCTGGCTACTGGAACCCCGCAGGCCTTACGCAATTGCGGCTAAAGAACGAGCTTGCGTTAATGCACAGCGAATATTTTGCTGGGGTAGCTAAATATGACTTTGGTGCGTATGCCACCCGCATTGACAGCGTGAGCCATCTGGCTTTCTCAGTGATACGGTTTGCTGTAGATGATATACCCAATACGCTGAACTTTAGAGAAGGGGGTAGCTTTAACTATAACCGCATTACCGCCTTCAGCGTAGCGGATCTGGCAGTCATTGCTAGTTATGCCAGGCTTTTAAAGGGCATACCGGGCTTGTCAGTTGGTGCCAGCCTTAAGATAATAAACAGGACGGTAGGCCCTTTTGCAACCGCTTGGGGTTTTGGTTTTGACGCAGGGCTACAGTATCGCCGCAAGAACCTGATGGTTGGCGTTGCATACGTGGATGCTACAAGTACCTTCAATGCCTGGTCTTTTAATACGGAAGCATTTGCTGAGGCCTTTCTGGCAACAGGCAATGAGGTGCCGCAAAACTCACTGGAGCTAACGCTACCTTCCGTTCGGGCGGGGGTTGCCTATCGTTTTTTTGCTACCAAGCCATTTAAACTTACTGCTGCAACTGACTGGGTGGTACATTTTGATGGACCCCGAAATGTGCTTTTCAATGCTGGCCGGTCAAGCTATGATCCACGGGTGGGCCTGGAACTGGCATACAAGAAATGGGTATCCATTCGCTGTGGCGCTATGAATTTTCAACGCCTACCTACTGCCGATGGTCAGAGCAGAACCCTGAGTATATATCCTACAGCAGGCCTGGGTGTAAACATCCCGCTTACCGGTTATCTGTTACAATTGGACTATGCCCTTTCGAACGTGGGCAATGTGCAGAACACATTATACTCGCATGTAATCTCGGTTCGTTTTGCTTTCGAACGTATCAAGCTATGATGCAAAGACGTATTGCCTTCATTTTTATTCTAGCTGCCTTTCTGGGCTGTGCCCCAGCATCCTATGCTCAGGTTATTACAGGCGGATATGAATGGACACAACCTGGCCAACCGTACGTTAAAATTGTAGTAAATGCTACTGGCATGTACCGTGTTTCAGGCACCCAGATTATTAATGCAAATGTGGCTTTTTCAGGTGCTGCCATATCCAATCTGCACTTGTACTACAGAGGGGTAGAAGTCCCGATTCATGTGTACGCTAATGGCAATGCTGCAGTACTTGAGAACATTGACTTCATTGAGTTCTTTGGTGAGAAGAATGACGGCTGGCACGACAAACTGCTGTACCGTAACTCACAATCGGGTATTGGCGATTCCAGCTTGATAGCTAATGTGCGCCGTAGCCTGTTCACAGATGAATCTGCTTACTTTCTAACTTTCAATAGCACACCAGGTTTGCGTTTTGCTACATCTACTACTGTGCCGGCTGACTATGCCACCCGCACCCCTGACCCTCATTTTCGACACGAAGCATTTTTTGATGTGATTGAGCAATACAATGCAGGCTCTGCAGTAAGCTCTTACGATACCGAGTATCTTTTCAATGCGGATTATGTGGCGGGCGAGGGGTACACAAGCTTTCCGTTTTCTAGCACGCCTTATGCATTTTCTTTTGCCACGCCTGGCGCTATTCCAGTAGCTACTACAGCGCCACAGCTTATTTGCCGCGTAGGGGGTGTAAACTTTACAAGCCATTCAGTTACTGTGCGGCTAGGCACCAGCAGCCAGGTGGTGAGTTATTCCAATATCGGAATTCAGAGTGCTTCTTTTGCTGTCTTGCAGAGTGCGATTGGTAGCGCGACAACACCCGTTACACTTACAGGCAGCAACGGAAATGATTTGAACGTCTTCCACTGGGCTGCTTTGCGGTACGACAGAAGCTATCAGTTTCAGGGCCTGCGAAATGTAGTATTGCACCAGGTAGCATTAAATAGCCAACCAAGTGTGTATTTGCGGCTGGCAAGCCTTGACTTCAATGTTGTGTCTGATAGTGGCTTTGTATTTGATATTACAAATAGCAGACGCATACGTGGTGTTACACGTGTCACCGCAGCTGCAAGTGTGAACGACACCCTGCATGCTGTGCTGCCAGGCGCAGCAGGCAATGCACGCATGGCAGCTGTAGTGGCTACAAATTTTCTTTCGCCGGTGCGTGTTGTAGCAGCCAGTTTAAGCAGCCTAAACTTGCCAAGTGCTGGTGCAGAGATGGTTGTGATAACACACCCTGCTATGCTGAACTCAGCCAATGCCTACAAGCAGTACCGTGATACCTGCAGTGTAAATCAAAAGTCAACTAAAGTTGTCTTGTTGAATGAGGTAATAGATGAATTTGGATTTGGCTCTATTAATCCTGTAGCTATCAAGCGCTTTATACGAACAGCGCTTGACAGGTGGACAGTTAAACCTAAGTATGTCCTGATTTGGGGAGATGCATTGCGGGAGCCGAGGTTCACATACAATGCAACTACGAGTAACAATGTGCCTACTTATGGCTACCCACCCAGCGATGAACAGTACGTTTCAAATTTTAATTATTCACAGAATAACATCGTTCCTGTTGTTCCGATAGGGCGTTATTCTCTGGCCAATGATGCACAGGGGCTGGACTATGTGGCCAAGCTCAATGAATACGAGCACTCCCCTTTTGAGGATTGGCAGAAGCGTGCAATTCATCTTGCAGGCGGCCTGAACCCCGATGAGCAGCAGATTATTGCTAGTTATTTTACAAGTACCTACAACCCCATATTCAAAGCCGCACCTCTGGCAGGAACGGTTTTTTTTCATCAGAAGGTATCGAACTCTACCATAGACAATGACATTGGCCCACGTATAAAATCTACGGTAGATACAAGCGGGGTTGTTATCACTTTCTTTGGCCACTCTACTAGCAATATTTTGGATATAGAACTTGCAGAAGGAGACCAGTATAGCAACTTTGGCAGGTACCCTTTGGTGATAGCAAACGGCTGTTACGGAGGGGACTTTACGAATTTCAGTTTTGGTGAACGTTTTGTTCGTACACCTGGCAGAGGTAGCATAGGGTACCTGGGAATGTCAGGCGAGGGGAGCCCGCCTTTCTTAGATCAGGTAACGAGTAAATTCTACGCGTATGCATTTCGTGATTCCATGCGTTCATCGCTAGGGCATATCATTCGGGCCACTTCACGTGATTTGTTTAATGCGGCGCCTACCAGTGCTGCAGCGCGGGCGCATATTCAGCAGTTTACTTTATTGGGCGATCCGTCCATCCGGCTCTACCAGCCCTCTGCACCAGATCTGGTAGTAACTGCGTCTGATGTAAAGTTCATTCCTACTACAACGATAGCGCAAAGCGACAGCTTCAAACTGCAATTGACACTTAGAAATAGAGGCCTTGCCACTGCTACACCATTTGATGTACGTATTACGCAAACTACTGGTACAGGACGACAACTACCTTCTCTTATACTCTCACAAAACAGCATAACTGGTAATAGCAGAGTGGTGACATATACCATTCAGCGGAATGGAATTGACTTTGCAGGTGTGAATACATTCGCTATCGAATTGGACATTGGAAATAGTATTGGTGAAATTTTAGAGAGCAATAATTCGGTAACAGTTATTCAGGATTTTGTTTCGGACTTGCCAGCACCTGTGTACCCGTGGAATTCCGCTTTGCTAAATCGTGATACGGTGAGCTTGGTTGCAGCTTCTTACGGGCTAACCAGGGCACAGGTCTCAGTTGGTTACTACTTTGAAATTGATTCCGTTGTTACTTTTAATTCATCTGCGTTCAGGCAGTCAGGGCTTGTAAATGGGAATGGTGTAGCAGGAGTTTGGCGCGTTCCTTTTCAGTTAGAAAATGGGCAGGTCTATTATTGGCGTGTGCGCCTGGCAGCCTCTCAGGCAGACAGGTGGGTGGTTCGCTCATTCCGATACCAAAGCGGGACAGATGTGGGCTGGCAGCAGAGCAAACCACAGCAGATGGGCGATGTGGCAACAGCCAACCTGAGCTATGATAGCCTTGCACGTAGGTGGGTGTATGCATCACAACTTGTTCGCTTCTATGGATACCAGGGCATTAATCCCTGGATACCCAAAAGTTTTTTTGTGAATGCCAATGTATCGGCTTCGCAAGCTTTTAATGAGTCATTTGTTTCGGGAATTTATTACGCTACGTTTGACGGTTCCACATTGCAGCCCTTGCTGCCTGAAACGGTGTATGGAAGAGTAGCCTACATGACTGAGCCTGATGCTGCAGCCAACCTGCCGGGCATTATAAGCAATCTACGTGCGGGAGATTTTATAGTAATCTTTGGCACGGGTGCACTCACGGCTAACTGGACACAGCCTGCTTACGCACCTGCGTTAGCAGCACTCTCACAAATAGGGGTTACCAATCAAGTTAGTATGCGGCCTGTAGGCACGCGTTTCATTTTCTTTGCCCAAAAAGGCATGTCAGTGGGCCAAGCATCTGAATGTTACCTGCAAACCCCTGTAACAGCTCCCTGCTTTTTGGAAGGAAATTTTCTTACCTCTGGCTTTTCAGGGTCGCTTAGCAGTGAGCGCATAGGCCCGGCAAATGCATGGGGAAGTTTCAGATGGAATGCCAATCCCGTCGAGGTAACCGTGGGCGATACAGCCCGTGCTACCCTTTATGCAATTCGCGTAAATGGTACGGATAGCCTGGTTGCTACAAACATAGCTTCCAACGCAGCAGCAATTTCGCTGAGTACCATTTCTGCAGGGCTGTACCCATACATGCGCGTTACCTCATCCTTGCGAGATGTCATTACCCGCACGCCACCCCAGCACGATTACTGGCAAGTTACTTACTCACCAGTGCCTGACCTGGTGATAGACCCTTTTACAGCATTTCGCTTTGATAGCACCTCTGTTCAGGAGGGGCGCTCTGTAAACTTCGCAGCGACCGTTCGTAACCTGGTTTCGGTGCCGGCAGATAGTACATGGCTTACGTACACTTTCCAGCCCCGTACAGGTTTAGGGGCACAATTGGCGCGCCAACGTTTGGCACCCATACCCGCAGGTGGCAGCCTGCCTGTAACTTTTAGTTTTTCTACCAGTGGCAGGGCGGGTATAGACAGCCGCTTTCTGGCTAGGGTGAATGAAGTTCCTAACATACCAGAGCAGAATAACTTTAATAACACATTCACACAGATTTTTACAGTAACAGGTGATCAGCTAAACCCATTGCTGGATGTTACCTTCGATGGAAGGCGCATACTGAACCAGGATATAGTATCGCCCACACCCGTTGTAGTTATCGAATTGCGTGATGAGAACCAGCTCATTCCGATTGTAGATACATCTGCTATCGTGGTGAACCTGCGTAAGACAAATGCACAAGGTGTGTTCTCAGGTGTGCCCACGCGTCTCAGTTATTTTTCTGGCGCGCTTGAGTTTGTTCCTGGCACTGCCCAGAACAATCGGGCTCGCGTATTCTACAAACCCGCACGACTTGAAGATGGCCTGTATCAACTGGAGGTGGATGGCTTTGATGCAAGCCAAAACCGCGCAGCCCAGGGTGCATACAAGCAACAGTTTCGTGTGGTGAATGAAAGCACAATGGGGAATGTATTAAACTATCCAAACCCTTTCAGCACAAGTACACGTTTTGTATATACGCTTACGGGTAGTGAGATGCCTGAGGTATTTCAGGTGCACATATACACAGTGTCGGGCATCTTGGTTAAGGTAATAGACCTGAAAGCACTTGGCGAAGTGAGGGCGGGACAGAACATCCTCACTGATTATGCCTGGGATGGCACGGATGAATATGGTGATAGGCTTGCAAATGGGGTATATCTCTACCGTGTATTGCTGCGCATGCCCGCTGACATAACCCTGGCGCGTGCCCAAGATGGCTCACAGAGTACAGATAGATTTTTTAAAGGCGGGTGGGGCAAAATGTATATTCTAAGGTAATCCGCACAGCGATCATCCTGAAATGCAAAGAAGAATAGGGTTCAGCTTAAGGTTAGGTATTAGCCAAAAAGCCCAGCTCCTCAAAAGTTAAGCGGCTGCTGGGCCTAGCAAGCTGTAGGGGATGGAGTCGAACCATCAAGGAGGGGTTAGACGCTGCCTTGCAATTTTGGCTGCATGGCAGTGCTTTCTTCCTTACTCTCCACCCGCGAGAACGGCGGGCACGGCTGCCAATTTCGTCACCCTACAGTGTGTATTGAATTGTCATCAAATATGAGTTATAAATATCAATTTATCAAGTAAAAATACTTTATAATGTAAAATATATATAATAATGTGCATTTGTGTGATTAAATCACATATTAACGTATAGCTGTTACAATAAAAAAGCCGCTGACAATCAGCGGCTTACCTAGCAAGAAACATCAGCTTTATTTTAAGTCGCCTACCATTTGTTCGGGCTTTACCATCCTGTCAAACTCTTCTGCTTTCAGGTAGCCCAGTGCGGTTGCGGCCTGTTTCAGGGTAGTGCCTTCTTTGTGCGCTTTCTTGGCAATGGCTGCGGCCTTGTCGTAGCCAATGTGCGTGTTCAGTGCCGTTACTAGCATCAGGCTGTTGTTTAGGTGATACTTGATGCGCTGCTTGTTGGGCTCTATTCCTACTGCACAGTGCTTGTTGAATGAGTCGCAAGCATCGCTAAGCAGGTGTGCTGCCATCAGTATGTTGTAAATAATGACCGGCTTGAACACATTCAGCTCAAAGTGCCCACTCATACCGCCCACAGCTACTGCGGCATCATTGCCTATTACTTGGGCGCACACCATGGTCATGGCCTCCGCCTGTGTGGGGTTCACTTTGCCTGGCATGATACTACTACCGGGCTCGTTTTCCGGGATGCTTATCTCACCAATGCCACTGCGGGGCCCGCTGGCCAGCAGGCGTATGTCATTGGCAATCTTCATTAGCGATACCGCCGTGCGCTTCAGTGCGCCACTCAGCTCTACTAGCGCATCGTGTGTAGCAAGGGCTTCAAATTTATTTTCAGCAGTCTTAAACGGCAGGCCCGTAAGCCGTGAAATTTCGCGCGCTACTTTCACAGAGTAGCCTTTAGGTGTATTGATGCCCGTGCCTACTGCAGTGCCGCCGAGCGCCAGTTCCGCCACATGCGGCAGCGTGTTTTTGATTGCGACAATGCTGTGCTTGAGCTGTGTAGCATAGCCACTGAACTCTTGCCCCAGCGTAAGGGGGGTAGCATCCATCAGGTGGGTTCGGCCTATCTTCACCACCTTCATAAAGCGTTTGCTTTTGAGCTGCAGCGTTTTTTGAAGTGCTAGGATGTGAGGGATGGTGTGCTGCACCACCATCTGGTAGGCAGATATGTGCATTGCAGTAGGGTAAGTATCGTTACTGCTCTGGCTCATGTTTACATCATCGTTGGGGTGTATAGGTGTTTTGCTACCCATCTGCCCCCCAAGCATCTCTATGGCACGGTTACTGATTACCTCATTTATATTCATATTGGTCTGGGTGCCGCTGCCCGTTTGCCATATCACCAGCGGGAAGTGTTCATCGAGCTTGCCCGCAAGGATTTCATCACATACTTTGGCGATGGCATCTGCTTTACGTTTGGGCAGCACACCCAGTTGTTGGTTCGTGATGGCAGCTGCTTTTTTCAAGGTAGCCATTGCCCGTATCACCTCTATGGGCATACGCATGCGGTCGCCACCAATCGTAAAGTTTTGCAAGGATCGTTGGGTTTGAGCGCCCCAGTATTTATCAGCAGGCACCTCTATTGTGCCCATGGTATCTTTCTCAGTGCGGGTTTTTACAGTAGCCATAGCGAGGGTATGAAAAATGGAGTGGGGGTTGACAGCACAAAAAAAGGGATGTTCTGCTTACAGAACATCCCTTAGGTAACAAAACTTTTGAGTTTAATCAGAATTCACGGGTATGTCTCTGCCTACACTATGCACTACTGGGGTGCGTGCAGTACCTACTTTCTTCAAGGTGTAATCTGGCACTACTTCACTGATGTAATTGCGAAGCTCATTTATGGTAATGGTGCCATCTTTTTTGCCGCCATTGCCATCGGCTTTGCCCTGCATGCCATCTAACAATGCCCAGGTGAAGATGCCATGGCCCAGGTCACTGAACTCTACAGCGGTTTGGTCAGCGGCAGAAGCCGAGATAAGCGTAAGCCCACCCTGGCGCGTGATGTTCATCAGTGCTTTTTGCTGCACAGCATTCTGGCCGCTGCTGAAAGCTACCCCTGCCTCACCACTATGGCAAGCATCCAGTAAAATAATCTGGCTTAGGGCGGGCACATTTACACACAGCTCGCGGAGCTTAGCAGCAGACATACCGGTGGCTTCGGCCATGGCTTTGTCAGCACCATTCACCATGTTATACATTACCATGTAAAACTCGGGCTGGTCTCCGCCAGCAGTGTTCTGGGGTTCTATCACTACCCCATGCCCTGCAAAGAAGAACAGGAAAACGTCTTGCGGGCGGGCTTTGGCCTGAATCTCCTGAAAGGCAGTAGTAACGTTTTGAGGTGTTGCCATTGCATCGTGTATTTCTTTAACCACAATATTTGTGTAGGGTTTGCCATCGCCCGCTGCAGACTTTTCCAGCTCCTTAACAACTGACTGTGCATCAATCCGGGCATAGTTTAAGCTCAGGCTCTTGGCCTTGTACTCATTCAGGCCTACTGAGAGTACATATAGATTTATTTCTGGCTTAGGTGCCTGGTAGAGCACGGTAATGGCACTGGGGGCACTCTCTGTTTTATCAGTGGTCATGGCCATAATTTTTATTGTGTTCTCGCCAGAAACCAGTTGCAGCCGCACAAAGTCACGTATCTCACTTTTACCTTCAGGGTTCTTGCGCATCCCACGTTCGCCCGAGCCCAGCAGTTTGCCATTTTGATAAATACGTACTTCGTCAATGTTTCCCCCCTGCTGTGCTTTCACCTCATAACTTAGGTTAACCTTGCCTTCGCCTTCAACATACATCTGCCCATCACGCGGGTTGGTAATGCGTACCACGGGTGGTAATGCAAAGGGTTTGTCAATAGGTACGGGCACGGGCGGCGGCGTAACTACAATTGGGGTAGTTGGCCCCTGGGTTGGGGGCAGTTGCTCTGCAGGTTTGGGGTCGGCAGGCTTTGGGTCTGTCGGTTTTGGATCCGCAGGTTTTGGGTCAGTTGGCTTGGGGTCAGCAGGGCGAATGGGATCCGGTTTGCCTACACCAACCGCTAAAATTGGCCTTGCGGGATTCAGGCCAAGCTGAGTAGCCCAGAGTTCGGGCGCATACGAGCGCTCAAAGAAGCGCTGCAGCGGCAGGAAAGTTAAGCCCTGCACATAATACAATTGCTCAAATGCGCCTTCTGTACCATCAAAGCGCCCGTCAGAACTATACACCACAAAATTTTTCCCGTCGCGGTATGAGACCAGGCTTACGCGCTCTGCCATTGCGGCCACGTCCCATATCTTCAGTTGTGTGTCTTCACTGCCACTGGCTATGTAGCGACCATCTGGCGTAAACACCACTGCATATATGCGTGCCGCGTGGCCTTTCAGGCTTTTCTTAAGCGTGCCAGCGGCAACATCCCATACGCGTATGTCACGGTCAGAATACTCGCCAAAGTTACCACAGGCACTTGCCAGCGTTTTGCCATCTGGGCTGAAACGAAGCGTTGTCACACTTTCAGTATGGCCGGTCATCGTTTTGATGGCAGTACCTGCGGCGGCATCCCAGAGGATTACGCATTTGTCTTCGCTACCGCTAGCTATGCGGCTGCCATCTGCACTGATAGCAACTGTCTTTACTGCCTTTTTGTGTCCAGTAAGGGTCTTCTTTAGCGTGCCTGCGGCAGGGTCCCATACGTACACTTTCCCATCCGTTCCGGCACCCGCTAGGGTGCTACCATCTGCGCTCATAAACAGGCTGGTGATCTGCCCAGCGCCTGATAAACCACCTACTGCGCGACCACTTGCTACCTCTACTTTCTGCACGGTACCATTTGCCAGCGCAGCATAGATAAACTTATCGGTTCGGCTAAAAGCAATCGAACGCACAGGGGCATCGCCTGCCATTAGTTTCTTGTAGAGCCGGCCGCCCGTGGCTTCCCAGATATTAATGCTGCCATCGCCATTTCCAGCGGCTACTGATCCTGCAGTGCGCCCGAAGATTATGTTGCTGCTCACTTCAGGTGCAGTAAGCTTGTAGAGGGTTTTGCCATTCAGGCCAGATCTTACATATATCTTGCCTTCGTTCAGTACCGCCAGCAGGCTGCCTTCGGTATTGAACTGCACATCATACACAGGTTCTGACAAACCTTGCAGCGTAAACAGCTCTTGACCGGTACTTACATCCCACGCCTTTATGGTGTTGTCAAAACTGCCACTAAACACCGTCTTGCTGTCGCCGCTAAACACTACGCTGCTCACCTGCGCGCTATGGCCCTTAAAGGCGAGTATCGGTTCAAAGGCTTTCACAGCCGGCCATATTTTCACTTCGCCGCCATTGGGGTCGCCGCCACAGCTGGCTACAAACTGGCCGTCTGGGCTATAGCTCACACCGTAGATTATTTTCTTGTGCCCCTCCATCGCAGGTAGGGCGTTGGCTGTGGCAATGTCCCACACGCTTATGCTCAGATCCTGGCTGCCGGCTGCCAGTGTTTTGCCGTCAGTGCTAAAGTCTACACTGAACACACGGCCTTGGTGCTTCTTTAGGTCGCGCACCAGCTTACCTGTAGCCACGTCTGATATGAATAGATTCTCCAGTTCATCATTATGGCCGCTGGCCAGCAGCTTTCCATCTCGGCTCCAGGCCACAGATATCACCCCAGACCTGAATCCCTCTATCACTTTAACCTGCTGTCCGCTTTCGCCATCCCAAATAATGATTCGCTTGTCAAGCCCGCCGCTGGCTATATAGCGCCCATCAGGACTATACTTTACACTCATTACAGCGTTGGTGTGCCCCTTCAGCACTTTCATTTCAGTACCTGCTACGGCATTAAAAATGCGCACCGTGTTGTCATAGCTACCGCTGGCCACGATGGCCTTTACCGGATGCGCGCTCACACTCACCACGCGGTCTTCATGTGCCAGAATGGTGCGGTACAGCCTGCGCTCTTCCAGGTCCCATACTTTGATGGTATTGTCGCCAGCACTTACCAGGAACTTGTCGCCAGGTACTACGGCCATGCTGCGTATGCTATGGCCCAGTTGCAGTGTAAGCACGGGGCGATTCTGGGCCTTTACATTGCCCAAAGCTAGAAAGGTGAACATCGCCAGTGCGATGCAATGCAGTATATGTTTTGATGAAACAACTTTCATAAGCGGGTGGGGTAAGGTAGCTGTTATGTGTAGCCTGTATCTTTTTTATTGTCTGATTTTATCGACTGTAGTGATGGTTACTCTCTTTTCCGCAGAGAGTATATCATTTGCATTTGGAACATCTTTGCGCCGCATGCCGCGGGTTTGGGCCACTACACTTTGCAAGTCGCCTACTACAAAGTCATAGCCGTCTTTCACATGTGTGGCTATGTTTGTCAATTCATGGGTAGATGCCAGCACTTGCAACACCTCTGCACCAAAAGGTGCATCGCACTCAAACACACCTGGCACACGCACTTTCTTATTCACCAATGTTAAGTCAATATAGTAGTTCTTTAAAAGCAGTACGTGCTGCCCATCAGCCATGTGATAAAGCAGCCGTACATAGCAGGGAAGGTTGGTCTTTACATAAACAGCCATCGTGTCGCCCTTGCCAAACACCACATTTTCATCCCCACGGTTTGTCCATACTTCTATGTTAAGGCCGTTGTTTTCTATTACCTCGCCTTCGGTGAATATCTTCTGATCTTGCTGCGCTGCTATAAGGTTCTGGGGTTTAAGTTCCAGCCCTGTACTTTTTACCAGCGCTGCATCTATCAGCTTCTCAGCGCTGGCCAGTATTTTACCCGTTCTGGCGCTTCGCAGGGTAATGAGCACTTTTACCTGCTCGTTCAGCTCCCAGTAGCTGCCTACCAATACGGCATCAGCAGTTGTTAGTGCTTCGTTACCACTGCCTTCATGGTTAGGCTCTACCGGGCGCAGGTTTGTTACTGCGCCTACTTTGTTTTGTAGCACGCTTTGAAAGTAGCGGGAGAATGCACTATTGAATTTTGTGTCTTGATACGTTAGGGGCGATACCACCAGGTTGCCTTTGATATCCTTCACGGTACTTTTGAGGCAGAAGGCTAGAAAGAAAGCAAGGTCATCTAGGCTTGCGATTGGTTTGTTATAGAGTGTGTTTATACGCTCACGCACAGTTGCTATCGTAAGGTCTGCTATATCCTGGCTTTGGCTGCCCAGCGCCCGTAGCAGTGTGCTGGCCTCATCGTGCCGGTGCAGGTAGCCCAGCGCATCTAAGTAGTCGTTCAGGGCTTGCGCGCGGTTGCCATTGGTCTCGTTACTCTGGCCATTCTTAAAATGGGTCTGCGCCTCAGCAGCATGTTTTTGTACGCGGTCAGCATACAGCTTAATTATGCTTGTACGTGGCACATAAGCAAAAGCGTATGCATAACTCTTGCTTTTGTCATAGTGCGTTTCTTTCAGCAGGCCTTCCAGGTCCATGCTGGCATAGGCTTGCGTGGCTACATTGAAGTAGTCCTGGCTTTTGTTGTTTATTTCTGTAGTAGAAGATTGTGTAATGCTTTTGACACTTACAGCCACCTGTTCTATCAGGTTTTTGCGCGCCAGCTCGTATGCTCTGTTTATAGCATCGGCGTTGGTTTCACCGGACCCTTTTACGGCCATGCTGTAGCCCGTTAAAAAAGCAGGGGTAGGGTAGCGGCTAGATTTGCCATTGGTCTTAACCCAGTCTGGCGTTTGGGCCTGTAGCCCAAATACGATCAGAGCGAAGTAGATAGGAAAGGAGACCTGAAATATGCGCCGCATGGTGCAGTAGTTGTAAATGAGGTAACTAAAGAAATGCAGTCCTTATTCAAAAAAAAGGGCGGAGAAAGTAGCCTGGTTGGGCCAGGTACCGCTTTCATCCGCCCAGCATTCCATTTATTTCAAACGTTTGGTGCGAAACGTTTAGGTCAATCCAGGCTGAGCAAAAGCACCCAGACCTGATTACAGCTTATTCACCGCCTTCTGCTTCTACGCGTGCCGTTTCGGTCTTATCCAGCTTTTCCATTTCTTTGTCAAAGGTGGCTTCATACTTGGCACGGTCAAAAGAGAGACGCAGTTTGTCGTCTTTGCTGATGGCTTTGTCCTGTGCGTCAGTAAATTCTTTCTTGTTCATCTCAATTACTGAGTAACAGTTCTGAATGTACTCACCATCAGGCCCTTTTTTCTCGTAGCACTGCTGATCTTTCAGTGTAATGCCTACAAGGGTTTGGTTAACCACGGTGCGGGTCATAGCCTGAAATTTCTCCAGTACTTCCGTTTTGTTACCTACTTGCAGCTGCTCTACGTAGCTATCGGTAACTTGCTTTACAATCGTGTTGATCAAACCTGCAAGCTTAGCTTTTGCGGCTGTTTCACTGCGCATTTTGGCAATGTCATTTCTGGGGCTTTCAGCATTTGCCACAACGCGCCAGTTTTCTTTGTCGCTGCGCACATCGCTAAATGGCTCCCTGATTTTCTTACCTACGTTTCTTTTCTTGCGGCTCTGGGCCTGCAGGCTTGCAGCAGCCATTACAGCGATTAGCAGTAAGGTTGCTACTTTGCCCATTGTGTTCATCAGGTTCCGTTTCATAGTTCCTAGGGTGTTTGTAGAAATTGAAGTGGTCGTGTTTGGTAGCACAAGTTAGCAGGATTGTTTACCCGCTGTCAACTTGCACTTTCGGTAAAATGTGACGCAATATGCATGCCGCCCGTTGCCAAACCAACCGCCGCTGGCACCTACTGCGGGCTGCCGCTTGAAAATACCCCATTTGGGGTAACTATTGTGTTTTGGCTATACCACAGGTGGGTTAATGGCTACTTGCAGAGCAAAGGCTACAAAATACTGGCAACACCCGTTTGGGGTAAGTTACTTTCCTCTGCGTTAACACTATGCTAACTTTGAGGGGTGGAGTTAACCGTAATCATACCCGTACTGAACGAGGCGCCTAACATAGCGGTGCTCTATAACCGCTTAAACCAGGTGCTTGCACAGGTAGGGCAGCCCTATGAGCTACTGTACGTGAACGATGGCAGCACAGATGATACACTCAGCAAGCTAGTGGCCCTATCAGTTAGCGATCCCCGCGTCCGGTACATAGACCTGAGCCGAAACTTTGGGCACCAGGTAGCTGTCTCAGCAGGCATAGATTATGCCCTGGGCAAGCACATCATCATTATAGATGCCGACCTGCAAGACCCGCCAGAGCTTATTCTGCGTTTATACGCCAAAATGAACGAAGGCTACGATGTAGTATATGCTAAAAGGATTGCTCGTAAAGGAGAGTCCTGGTTCAAGCTGCTAACGGCTAAGGCCTTCTATAGGCTCTTTAACCGATGGAGCACCATACAGATACCCCTGGATACGGGCGACTTTCGCATTATTTCAAACCGCATTGTTAAAGTATTGCGCGAGATGCCCGAACGGCAGAAGTTTCTGCGCGGGCAGATTAGCTGGGTGGGATTCCGGCAGACCTATGTAGAATATGAACGAGATGCCCGCCATGCTGGCTCCAGCAAGTACCCCCTGCGTAAAATGCTCCGTTTTGCACTGGATGGCCTTACTGGCTTTAGCAGCCTTCCCCTTAAGCTGGCTACCATTTCGGGCTTCTCCATAAGTGTATTGGCCTTCCTGTTCATCCTGGTCATCATTGTCACTAAACTCTTTTACAAAGAGCTGGGCGTTGAGATTCAGCCCGGCTGGGCCAGCACCCTAATTGTAATTCTCTTCCTGGGCGGCATACAGCTGGTGGGTATAGGCATCCTGGGCGAGTACATTGCCCGCATTTATGACAATATCAAGGGCCGGCCATTGTATATTGTAAAGGAAACTTCTGAAGACAAATCACCCCGTGTACACCCCTGAGTTGCTTATTGAAACTTTCTGTCGGCTTTGTTGTCATATCACTAACACTTGCTAGTTATGGAAGATGTAGTAGCTATTTTGGCAGTCATGACTGTACCCATTGCCATAATGGTAATCATACTCAACTATTCGCTTAAGGTTAAGCGAATGCAGATTGAAGCAAACAAGCCAGCGCAGCCCGGCTCTGCTGAGATATCCCTCTCAGGGCAGAGCATTGAAGTGATGCAGAACCTGGTAGATGAAATTAGGAGTGTACGGTCAGGGTATCAGTTGGTGCAGGATAGGCTTACGCGAATTGAAAAGGCACTTGATTTGAATACCCTTTCTACCGAAAGCGCGCCTGAAAGCAAGCCCCTTCCGGATAGGCGGCAAATGAGCTAAATTTGTGTTTACCTCTAGTATGAGAAAGCCTGGTAGTATATGGTAACATTGGTAATCATTGCCTTAGCTGGGATAGCAGTCGTAGCTATTCTGAATGCTGGCTGGTTTAGAGCAGGGAACCCTACTGCAATCAGCCCCTTGGCCCCAGATCCGAATGAGGAGCTAACCAAAGCCATTAAAGCCGAGTTTAAAACTTTGCGCGAAGACAACGCCGAGTTTCGTAACCGGCTGCAGAACCTGGAAGCCATCGTTACCAGTGCCGTGTGGGACGAGCGCACGCACGGGCTGAACACTCCTGAAGGGCTGAATGATGAACAACAAGCTGCCTGGCTGGCACGGCAGATTAATAACCAAAGGGCTTAGAAACAAATAATTTGTTAACACTATGTCGCATGAAAAATTTGAACTCTTGAAAATGCTGTTTGGCGGCGGCATCTTTTTGGGCACGCTTGTACTGGCCGGATTTTTCGTGTTAAGGTGGAACAAACAGCGGCTTAGTGCGAAGCCCTCGGATTTGTCCGCTGAGCTGCAAGCCGCCATACAGGGCGAATTTGAACGTTTGCGGCAAGAGAACAGCAAGCTTAACCACCGTTTGTCAATAGTAGAAAAGCAATTGAACAACAGTGCCAACAGGGATGAAGTAATCAAACAGCAGCAACTGGAACAGAAATATTCTTAACTGTCATTCTATGTTTTCACCCGCAGTTCTTGGAGCGCTCATTCCCATCGTAGGTATCATGGCTGGGATTGTAGCGATATGGACCACCCACCAGCGCAAAATGCGCCAGATAGAGCTTGATGCACAGTTTAAAATGAATGGTAAAGCAAACACCTCCAGCGACATCTCAACCGAGCTTCAACAGGCCATAAAAGGCGAGTTCGAGCGCCTGAGAGAAGACAATGTAGCACTACACCAGCGCTTGACAAATCTGGAAAAACACATTTATGCAGCACCAAACGCCGCAAGCCAACAAGATGAGTTAGCCAAACAACAACGACTAAGCCAAAACCAATAACGCCATGGACTTAAAACCATTCATGGGTATGATGATACCCATACTGGGCATATTTGCAGGCATCATTGCGATATGGACAAATCATCAGCGCAAGATGCGTCAGATGGATCTAGATGCGCAGCTAAAGATGAGTGGCGCTGCAAGCACCGCGGGCGATATCTCTACGGAACTGCAGCAGGCCATAAAAGGCGAGTTCGAGCGGCTGCGACAGGAAAATGCGCAGCTACGTGATAAGCTTGAAACCATAGAGCAACGAATGAATACAAGCCTGACCAGCGAAGTGCAGGCCGAGATTGCAAAGCAAAAGGCACTAGAGCAACGCATCTAGGATTTTGCTTTCTCTTCCAGCAATTTCTCCAGCGCAAACATCTCGTCGCGGTACTTAGCTGCGCTGATGAAGTCAAGGCCAAGGGCGGCCTCTTCCATTTTCTTGCGTGTATCCAGTATTGTTTCTTCCAGCGCTGCAAGGCTCATGTATCGGATTACAGGATCTGCAGCTATAGCTATTTCAGATGACTGCTTGTAGGTCGTTTCGTCGCGTAGCTCACCGTTGCTGCGGCTTAGCAGGTTGGTTACCTCTTTGGTTACGCTAGTAGGCGTTACGCCGTACGCTACGTTGTATTCCATCTGCTTCTTGCGCCGCCGCTCGGTTTCATCTATCAGTTTCTGCATGCTGTCCGTTATTCTGTCAGCATACAGGATAACGCGGCCATCTACATTGCGTGCTGCACGCCCCGCTATCTGTATGAAAGATCGTGCACTGCGCAGAAAGCCTTCTTTGTCTGCATCTAGTATCGCCACGAGTGAAACCTCTGGCAAGTCCAGCCCTTCGCGTAGCAGGTTGATGCCTACCAGTACGTCAAACTTGCCCAGCCTGAGGTCACGTAGTATGTCCACACGTTCCAGCGCATCCAGTTCACTGTGTATGTAGCGCGCCCGTATGCCTACCTCGCCCATGTAGCGGGCCAGCTCTTCACTTAGCCGTTTGGTAAGTGTTGTTACCAACACACGCGCCCCCGTCTTTACCACTTTGTCTATTTCTTCCAGCAGATCATCTACCTGGTTAATGAGGGGGCGTATTTCCACCGGCGGGTCTAGTAAGCCAGTTGGGCGCACCACCTGCTCTACTACTACACCGTCACATTGCTCCAGTTCGTAGTCTCCAGGCGTAGCACTTACGTATATAATCTGCCCCACCAGTGCTTCAAACTCCTCAAAGCGCAAAGGTCGGTTGTCCAGTGCTGAGGGTAGCCGGAAGCCATGTTCCACCAACACCAGTTTGCGAGAGCGGTCTCCTCCATACATAGCGCGAATCTGCGGCACGCTGGCATGGCTCTCATCTATTACGGTTAGGTAATTTTCTGGGAAGTAGTCCAGCAGGCAGTAGGGCCGTGCGCCTGGGGAGCGGCCTGTCAGGTGGCGGCTATAGTTTTCTATGCCCTTGGCAAAGCCCAGCTCGCGCATCATCTCCAGGTCATACTCAGTCCGTTCCTGTATGCGTTTTGCTTCTACTATCTGGCTGGCAGCCTGGAAGTATTCCACCTGCTGCACCATCTCTTGCTGTATTGCAAATATCGCGTTGTTCAGGGTGTCACGGCTCGTTACAAACAGATTGGCAGGATAGAGTACCAGCTCTTTCATCTCATGCATTTTACGCCCACTGGTGGGTTCAAAGCTGTATATCTTCTCTATCTCATCCCCAAAGAAAATGATGCGCACGCCAAAGTCTTCATACGCTGGGAATACTTCTACAGTATCTCCTTTTACGCGAAAGTTGCCCTGCCGGAACTCTATGTCACTGCGGGCATAGAGCATTTGCACCAACTTGTAAAGAAATGCGCTGCGCCCAAACTTTTCACCTGTTTCAATTCTGAAAATTAGCGAGGTAAAATCTTCAGGCCTGCCCATACCATAGATACAGGAAATAGAAGAAACAATAATCACATCCCGCCGCCCGCTAAGTAGTGAAGAGGTGGCCCGCAGCCGCAGCTTCTCTATCTCAGTATTGATAGCAAGGTCTTTTTCTATATACACATCGGACGATGCGATGTAGGCCTCAGGCTGGTAGTAGTCGTAATACGAGATGAAAAATTCAACCAGATTATTCGGAAAGAAGGCCTTCAGCTCAGAGTAGAGCTGAGCGGCCAGCGTCTTGTTGTGGCTGAGTACCAGGGTGGGGCGGTTGGTCTGCTCAACCACGTTGGCTATCGTAAAGGTCTTGCCACTACCCGTTACGCCCAGCAACACCTGATGTGGTTCGCCGCCATTCAGCCCCTCTACCAGTTGGCGTATGGCTTCCGGTTGGTCGCCGTTGGGCGCATAGGGGCTTACCAGTTCAAAATTCATCTATTGCCAATTAACCACAAGGGGCTGTAAAGTTGTGCCCTGCGCAAACATTACTTTCGTATTTCTACGCCAAAATCCTTTTCCAGTTTGGCCACCACTCGGCCCATCACTTTTTCTATCGTTGCATCGGTAAGTGTCTGCTCAGCATCTTGCAGGTAGATGCTCAGTGCATAGCTCTTGCGGTCATCTTCACCCGTTTTCACGGCTTTGTCATACACGTCAAAAGCCTCTACACCTGTTACCAGCTTGGGGTTAGTTTGCACGATGGCATCGGCCAGGGCACCAAACCGTACACCGCGGGCCAGCAGCATGCTCAGGTCTCGCCGAACGGTAGGGTAGCGGGGCAGCTCAGCGAATTGGGTCACCTTACCACTTACTTTTTCGATCATTGGCAGTGACAGCTCCGCATAGTAAACAGGCACTTTAACGCCGTGCTGCTTCACCAATTCTTCTGAAAGCTTACCATAGCTGCCGACTGCATTTTTGCCGGTAAGCAAGTTCAATCCATAGCTGAAAACAGAACCTGTTTCGGTTTCTTCCAGCTTTACATTGCTTACACCCAGCCGCAGCAGCAGTCGGTTTATCTCACCTTTGAGCGTAAAAAAGTCTACTTCCTCTGCTTTTTGCCGCCAGTGAGTAGGTTTGTCCTCTCCGGCTATCAATATGCCCAGATGTAGAGTTTCCTGGAAAGCTGTTCCCCTTGTAACATATACATTGCCCATCTCAAACAACCTGTACCCACTGGCTGTCTTATGTGCCAGGTTGTGCGCCAGCGTTGCAAGCATCCCGGCATGTAAACCGGTGCGCATTACGGCCAGTTCTTCGCTAAGCGGATTGGCCAGTTGCACAGCTTGGGGGGTGCTGGAGGCCGCGCTTGTCAGGCTGTTGTTAAGCACTTCTGCAAAGCCTGCCCCAGCCAGGTATGCCGCTGCTGCCTCGCGCAGCGCATAGGGGTTGCTTGCAGGTATGAAAGAGAGCGTAACATTGAGTTTGGCGGCAGGCTCCACTTCATTGTAGCCGTGCACACGTAGTATCTCTTCCACCACATCTTGCTGCCGGGTTACATCTACGCGGTACAGCGGCACTTGTAGCACTACGCTGCCGTCTGTCTGCTGCTCCACAATTTCAATTTCTAGTTTTTCAAGCACAGCCGTCATTTCGGCATCGGTCAGGTGCTTGCCTATCAGTCTGCGTGCAGCATCAAAACGGAAGGGCACCAGCCTCGTTGCAAATGCGCGGGGCTGCACATCCACTACTGCTGTTCTGCTTCCGCCAGCAAGCTGCATAATCAGGTGGGCCGCAAGCTCCAGCGCAGCTACGGTGCCCAGCGGGTCAGTGCCCCGCTCAAAGCGGTAGCTGCTGTCGCTAAAGAGCTGCAGCCGCCGGCTCGTATTGCGCAGCGTGGCTCCATCAAAGTAAGCGCTCTCTAAAAAGATATGTTGTGTGCTTGCGCTTACGCCGCTCTCCAGTCCGCCCATCACGCCTGCTATACATAAGGGGCCTTGTGGGTCGCATATCAATAGGTCGCTCGCTTTGATGCTGCGCGTAGCGCCATCCAGTGTGACGAAGGGTGTGCCCTCCGGTACGCCGCGCACTTCTATTTTATTGTCATGAATCTTATCCAGGTCAAATGCATGTAGCGGCTGGCCCAGTGCATGCAGCACGTAGTTGGTAGCATCTACTATGTTGTTAATCGGCCTTTGCCCGATTGCAAGCAGGCGCTGCTTCAGCCAGGTGGGGCTTTCGGCCACATGCACATCGCGTATCACCAGCCCAGTATACCGGCCACATGTATTTGCATCTGCTATACTTACGGCTACAGGGCAAGCGGGCAGCGGGGTGGTGTCGATAGGTGCAGCTGGCTTTCTTGTGGGTATGTTCAGCACTGCGCCTATATCTCGTGCTACACCATAGTGGCTTAGTGCATCAGCCCGATTGGGTGTTACGCCTATTTCATACACCCAGTCGCTGGCAAGCTGAAGCGCTTCAGCAGCAGGTGTGCCAGGTGTATGATTATCTGCCAACACCAGTATGCCATCATGGCTTTTTCCCAGGCCCAGTTCATCTTCGGCGCATATCATTCCCTCGCTTTCTATGCTGCGAATCTTGCTCACTTTAAGTAAAATCGGTTCCCCCTCAGTGGGGTAGATGGTAGCGCCTGGCAGCGCCACCAGCACCGTTTGCCCGGCAGCTACATTGGGCGCGCCGCATACGATTTGTTTGGAAGTACCAGTACCTACATCTATGGTAGTTACACGTAGCCGGTCAGCATTGGGGTGCGGTGCACAAGTCAGCACATTGCCAACCACTACGCCTTTCAGGCTGCCTTTCACTTGCTCATACTGCTCTAGGCTCTCTACTTCCAGCCCCGCCATGGTTAAGCGTTTGCCCAGTTCTTCAGCAGCAAGTGTAGTAGTGATGAATTCCTGTAGCCAGGTATATGCTATTTTCATTCCGCCTGTTTAAAGTGCAGCAAATTACGCAATTCGCTCAGCCAGTTTCAGCTCAATGTGTTGCGCGCAAAACAGGTAGTTGTATAGCGCTAGCTAGTAATACAGAAGTGGCGGGTTTCTGCAGCGCACTACTTGGTTTGCCGCTGGCTGCTGCAGCCTGTGCCGTGCCCAGGTATTGCAGTATGTAAAACTGTTTAATTTCTTTTTCTGTATACCCATTCCGCTTCAATGCAGTGTTTAGCGTGTCTTTCATCTGCTTAAAAGCCTGCATTTTGGTATTATCCTTCTTTACATCTACGGCATAAGTCTTCTGAATGCTATTGTAGAGTTTATCCAGGTTTACCACAGGCTCTGCAGCCACAGCACGCACCAAGTCATAGGGGCTGGGCCCTGCAATAGCGGGCGTTGGAATTGCAAATTTCTTAGGGTTGCGCTCAGCAAGGGCAGTGGGCTGTGTGGGTTTTAGGTTAAGTGCGCGTGCGGTTTCGGTGGCTATCTGGTTTCGTGTTTGCATAGCATACCAGTTTATCGCCCGTAGCCATACCAGGTCAAGTAAGGGCACTTCAGCTTTGGGTTCTACTTTGCTAAACAGTACGGGCTTATAGTGGGGCTGCAGCTCTACCGGTGGCAATACATGCGCCCTGCCCGTTACTACATGTAGCGTGTTACACCCGCCCAGCAGTGCACCTGTGCTTAACAGTAGAGCGGCCATCCGCCCCTTTAAGGCATCTTTCATGAATATCAACTTTGTACCAGCGGCAGAAACACGCTGAACACCGTGTTGCCTGGCACGCTCTCTACACTAATGCGGCCTCTATGCCGCTCCACTATTCTGCGGCAGATGTCTAGCCCTAAGCCTGAGCCTTCTCCCTGCTCCTTGGTGGTAAAGAAAGGCTCAAAAATGCGATTTACAATCTCTGGCGAAATGCCGCTACCGGTATCTATCACCTTTACCAACACATAGGGCTCAGCCAAACTAATGTCAATGGTAAGGGTGCCCTGGCCCCGCATGGCCTGAATCCCGTTATGAATCAGGTTAGCCCATACCTGCCCTATCTGGTCAGGTATGGCTGGTATGGGCGGCACTTCCTGGTAATTCTTAATCACCTCTATCCCATGCTTCAGCAGGTTGTGATAGATAGTTAATATACTCTGTATGTTTTGGTCTAGGTTTACGGGTTCAAACTTTTCCTCTTTGCTCACATAGCTGTAGCTCTTGAGTGCCAAGATAATTTTGGTCACTTTCTCAGCCGCAACATTGAGATTCACTAGGGCAGCTTTGAGCTGTGCCAGCCGTTTTACACTATTCAGAATATTAGAACCTTCTGGCAGGGTAAACAGCCGCTCAAAGCGCTCTATGTTCGTAACCAGTTGCATATCTACCAGGCTCTTGGCCAGCTCGCCCGGCTCGCTTACGCCCAGTGTAGTAAAGCGCTCTTCAAATTCCTTCCGGTACTGGCGCTCTTCACGTGTGCTCAGGCTCGTATCATTGCTGGCTGCAGCCATCAGTAAATCATACAGCAGTTGGCTGTCTTCCTTTTTCAACTGCAACAGCATGCTGGGCAGCTCTTTTATAAACTGCGGCACCAGTTTGTCCATGCTTTGTGCTGAGCTCTTAATCGCACTTACAGGGGTATTGATTTCGTGCCCTACGTTGGCAACCAGTTGCCCCAGTGCAGCCATTTTCTCTGAGATGATGAGCTGATACTGTGTAGCCTTTAGTTCTTGTAGCGCTGCACCCAGGTCTATCTTTGCTTTTGTAAGTTCCTCGCGAAGGTCTTGGGCGCTCTTGTCTCCGCCTTTATCCTGTGTAGCAGTATTTGAGCCTGGGCGGCTTGTGGCGGCGGCCATCGCTTTCTCCAGCACCCGTCTGTTTTCATCGCTGTCTAGCGGGGTCATCAGCACGTTGTGCACGTGCGCCTGGTTCACGGCCTGTAGCACGGTAGCCATGTCGTTGGCTTCGGCTACCAGCGCCCGGTAAACGTCGGGCTTTTGGGTAAACAGGTTGCTCAGCAGTTGCACGCCCGTCAGGTCAGGCAGTTTGTACTCTGCCATGACCACCTTCACAGGCTCACGGTTCACTACCTCTAGGGCATCTTGGGCTGAGCTGGCAGTTCGTATTTCATAGTAGGCGCTGAACTGTGATTGGAAGTTCAGTAGGTTCTGGGGCAGGGCCGATACGTACAGCAGGATGTTTTGGGCGCTTTTCATGGCTATTTGCGAAAATTAGCGGTTCGTACCCAAACTTGAAAACCCAAGGGCCTATTGTGAACCCTTTTTTACAAGAATGGCGTAGTTTACTTGCTTCATAGCCCTGATTCCAAAGCTTACTTAGCAGATGCGCGGCGCAACCTGTCATTCACTGCCCGCCCTAGGCCTTCCTCAGGTACCAATTCCGCCACTATAACATCAAGTTCAGCCGCATCCAGCCGCCGCAGCGCTGCAAAAATGTTCCGAGCGGCTTCATTTACATTGCCATTTGCGGATAAGATCTCCACATGTGTCGCTTTTAAGGAGGTTTTTCTAAAGCTTAACACGCCTACGGCCTTGCCCGCATACAAGGGCAGCAAATCTTCCAGGCTGCCCAGTACCAGTGGCACATGTGGGGCATAATGCACCGTGAGCATGCCGGGCGCATCGGGCTTGCTACTGCTGTTGCGCACTTCATCAATCGTGCCTATCACTGCTTTCAGTTGTTCAAGCCCTATTCCTCCTAGGCGGTACACTATCCTTTTCCCACCTTCAAAACCTACAATGGTTGACTCTATACCAACCTCGCAAGGTCCACCGTCCAGTATGTAGCTCACTTTGTCGCCTAGCTGGGCCTGCACATGCGCAGGTGTTGTCGGGCTGATGTAGCCAAAAGGGTTTGCACTGGGTGCTGCTAGCGGAAAGGGCAGGTTGCGCAGCAACTCCAGGGTCATTGCATGTTTGGGCACACGCATGCCTACATACGGGCTGCCTGCAGTTACTATGTCGGGTATGCTGCCGCTTTTGGGTAGCAGCAAGGTAAGCGGCCCAGGCCAGAAATTTTCTGCCAGCTGCTTTGCCGCTTCTGGTATCTCAGTAAAGTACTGCGCTGCCGCATCAAAGCTGTGCGTATGCACAATGAGGGGGTCAAAACTGGGGCGGTTCTTAGCCACAAAAATTTCTGCGACTAAGTCGGCGGCCAGGGCATTACCCGCCAACCCATACACCGTTTCGGTAGGGATGGCCACCAGTTTGCCCGCTTGCAGCAGTTTGGCTGCAAGTCCTATGTCCGTACCAGTTGGCGCCATTATGCAGGCATTTGTTTTGCCTTTTCCCACCACAGGTTCATCACCGCTAGTGTTGCTTCTTTCAGCTTTAGGTTAGCGGCTGCTGCCTGCGCTTCTACACTGGCAAACCGCGTCATAAACTTTCGGTTCGTCAGCTCCAGCGCATCATCAGGATTTATCTTCAGGTGCCGCGCCAGGTTTACCAGGCTGAATAGCAGGTCGCCAAACTCTTCACTTTTTGTTTTAATATTCCCATTCTGCAGCTCTGCTTTTAGTTCGCCTATTTCTTCTTCCACTTTTTCCAGCACTTGCCCTGCATTTTCCCAATCAAACCCCACACCCGCCGCTTTCTCCTGCATCCGGTATGCTTTCAGTATGGACGATAGACCTGCAGGAACCCCTGCCAGAACCCCTTTGGGCTTTGCCTCCTGGCCTGATGCTTTTTGTTCCTGAAGTTTTATTTCCTCCCAGTTGGCTTTTACAGCGGTAGCATCATCTGCCTGCACATCCCCATAGATATGCGGGTGTCTGCGTATCAGTTTTTCACATACGTGGTTTATCACGCCTGCCATGTCAAATGCCTGCTGCTCGCGCCCAAGCCGTGCATAGAATACGATATGCAGCAGCAGGTCTCCCAGTTCTTTTTTTACCTCTTGCAGGTCGCCAGCCAGCAGGGCCTCGCTAAGTTCATACACTTCTTCCAAGCTTAGGTGGCGCAGGCTCTCCAGTGTTTGCTCTTTGTCCCAGGGGCAGCGCTCACGCAGTTCATCCATAATCACCAACAGTTGCCCAAAGGCAGCCAGCGCATGCTTATGCCGGTCGGGAAGGTCGGTCAGGTTGGGTAGGGTAGTGCCTTGGGGCAGGGTGCTATCGCGCATGCTGTTTGTTTAGTTCATTTTTCAATAACAAAGTTCCGCTTTTTGTACGTGCGGCTTACTCAGTATAGTCCTTACTTTAGCGCAATTCTTACACCCCCCATGCAATACCTACACAGCGACGCAGCCCCCCAGGCCATAGGCCCTTATTCGCAGGCCATTGAGGCGGGAAGCTTTATTTTCTGCGCAGGCCAGACACCCCTCGATCCTGCCACCATGAAAGTGGTACCCGGCGACATTGAACCGCAAACCCGCCAGGTACTCACCAACATCCTCGCTGTGCTGCAGGCCCGCAACCTTGGCCTAAGCAGCATTGTCAAGACAACCGTTTTTTTAAAAAACTTTGCTGACTTTCAGCGCATGAATGCCGTCTATGCCGAAGTCTTTGGTGAGCATCGGCCTGCCCGTACAACGGTAGAAGTGAGCCGCCTACCGCTAGACTGCCTGGTTGAAATTGAGTGCGTCGCTTACAAAGGCTGATTAACCCTTGTCAAATCTCACACCACCACGGGGCTGCTGGTTGTCGCCAGGAGCTATTTCCCCCTTTTGTTCCCAGGTGTGCAGTTTCGTTGCGCCCTGCCACCATTCCATATGCAGGGTGTATTGTATGCTATCATGGGCATAGTTATGCAGTGTAAACTGAAACAAATCTGTATCCCCCATTTTTTCAGGGAAGAAGCCCAGGGCATGCCGGTGGGGTGGGGCACCCGTGTGGCTTTGCTGGTGCGCAAAACCGTCATCGGTATACCGGTACATCCAGTTCATCGCCCCATTGGCTGTAACAATGATGTTAATCCAGATGATGTCGTCGTTGTGCTGAATGCGTACAAAATCCATAGTGTAAATATTTCTTGAGTAGTAAAGCTACACTTTCTTAACAATATTCCCAGCGATTGCCAGGCACATGCATGCAATTCCCACTATTAATAACGCCAATATCTCGCTTGTTTTGCCATGTATATGAATATTCGGCTTGTTAGCGCAGGAGCCCCCAGGGCCACTTTCTGCATTGTATTGGGGGTTTTGTTACTTACTGTTTGCGCGGCAAGGGCTCAGTTTATACATACCCAGCCCTTCAAACGCGAGGCCTGGCAGGGCATAAACTACATATACCAGCAGCGCCACGCTGAGGCGCAGGTCGCGCTTGAAACCCTTGCCAAACGCTACCCTGCCCAGCCGGCCCCGCATTTTATGCTGGCTGCCAATGTATGGTGGCAGCTCAAAGCCAATTACATAAACACTGACTACGATACACGCTTCCTGGCACACATAGACAATGCCATTTCCATAGCCGAGGCCATTGTAGCCAAAAACAAAGAAGACCTGGATGCGCAATTGTTCCTTTTTGCCAGCTATGCCTTTAAAGCCCGTTGGCATGCCCTGCGCGAGAACAGCCTCACCGCTGCCCGCATTACTCTTAAATGTATGCCTATACTTAAGTTTGCCAACAAACACAAGCAAACCTACCAGGAGTACCTCTTCGGCTCCGGGCTCTACCTTTACTACCGCGAGTGGTATGCGCAGCACAAACCCATTTATAAAATCTTCCTGGGCTGGTTCCCGCCGGGCAATATGAAGCAGGGCATTGCAGAGCTAGAAGCCTGCACCGCCGGAGACAATTTCGTTTGGGTAGAGGCCTCTTTTTTTTTGATAGATATTCTCACAGATTATGAACAAAACCACCCCCGTGCACTGCAGCATGCTGAGCGCCTGCATGCAACATTCCCGGAAAATACCAATGTAAAGCTACTGCTGGCCAGGTGCCTGTACCTTACGGGTAAACATGCCGAAGCTGAGAAACTACTACTAACCATGCAGGAGCAATTCCTGGCAGCAGCACGGGGCCGCAAGGGTGCGCTGGGCTTTGCGCAGTGCCCCGTAACTACCCAGATGATGCAGCAGGTTAGCCTCTACTTGGGCCTTGCTGCCCGCGCCCAGGGCCACTATAGCGGCGCATTGCAAAACTTCAGCAATGCCGACTTCTACTGCCGCGCCAATACAGAACTTGAAAAACCCCTACGTGCCCGTATCGCGCTGGAAAGCGGCATAGCCTACGACCTACTGAACAAGCGCAAAGAGGCCCTGGAGTGCTACCAACGCGCACTAACTATGCCCCACACCGAATTGGTAAAAACGAAAGCCAAGGAATGCGCAAAGGCCCCCTGTAAATAAAATAGTAGAAATAATATTTTTACATCCCGAGTGCGTCATTCCCGCGAAAACGAAAATCTATTCGTGAGTAAATTGAAATAGTCGAATTTAATCCAACTGAATTTTTTCAACCTTCCCAGTCGCTATCTACTTCTAAGCCTGCCTGATAGTAAAAGTATGGCTCGTAACTACTCTCAATACTAAAACATACACGCATACTTGTGATTTCATTTATCAGTTTCATCAAATCTATCAAACGCTCAAAGCTTGATCTAGAGATAAACTGTTGAGGCCTAAAGTCAAGCTCAAATACAAGGTTTATGGGGTCATAGAATAGTAAGTAATCGTAGGAGTAAATTTTAGACCAACCACTATAACTTGGTTCTGAATATTCAACGTTTAAATTTAAACTATGTACGATTGTCTTAAAGATATCGTCAGTAACCTGATTTGCAATAGCATATAAAAAGGGCCTGTGTCAGGAACAGGGTTGTTAAAACATGGACTTTCTAGCAGCCATGCATGAATGCTATCCACAGTAGCATGCATCTAAAATATCCCCTTCACAAACTTCACCGCATCAAATAGCTGCAAATCCTCCATCGCTTCACCCACACCAATATACTTCACCGGTATCTGAAACTGGTCTGAGATTCCGATTACCACGCCGCCTTTGGCGGTGCCGTCCAGCTTGGTCAGCGCCAGGCTCGTTACTTGTGTGGCCCGTGTAAATTCTGTCGCCTGCGCAAAGGCGTTTTGCCCGGTGCTCGCGTCCAGCACCAGCAGCACTTCGTGTGGCGCTTCAGGTAGCAGCTTGCCCATGGTGCGGCGTATTTTGCTTAGCTCATCCATCAGGTGGGCTTTGTTGTGCAGGCGGCCCGCCGTGTCCAGTATCACCACATCAACGCCTTGGTCTATGCCTTGTTTCACGGCATCAAAAGCCACACTGCTGGGGTCAGCGCCCATGCCTTTTTCTACAAAGAGGCTGCCCGTGCGTTCGCTCCAGATGCGTAGCTGCTCTACGGCCGCAGCCCTAAAGGTATCTGCCGCACCCAGCAGCACCTTGTAGCCCGCCTGCCGAAACTGGTGCGCCAGTTTGCCAATGGTCGTTGTCTTGCCAACACCGTTTACGCCAACCACCATCAGTACATAAGGCACGGGTTTCCCTGCATGGGTAGGCGCTTCTATATTCACGCTGGCCAGGCCACGGGTACCGTGGTTCTCTGTCATCACCTGCACCACTTCATCGTGAAGCAGGGTGTTCAGTTCTTCAGTGCTGGTAAATTTATCGCGTGCTGCCCGCGCGCGCATCCGCTTGATGATTTTCACAGTAGTGCCCACCCCAACATCGCTTTGCAGCAGGGCGCTTTCCAGTTCGTCCAGCATCTCGTCATCCAGTGTGCTTTTGCCGGTAAACACACGCGCCACCCGCCCCCAGAGGCTGGTCTTGGTTTTTTCCAGCCCTGCCTGTAGCCGCTGTTCGTTCTGTTCTGTATTTTTCTTAAGAAAATCGAAAAGGCCCATGCGCTGCGTAAAATAGTCGTTTCTTTCGTGGTATTGCCCAGGCTGTGTACTGCCGAACTGGATCCGGCACCTTTATTGAAGGATAACTTCGAAAGCGGTTTCGAAGCTACACCATTTTTGGGTTGACTACTTTCGGGTGTAGTGGAAATTGCTTTCTTGAGCGGTGAACATGAAATACTTTCTCTTACTAGTGCTGGCGGGTGCTGCCTGCTGCAGGCTGCCCGCCCAGGCATTTCGCGCAACGGCCGTCAGCGCACGGCTGGTGCAGCAGGCCCGGAGCGGCACGCTTGTGCAGGCAGATGCTGACAGCCTGGCCCAAGTATCGCTGGCAGAACTCATAAAAGCCCTGCCCAACGACCGCCACAAAAAAGCCTTCTGGCTGAACCTGTACAATGCCTATGCACAGCGCAACCTCGTCGCGGCTGACCTGGCCACAGACGAAGCCCGTTTGAAAGCGTTCAACGAGAAGAACATTCTGGTAGCCAATGAAAAGTTGAGCCTGAACGAAATTGAGCATAGCCTGCTGCGCAAGGGCAGCTCTGTGCTGGGGGGGCTTCTGTTCGGCGGCGGCACCCTAGGCAAAGGCAAGCCCGCACGCAGCAAACCCTCCGAGATAGAAAAAGTACTGGCCGTAGATACGCTGGACGCCCGCATCCATTTTGCGCTGAACTTTTGCGCAGTGAGCTGCCCCCCTGTTCGCGTATACACACCTGACAACCTGGAAGCCACCTTAGCCCTTGCCGCTTCCGTGTACATCAAACAGGAATGCCGCTACTACCCGCAAACGGTAGAGGCCCTTGTGCCCAAACTATTCGACTGGTACGCGGCAGATTTTGGCGGAGAGCATGTGATCGCGCAGATGCTCAAATCGGCAAGTATTGTCCCCGCACGGCACAACCCCCGCCTTCGCTACAAAGACTGGATCTGGCGCTACCAGAAAGGTAAGTATGCGGAGTAGTCAATACCGTAATTTGCCGTGGCCGTGCAAGCGGCTCGAGCCGCGCATGCCAGGGGCCCACTTAAAGTTAGACGCAAGGAGCGCAGTCTTAATCGGAATTAGACCTTAACAAGTAGTATGAAAAGAATCTTTGTACCGATTGTGATTGGTTTGCTCATTTATGGGATTTACCAGTTAAGCTTTTACGATTGGCAACTATACGGGATGCCAGGAGTTTCAGCTAGTATCAAGGATTCAAAAAACAGAAATATTTTTGTAAAAAGCGTAACCTTGAAGCAGGTTAAGGCATATAGACCTGAAGCCAGTAAGCTAAAGATGAAAGAAGCTTGGGTGGAGCGTTCTTGGGTTTTTGAGATTGATAGTCGTAAGTCTTTCGCAGATGACACAACAAAAACAAATCTTGTTATTTTAACAGTTGAACATAAAGATAGTACATTGTTTTGTGATAATAAACAAGTATATCAAAACTGTATTTGTTTTGTCGTTGTTGATGAAGATGGCTTAACCTATGTTCCTACTAAGCTAGTCGAAGTGAAAGGCGATAGTACCTACATGTATAATAGTCCATCTAGTTACTACAAACCTGAAAACAACAAATTGTTTTTATATAGAGTATCTAAGGGAGAAATTCCATATAAAGATATGTTTAAGGAAGAAATTGCAGAGTATGAAGTTAGATAAGATGATGAGGTCGTGCATTCCCCTAGTAGGCGCGCGGCTCCAGCCGCAATGTTCTAAATACCATTCTTAAATGTAGGAGTAAGTGAAACAAGAAAGCTAACTGAGGGCACACCCACTAGAACCTGTTCGTCCGGAGCCGTAAACATGCCAGGGGGCTAACAAACTTTACTGGCGCAGATTTTGCGATACCTCAGCGTCTCAAATCGTACATTCGTAGGATGAAAACAAGGCATGTTGCAAGGCGAGCTTTACTAGCTATTTGGCTGTGGGTTGCCCTGTGTGCCACCAGGCTGGTAGCGCAGCCTGCAGCCAGCGCGCCGCAGTTTATGCCAGGCCGAATCGTGCTGAAAGTAAACGAGCCCTACCGTACGCAGTGCACGCCTACCGCCATCAGCATACCCGAGCTACAGCCCCTGCTGGAGCGGCTCGGCGCGCGCGCAAGTAGTAAGTTTCCAGGCAATACGCTCCCCGGCACGTCGGGTAAAGTCAATTCCCTTCCGCAGCCCCAGCTACCCGATCTATCCCTCATCTACAACACTGACTATACCGCACCACTAAGCCCACTCCAGGCCTTAACACTATTCAAAAACCAACCCGCCATTGCCTGGGTAGAGCCGCAAGAAGTGCTGCGCGTACTCTACACACCCAACGACCCACTCGCCGTGAACCAGTGGCCACTCACGCGCATGCAGCTGCCCCAAGCCTGGGACATAACCCGCGGCGACCCCAACGTTGTAATTGGTATCGTGGACGATGCCATCCACATCAATCACCCCGACCTGCTACCCAACTTAATGCTAAACACTGCCGACCCAATTGACGGCATTGACAACGACAACAACGGCTACATTGACGACTACCGCGGCTGGGACTTTGCCGGTGCCACCGACCTGAACGTAGTGCCCGACAACAACCCAGATGCCAATGCACAATTTCTGGGGCATGGTAGCTGGGTTACGGGCATTGCTGCCGCAGCGACTGACAACGGCGTGGGCGTAGCAGGCGTTGGGTTCAACTGCCGCTTTCTAGCCGTAAAAACCAGCCCGAACGTGTCACGCTACCTGCCGTTTTTCATCCCCATCATTGCGGGCTATGAGGGCGTAAAGTATGCCGCTGACCGTGGCGTGCAGATCATCAACTGCTCCTGGGGTGGTACATTTTTTTCACTGGTAGGGCAGGAGGTAATACAGTATGCGCTGGCCAAAGGCTGCGTGGTGGTGGCCGCTGCTGGCAACAACAACACCGAAGAAATATTTTATCCCGCGGGTATCAAAGGCGTGCTCTCAGTAGCCTGCACCAACAGCGACGATACCAAAGCGAGTGTGAGCACCTATGGCGATTGGGTGTCTATTGCGGCGCCAGGGTCAGGCGGTTCACCCACCACGTTCGGAACGAATTATCAATACCTGACTCCAGCAACCTCATTTTCCGCTCCCATGGTTTCCGGCGTAGCAGCGCTGGTAAAGAGCCACCTGCCTGCACTCACGGGTGAACAGGTCACGGAGCAGGTGCGCATAAGCGCAGATGCCATAGATGCGCTGAACCCCACGCTGGTTGGCAAGCTGGGCACAGGCCGCGTGAATGCCTACCGAGCCCTCACCGTGCAGAGCCCCGCGGTTCGCTATGTTTCAGCCACCCTTATGAATGCCAGCGGTGCCGTGCCCACAGCCGGGCAGGTGGCTACACTAAACCTGCGCCTGAAGAATGTGTTGCTGGCCACCAGCGGCGCGGTGAATGTACAACTCAGCACAAGTAGCGTGTACGTAACACTGCAGCAAGCCACTACCACCACGCCTGCACTCGCCACCGGCCAGCAGGCAGATGTATCCGCACCCCTGCGCCTGCAACTGGCCGCCAACTGCCCCAGCAACTATACCCTGCCGATTGTCCTTACCTACACCAGCGGGAGCTATACCGATCGTGAGTATCTCTCATTTGTTGTTAATACTTCCTATCTAACCATTGCCACAGGCGCTATCACCACCAGCATCAACGAACGGGGCAACGTAGGCTTTAACAACTTCCCGGTAAACACCTAGGGGCTGGGCTTTCAGCTTAACGGCCACAACCTGCTCTCGGAGGCAGGGCTTGTGATAGGTACAAGTGCCACATCCCTTTCAAACAACCTCCGCAACAACCTTACACTGCAGGGCGACCAGGACTTTGCAGTCACCAGCCCTCCCCGCTTTGTGCAGCACCCCACCATCCCCATCGCCGCAGAAGCGAGGTTTACGGATGCCGCCGCACCTGCGCCACTGGGCCTGGCTGTGCGCCAGGAAGTATGGGCCGACAACCGGCCCTTCAACAACAAGTACATCATCCTGCGCTACACCCTGCGCAACACCACTGCACAGCCGCTGAGCAATGTGTACGTGGGCCAGTGCGCTTACTGGGACGTAGGCATACAAACACTGACAGACAGCGTGCGCTACCTGGCGGCACAGTACCTCAGCTATGCCACAACCAGTGAAGCGCAGCCAGACAAGCCCCATGCGGCCATCGCAGCGCTCACCACACAGTACGGCGTGCAGGCCTTTGCCGCACGCGCCGATGACTTTCGGTATGACCTCCGCACAAATAAATTTGATGCACTCAGCAGCCCCGATTCCAGCTTTGTGAACAAAGGCGACGTCATGCACCTCGTAAGCCAGGGGCCGTTTACCCTCGCTGCAGGAGACTCAATTACAGTGGCTTTTGCCATGATGGCAGCGGGTAGTTTAAGCGAACTCAAGCAGCAAGCCAGCCAGGCCGCCGTCCAATATGGCTACTGGAGCCAGCCCCAGGCACCCCTCGCGGGCAATAACTGGGTCTACCCCAACCCCAGCGCTGGCCAGTTTTACATCCGAAACGAAAGCCTCAGACCCGGTGCCTACCAGCTAGAAGTATTTGATAGCCAAGGCATTAAAGTGCTGTCTCAGAAAATAGACGTGCAAAGCTCCATTAGCGATACACCCCTCACCCTTACCGCAGCCCCCGGCATCTACCTGATACGCCTGCGCGGCCAGGAGGGCAGCACGGGTAGCCGGCTTACTACGAAAATTCTGCTTAGGTAGGTTGTGCGTTACGGGTCTTTGCCTAAATTTGCAGTCCCATTTATAAGCGCACACAGGCTACCATTATATACCATGTCACGAGTTTGTCAAGTTACCGGTAAGAAGCGCGTTGTAGGTAACAACGTTTCGCACGCGAACAACAAGACCAAGCGCGCGTTCCGCCCGAACCTGCAGAAGAAGTCATTCTTTCTTGCAGAAGAAAACCGCTGGGTTACGCTGAAGCTTACCACCAGCGCCATCAAGACCATCGCCAAAAACGGCCTGAGCGCAGTGCTGAAAGAAGCCGCCATCAAGACAGGCCTCAAAGTATAACTACCCTTATTTGGGATAAAGAAACAGACGGTCCTAGCGGCCGTTTTTTTATTTACAGTTTGCTGGCTGCCAGCTTTTGTTGTTGGGCTTCCTGCTCCTGCAGGGCGGCACGGTAGGCACTGCGTGAGAGGGGCTCATACGCGCCGCTCTCGCCCAGCATAAGCGTGCCTTCATGCCCATTTTTACGAAAGGAGTACTGCGCCATATTCCCAGTACGGGTGCAGATGGCGTGCAGCTTGGTAACGAACTCCGCCACCGCCATGAGCTGCGGCATGGGGCCAAAGGGCCGCCCGCTGTGGTCCATGTCCAGCCCGGCTACAATCACACGCTTGCCCGCATCGGCCAATGCATTACACACTTGCACAATCTCCGCATCAAAGAACTGCGCCTCATCTACGCCCACCACCTGTATCTCCTGCGCAAGCAGCAAGATCTGCTGTGCCACAGTAACGGGTGTGCTGGCAATGGCGCGCTTGTCATGCGACACCACCGCCTCAGGGTCGTAGCGGGTGTCAATGCTGGGCTTGAAGATGAGGGTGCTCTGCCCTGCAATCTGGGCGCGGCGCAAGCGGCGCATCAGCTCTTCGGTTTTGCCGCTAAACATACCGCCCGCGATGACTTCTATCCATCCGGCGGATACCTGATGATCGGTGTAGGTATAGTGGGGTTCCAGTAGCATGGTACCGCAAACTTAAGTAAGGGGTGAATAGGGTGGGTGATAGATGTTGGGAATCATCCGGTTCGCGCTTTTTGTGATTATGGGTGGCTGCTCTGCTGCACATGTGCGAAGGTGATAGCTAGCCGCAGGCTAGCAACCGGGCTTAAACCGAGCGACACGCTTAGGTGGAAGGGGGGGGCGGTGTTAGGATTTAAAATACCTTTTATCTTGTGTACAGCATGTCTAGGGAACATGTACTAAAGTGATAAAAGCTGATTATACCTTAACATACCTGTAAAAGCCTTTGATGTGAGCAGCAAGATACTTGCCTTTAGATTCTGCATTCATCATTTGATCATAGATGGCTTTAGGCACATCAAAATATTGGTAAACTGATCCTTCTTTAAATTCGATTTCAAGAGTACTTGATTCTTCATCAAAACCTATTTCGAGAATGTTTGTTGATTCAACTGGTATTCTGTTCATTTCTTTAATCCTTTAATTTGTGGACTTTTGATGGGATTGGATTTTGTGCCCTCCAAACTTCTAAAAACTCTTGAAAGTTTGGATTGGCCTCCATTGGTATTCCCCACCCACCAGGCTGCATAGAATCTTCTAATGGAGTTTCGTCATAAACTACCGGATCTTGGCTGTCAGGCCTCTTGTCTTTTGGGGGTGCCTCAATGATTGTTCTCATCGGAAGTTTAACAGATTCACCAACGATTATTGCCTCACCCGTTCTTAAGATTGGAAGCATGTTTGTCAAACCGTCTAAATTGTCAGACAAAGCAGCACTTATGTGGCCCCTATCTGTAGCATTTGCTAATCTAAGTGCAAAAAAGGTACCGCATTGTGAAAGTACTGTTGGATTTATTTCAGATGGCCTTTGGCTTACAATCATTGCACCAATACCGTACTTTCTTCCTTCTTTCACAATTCGTTGAACTACATTTGAAGCAATGCCTTTGAAACTATCATTTAGATAATTATGGGCCTCCTCCATTACTACTAATAGAGGCCTATGTCTGCCACCTTGAGATAGACGTCTTGCCCAGAACAAGCCTTCATAAAGCACTCTTAATAGAACTCCTACAATCGTATTCATGATATCAAACGGGACTCCTGATAAGTCAAGAATTGTAATCGGCTTGGAGCTGCCAATCCAATCTTTCAAAAGCGAATCAAGATCTTTCTCAACACGCCCATCTAGTTTAGGAGTGTAGTCGCCCGGACGAAAAAGAAAATTGTATCTCGGGATTCTGAGTTTCGAGCCAAGCGTTTCTAGTTGTCCACTGATATTTAATGTACTTGTGCCATACTGAATCTTTTCGGGGTCTCCTTTAACATTTTTTACAGGTTTAAACCGTGGCGGTGTAGCGGTTTCCGCGTCACCTTTTATCTCGACACCCTTTTTATCTTTTTCGTAAGCCCATGCTTTATTTTCGGTATCTGCATAGTAAGTAAAGAATGTTTCATTCCATAAGTCGAACCACAATTGATTCAAACTAAATGGAATTGGACTATCAACACTTATTGTGTCCTTCATGATCCCCGGCTTTGGATATGCTTCAATACTCTTTTCCTTTTCAGCAATAATCCTTTCTAAAATTGCAATTCGATCTTTTTCATTTGAAAATGCCCCAAAAGAAAGTTGAGTAAGTTCATCAAAGTTTAATGCCCAGTATGGAATATAGAGTTCATTTTCGTGACTCTTTTTGTCTGCATTTATTTTAAAAATATTAGCTTTTGTTCGGAATGCTTTCCCATACTCACCGTGAATATCAAGAATTATTATTCGTGCAGAAGGGTACTTATTTGAGTCAGATAAAGCAGAAACTAGTGCTGCAACAGTTGTTGATTTCCCAGCACCAGTTGTTCCGACAACAGCACTATGTCTTGTTATAAGCTTGTTCACATCCACTAATGCAGAGATGGATTCTGCGCCCGCGATGTGCCCAACTTTTACGAAATACGGTTTGTCTGGTTGCCCATATATTCTTCGTAAATCATTTTCAGAGACTAAATGGACTTCATCACCTATTGTCGGATAATTTGAAATACCTCTCTCAAATCTTCCATTTCGTTGTCCCTCTCCTATTAGTTGGATTGTAAGCCAGCGATTACCATAAGGCTGGCTCAGTACTTGATTTTCTGGAACTGCGCTTGCACCAACCTGTGTAACAATTCCAAATAAGTCCGTGTATCCGATAGGGATTTTTACGAAGCTCCCCAACTGCCCGATACGAAAGCCTTCTCCGTCCACATAAGTAAGGCCAGACAAAGATTCATTCGTAAGTGTAACACTTACTTTTGACCCATTCACATCTTGAATTGTACCTAAATATGTTGATTTATTTTGCATCATCTATCTTGAATTGCTCTTGCCCAATAAGTGTTTGAAGAAAAGCACCAAGTTTAGCAAAGTCTCCAAGTTTTAACTCGTAATTATGGGTTGGAGTATTATTTGAATTGACACCATTGACTTCAATAGAGATAGGTTCCAAAACACTTTGTAAGCTTTCATTATTAATATCTTCTGGGGTTTTTACATGCCAAAACCCTTGTTGCCCTCCAATCACTGATTGGTCAAAGGCCCAAGCACTTAAGTTAAATCTTTCTTTCGCACATTTGAATGCTTTTTCATACTTATTGCAATACTTGCCATATAATAGAGCAATAACAATTGCTGTGGGGTTGGCCTTCAAAGCACTCTCGATTGTGTCGTTAAGATGTGTATCATTAAAAGAATATCCTGATGTTAACAAAATTGCAGATGTTTGCCTGAGGAAGCTATTTAACCTATCAATTAGCGCCAGGTAAGGCATTTTTCTGCTTTCATCGTACTTTAAATGAGAAGGATGGATTAAGTGTGAATCACTTGAGTTTACATTTGTAGAACGATATACCTTTTTCTTGTCGTTAAGATACCAGTTTATTGAACCATGAACCTTCCATAGCCTAGTCCAGTGATTTGGAATAAGAGAGTCCTCAATTGCTCGTAAATCAAAAAAGGGCTGTCTAGAGCCTACAAACCCATCAAAATATGCTACACCAGTTTCCTCAAAAGCTTGCTCAATGAGTAAATCGTAGTTAGTTGTAAAACACTCTATCGGAGAATTGCTTCTGTCAATTAAATGAATCCATTGTGCTAACTGGTGATATGGCGTGCCCTGATTGGGAAGAAGTACATTTGTTTTCTCGACTATTTTTTTACAAATATCTTGTTCTAGAGATATTAATTCAGATTCACTTAAACCCCGTATACTGACTGCCCCCAATGAAACTTGCCTTAAATCCCGGACGAAACTTAGGATATTCTCGATATTAGGATTCTGGTTTCCAGTTTTCTTTAGTTCGTCAATAAGAATACTAAAAATGTTTCTTTCTCCATCAGCTTTTGGTTTATCAAGTTCAGCGCTAACATATTTTGTTAACCCATCAATATCTGGAATAAGAGGAGGGCTACTCTCTGGCATTTCTACTGCCAAAGGGCACCCCGCCGAGAGAAAAAACCCAAGGGGTTTCTTGTTTTGCGAAAGGGCTTGCCTTAAATATTTTAATTGACGTATCGGGTCATTGAAGCTCATATGTTTAATACTATTAGCATAAAGTAGCGGGCCAGAATGTATGTGCACAAGTGGTGAATATATTCCTTAATGAAGGATGGTATAAGCGTGGTAATAATAAACGGTAATATATTATATAATGGAACTGGACTAGCAGAAGAATTTTCGTTTTGTTTCACCCCCGATCGCGAATGATTGGGTACCCCTTAGTCCGCGCGAGGTTGGACCCCCCGTCCGCGCGAGGTTGCACCTCGTGCGTATTACAAATGTAGCATGCGCTACAGTGCTCCCGCAATACTACCTGTGCGGGTTCATCAAAATCAGACCATTTGGTCTATGCTTTACAAGAGCTTTGTCTAGGTTTCTACCTATGTAAAATAGCCCGCCCTTTGCCCGCGCGAGGTTGCACCTCGTGCTTTGATTGTTTGTAGGCTTTGCCTACAGGTGTGCTGAAAGCCCCCAGCACGCGCGCGGGTCCACCCGCCTGCGTAGTTCGGTTGCGGCTTCCGCCGCATCTTGCGTAGCAGCGAAATTGCATACTGTCATCCTGAGCCCAGCGAAGGATATGATCTTTCGGCATTCAGGCCTTAGGATAACGCCCGCCCCATAACCCCCAGCATATACACCGGCCAACCTGCGCTTCAACAAGTTATGCACCGTGCATAACTGTCCATAACCACAAACACTGCCTTATTTTTGTAGTAGGAAGTAGGCGTTAGCCCCAGCTACTGCACCGCTTCCCGAAACCCAGCCGGCCGGCAGTTTCTTTCTCTTAAGCTTTCTAAATCGCCCGGGCGTATTTTTTCTTTCTCAGGTTATGTAAACAGAACCCCAAGCACATAGTATCCCAGCACGCAGGCTAGTTAAGGCTCCAATAGGAAACGGACAACCGGTACACTTGCGTGGTAAGTCAATGGCGAGGATTGACGGTGGGAGAGTTGTGCACATGGGCGATGTAAACTAAACACTTGGCTACTCGGGTTTATCCCGCCCCGATACCTCGGGGAGTAAGGCTGCCCCGCGCTGAAACATCAGTGAGGGGCAGCCTATAGTGGCGTGTACCAGCTTAGCTAAATATGGGATACCGCCGCGCCAGTGCCCAGAGCACGCCCGCACTCGCTGCCGCCAATGCCGTAAGGCCAAGCCCAGCCAGCGGCTGTAGAAATAAAAACTTACCAATGGCAAACAATTGAGCATATACCAATACAATGCTTGCAAGCCAGCAGGTGCCTAGCACCCAGATAGGCGTTTGTGAAGCCAAAGGTTTCGTAGCATAAGGGCCCCACCACCCCTGCGGCCATACGCGTGCATAGAAGGCGCGTAACACGGGTGCATCGGTACCGGGCAGCAGGTATGCGGCCAGCACAGTAGCCGTAACCGTAACCGTTACTGTAACCAAATAACTGTTCGGAAATGCCCACTGGGCTGCATCCAGTAAGTTAAGTACAGCCATAAGTTTAAACGTGCCCATACATACAAAGGGCATGAGCGTAGCCACTATCTCGCTCCAGGCGTTTATGCGCCACCAGTACCAACGCAAGATGAGCGCCAGCCCTGCCCCTGCGCCGCACTCCAGCAGAAACTGCCAAGCACCCGCAATACTGCTAAGCTGTGTGGTAACTGCCAGGCTGAAGAGCATGAGTATGCCAGTAGCGATGCGCGCCACACGTATCATGTGTTTCTCACTTGCAGCGGGGTTTAGGTATGCTTTATAAAGATCGTTTAACAGGTAGCTGGTGCCCCAGTTTAGCTGGGTGCTGAGGGTGCTCATGTAGGCAGCAAAAAAAGCCACCAGCAGCAGGCCCTGCAGGCCGGGGGGCAGGTGGTCTCGCATGGCATAGAGGTAGCCCAGTTTGGCTTCGTCTCCACTTAGGGTTGGGTAGAGCACCAGGCTGCTGAGGGCTACCAGCACCCAGGGCCAGGGCCGTGCGGCATAGTGCAGCACCTGAAACAAAAGGGTGGCAGCCAGCCCGTCAGCTTCTGTTTTACTGGCCATGATGCGCTGGGCTACATAGCCGCCACCGCCTGGCTCAGCACCTGGATACCAGCTGGCCCACCACTGCACACCCGCAAAAGCAATGAAACTGCCAAACCCCAAAACCAGGGTGGAGGCAGCATTTGTAGCATTCAGGCTGGGTAAAAAATCAAGTGCGCCTGCGGGCACTTTCTGTACAAGTCCACTGAGGCCACCAATGGTGTCGCTGTTTACTACCACCACAGCCAGCACGATGCAGCCCGCCATCGCAATGCAGAACTGCACGGCATCCGTTATCAGCACCCCACGTAAACCAGAGAGTGAAGCATACACAGTGGTAAGCAGCATGCAGCCGCCCACTGCCAGCAAGGCTTGGTTGTCATCTAGTTTAAAATACACTTTTAAGATGGAAGCCATGGCGAGGTTTACCCAGCCAATGATGAGGGTATTCATCACCACGCCAAGGTACACGGCACGCAGGCCGCGCAGAAAATGTGCGGCTTTGCCACTGTAGCGTAGGGTGATAATCTCAAGGTCAGTAAGCACGCCCGCGCGCCGCCAGTAGCGCGCAAAGAAGAAAGTGGTGAGCGTGCCGCCTGCCAGCATGTTCCACCAGAGCCAGTTGCCTGCAATGCCGCTTGTGCGCGTAAGCTCAGTTACGGCGAGAGGCGTGTCTGCAGCAAAGGTGGTGGCTACCATGCTCAGGCCTGCCAGCCACCAGGGCGTATCGCGCCCGCTCAGAAAATACTCGTTCAGGCTGCTGCCCGCGCGGCGGGCATACATAAGCCCAATACCCAGCGAGAGTAACAGATAGAGAACAATGAGCGCCCAGTCTAGTGTGGTAAGCATAGCGCGCAATAAACGCTATTGCTACCAACTACACAATGGTGGGTTGGTCGCGCAGAGCCTCTACGCCACCAATGAGGCTCTGTATGTTTACGTGGCCTGTAAGGGTGCGCAGCCTTTTGGCTGCTGCCAGGCTGCGGCCTCCTGTTCGGCAATACAATACTACTGGCACCTTAGAAGCTTCTACTTGAGCCGTGACAGTTTCAATGGTTGTGTAGGGTACGTTAATGCCACCTAAGGGATCGTATTCTGTATGCTCCCAGGGCTCACGCACATCTATGAGCAGGGGTTTTACATCGGTGTGCAATTGATGCACTAATGTTTCAGCTGCCAAGCCAAGGGGGATATCGCTGCCTGCATCGCCATACTTAATCTGGCCCCAGTCAAAGTCGGGCTTAAACAAAATGTTAGTGGGATCGCGCGCCAAGTCTAGCACGGTCGTTTTTACCTGTAACGCATCATATACCCACAGGCGGCCAGCAAGCGTCTGGCCTATACCTGTAATCAGTTTGATTACCTCTTGCGCCATGACCATGCCCACCATGCCAGGCAGTGTGCCCAGCACGCCGCCCTCTCCACAATTGGGCACATCTTCTGCTGCAGGTGGGGTGGGGTGCAGGCAGCGGTAGTTAGGACCCACACCTGTGGGGAAATTGAACACACTGGCCTGCCCTTCATACTGATACACAGAGCCATACACCAGCGGCTTGCCCAGCGCCACAGAGACATCATTTACCAGGTAGCGGGTAGCAAAGTTGTCTGAACCATCCGCTATAATATCATACTTGCCGATGAGTTCAAACGCATTGGTTCGGTTTAGCCGCTGAACGAGCGATTTGAAAATTACCTGCGAGTTCAGGTCGCGTAGGCGCTGGATAGCCACCTGCGCTTTAGGAAGGCCCAGGGCGGTTTCGCCATAAAGCACCTGGCGGTGCAAGTTCGTGAGCGATACCACATCCGGATCAACAATGCCGATGCGGCCTACGCCCGCAGCTGTCAGGTATTTAAGCATGGGCGCGCCCAAACCGCCTGCTCCAATTACCAATACGCTGGCGTTGCGTAACTTAATCTGCGCTTCCTGACCAAAGCCAGGTAGTACCATTTGCTGCTGGTAGCGAGCAAGGTCGTCAGATTCAGTGTGCATGTATTCGTTTGTAGCTTGTGTTTGTAGTGTGTTGAAAAGGTAACTATGTAAGTTACCAATTTAATGCATCATTAAACAGCACAAAAGCCATTAAGGCCAACAACAAAAAGAAACCCACGTTCTGTGCTGCCATGCGCACTTTTACGGAAGGCTCTCTGCCCGTAACCAGTTCTACCAGCAAGAACACCAAGTGGCCGCCATCCAGTGCAGGTATTGGTAATATATTCATAAATGCAAGCACCATGCTTAGCAAACCACACACATACCAGAAGCCCAGCAAGCCAGACTCTCGGGTATTGTCGCCCAGAAACTTGGCAATTTTGCCTGGCCCTGCAACACTTTTGCCTACTTCTACATCGCCGCGAAACATTTTGCCAAAGCCCTTGAGCTGATCAGTTACTACTGAGAACGCCATTTTGGTGCCAGGAACCAGTGCCTGAAAGAAGTTGTATTGGTGACGTTCTGTAACAAGAAAAGCTTCGTCATACTTAATACCTAATATGCCGGTGCTGTCCAGGTTTGCGGTGAGTGCAAGGGGCTCGTTGTTGCGGACAATGTGCAGAACCACACTGGCGTTTTTGTGCTTCTGCAATGCGGCGCGCATGTGGCCAAAACTGCGAATGCTGTCAGCACCAATCGCCAATACTTTATCACCATCGCGCAAGCCTGCTTTATAGCCGGCTTTTGTGCTATCCCCATTTGCCACGATGGCGGGCGCGTTCGGTATGAACAATAGCGGCTCGCGTTTACGCTCTCCACTTAACTTTTTGATATAGTCGTTGGGTATTTCAATGCGAATTGGCTTGGCTTCACGAACCACTTCAAAGTAGCCATCATGGTCTATGAGCATAGAGAGTGTTTCGCTAGCCGAAGGTATATACAGCATCGGTTCACCTTTGAAGCTCTTTACAATGTCGCCATTCTTAAAGCCCAGGTCATCGCCAACAGAAGCAGGCGGCACCATTATGCCATACTGCTGCAGTGAGGTCATGGGTATGCGAACCTCGCCGGTCTGCATGCGGATGGAAGAGAAAATGAGAATGCCCAGAATAACATTGAACGTAACCCCGCCTACCATGACAATGATGCGCTGCCACACGGGCTTGGCGCGAAACTCCCAGGGCTGCACCGGCGCGTTCACGTGCTCGGTATCCATGCTTTCATCTATGATGCCTGCAATTTTTACGTAGCCGCCCAGTGGCAGCATGCCTATACCATATTCGGTTCCGCCCCGCTTGAAGCTGAAGATTTTACGAGGCCAGTCAAAAAAAAGAAAGAACTTCTCTACCCGCATGCCGAACAGTTTAGCGGGCAGGTAGTGGCCCAGCTCATGCACCACTATCAAAATGCTGAGGCCTGCAATGAGAATCAGCGCGTAATACAGAAAATCTAACATGTAGGAGGAATAGATGTAAGTGTAACGTAAAGGAAGAATAGGTGTTACAAAACCGGCAATAGGAGTGTTGCAAGCTGCTCCCGTGTTAAACGGTCAGTTTCGTATAAATCGTCTAGGGTAGGATGCGCTATAAAGGTGAGTTGGGCGAGTGCCTGCTCTAATACATCGAAAATGCGATGGAAGGGCAGGCTGCCAGCCAGCACTGCGGCCACGGCTACTTCGTTTGCTGCGTTCAAAACACAAGGCGCATTGCCGCCCTGGGCCAGGGCCGCATACGCAAGGGCAACTGTTCTGAACACGCCCCTATCTACCTGCTCAAAAGTGAAAGTGGGCACCTTGGTAAAGTCGAACCTTGTAAAGCTGCTGACCAACCTTCCCGGGTAGGTGAGCGCGTACTGTATAGGTGTGCGCATGTCTGGTGTGCCGAGCTGGGCCTTCATGCTGCCATCTGTAAACTGTACCAGGCTGTGCACAATGCTCTGGGGGTGCACCACGATATCTATCTGCTGTGCTTCCAACCCAAAAAGCCAGTGCGCCTCTATCACCTCCAGCCCCTTGTTCATCATGCTGGCACTGTCTATGGTAATCTTGGCGCCCATGTTCCAGTTGGGGTGCTTCAGGGCCTGTGCCAGGCTGACCTGCTCCAACTGTGCGGCAGAGAAGCCGCGAAAAGGCCCCCCCGATGCCGTAAGGTAAATTTTTTCGATGTCGGTTAGTGCCTCGCCTACCAGGCACTGAAAGATGGCGGAATGCTCGCTGTCAACAGGTAAAATTTTTACGCCGCTTCTTTCAGCTTCAGCCGTAATGAGCTGGCCTGCCACTACTAGGGTTTCTTTATTCGCCAATGCAATGGTCTTTCCTGCACGTATGGCATTGTAGGTAGGCGGGAGCCCTGCAAAGCCTACCAGTGCCGTAAGTACCAGGTCTATGTCGTCAGCAGTAACTGCCTGGGCAAGCGCCTCACTACCGGCCAGTACTTCTATGGGCAAACCCGACAGACCTTCTTTTGCTGCCGCATACAAAGAAACATCACCAATCACAATCCGGCTAGGCCTGAATGCACGTGCCTGCTCTACCAGCAGCGCCACGTTGCGCTGCGCGGTGAGCAGCGTAACCTGAAACTGTTCTGGATGTTGCTGAATAACCTGTAGCGCCTGGGTGCCGATGGAACCCGTAGCGCCCAGCAGCGCAACGCGCTTGGGTGAAGCTGGCATAATTTGGGATTGTAAAGTTAACAAAACATTGGGCTTGGGACGCTGCACACATGCTATATAAAGCCCTGATGCTCAAGCTTTCATTGGCCAGGTTTTGAAATGTTTCATTTACATTTGATGCTTGATTTTAGTTCACCCACATACCCGCCATCTTTTGTGAACGGCAGCCTACTTTTTAGCGCTGTAAGTATCTCGGTAGGTGCACCGCTGCTAGGGGTCATGCTCATTTTAGCGATGGGTAGCAAGGCACCCAGACGGGCTGGCTATCTGGCTACTGCATGTATGGCGGTGAGTTTCACCGCATCTGTAGTTGCTTTTACTGGTATAGTACAAACCCAAACTGCTCTATACATTTGGGAGTATGACTGGGTGAAAGTTAGCAGTACGTTGCAGTTGCGTGTGGGCTTCCTACTAGATGCGGCCTCTGCGCTTATGCTGTTACTGGTGTCGCTGGTCGCATTGCTGGTGCACGTGTTCAGCATAGGCTACATGCAGGAAGATGCGAATAGGGCACGCTACTTTGGACTGCTGCAGCTGTTTACTTTTTCCATGCTGGGCCTTGTAGCTTCGTGTAACCTGATTCAGTTGTTTGTGTTCTGGGAATTGGTGGGGGTTTGTTCCTATATGCTTATTGGCTTCTGGCATACACGGCCGCTGGCTGCTGCAGCAGCGACCAAAGCTTTCGTTGTAAACAGGATTGGCGATGCAGGGCTGCTGGCCGGCATACTGCTGCTTATGGCGTACGGGGTTACTCCGCGCTTTACGGAGTGGCAGCCCTATGCGCCGTATTTTCTGGGCGAGGGCTGGCTGCCCACTACCGCCGGCCTGCTCATCTTTTTGGGCTGCGTGGGGAAGAGTGCGCAGTTTCCATTGTTTGTCTGGCTGCCCAATGCCATGGAAGGTCCAACACCTGTTTCTTCCCTCATCCATGCAGCTACGATGGTGGCAGCGGGTGTGTTTTTGTTGCTCCGCATTCATCCGTTACTGTCGCCAGATGCGCTTATTGTGGTTGCGTGTGTGGGGGCAGTTACTGCCTGCATGGGCGCTGCGGCTGCACTTACTCAATGGGATGTGAAACAGGTTCTAGCATACTCTACTATATCGCAGCTTGGATATATGGTGATGGCCATGGGGCTGGCAGCACCGGCTCAGGGATTCTTTCATCTAGTCACGCACGCGTTTTTTAAGTGTGGCTTGTTTCTGGTAGCTGCCACGGTGATTCATGTACTTCACCATGCATGGCGTGCGCGGCCAGACCTAGCCGATGCGCAAGACTTACGAAACATGGGCGGGCTTGGTAAACGCATGCCCTGGCTGATGTTTGCTTATTGCATACTGGCAGCCGGGCTGGTGGGGCTACCTTTTACATCTGGTGGGCTGAGCAAAGATGCCATACTCGCGACGGCCTATGCGGGTATAGGTAACAGCAGTTTGCATACGCTAGTCGCATTGCTTGCTTTTGGTACGGCGGCACTAACGGCCTATTATGTTGCCCGGCATGGGCTGCTTATGTTCGCAGGTAAGCCGCGCATAGCTAACGACAGCGTCGATAGTTTACCGGCTGTTTTGGGTATCCCTGTAGGCGTACTTGCTGCATGCACCTTGTGGTTTGCGTTCGACATAAACCCGATAGGGCATGGATGGGTGGTGCCTTTCACTGCGACATCAAACCTGCTGGGGACAGCACAGCACTGGCAACCGCTGCTACTGGCTTGGGGACTCATTTCGCTGGGGCTGTTTGTGGCTGTGTGGCATTACCGCTATACTACATTTGGCATGGAAGCGCGGCACCAGCCTTTCTGGGTGCGTATCAGTTTTTACGCTGGGTATGTGGACTTGTTTTACAACACACTGCTAGTGCCCACGTTAAAGAGGGTTGGCGTTTTATTTTCATTTATTGACAAGTCCCTGCTGGATGGCGTGATTCATGTACTCGCCCGCGGTGTTGCTGGGCGGGCTGGTGGCGATGCCGTCTCGCTCGCATCAGCGGCGGCAAGCGCTGATCAGTTTTTAATAGATGGGGCTGTGCGCCTGGCTGGCTTTTCCACACTGCTGGGGGGCAGGTTTGCACAAGGGCTGCAAACGGGCCGGCTTCAAACCTATTTGTTGTTTACACTTGGTGCAGCCCTGGCAGCCGTGCTGTATCTGGTATTCTAGGTATTTATAAATCCTGCAAAAGCATCCTACACTATCTTTGTTGCAACCCTAGCAGATGCCCGTAGTTAGCATTCTTGTTTTTTTACCGCTTGTAGCTATTGCTTGTATCGCACTGCTGCCAGCCTCGCGCACCCACCTGGCCAGGTGGCTGGCACTGGGGGCAGTGCTGATGCAGATACTCATACTGTGCTTTGGTATTTTCCCGCAGTACACAAACCTGCCTTCGGCTTCGGTGCCTGCTGCGCCAGGGTTTCAGTTGGTGGAGCAGGCCGATTGGATTGGGTTTAAGCTGGGTAGTTATGGTTACCTGCGGATAGAATATCTGGTGGGGCTAGACGGCCTGAATGTGTTGCTGGTAGCCCTGACAGTTCTGGTTATGCTGCTGGCAGTTGTAGCATCATGGCATGTTGCCCAGCGGGTGCAGAGCTACTTTGCGCTGTTGCTGCTGCTTAACCTATCTCTGCTGGGCTGCTTTGTAGCACTAGACTTCTTTCTGTTCTATATTTTTTATGAGTTTATGCTGCTGCCCATGTTCCTGCTTATCGGCATGTGGGGCAGCGAGCGGCGCGAGTATGCCGCAATGAAATTTTTCCTGTACACCCTGCTGGGCTCAGTGCTTATGTTGGTGGCCATTGTTGCGTTGGTTTTTTCCACGGTAGATCCTGCGCATACGGCCGTTGTTTCGGGTCTTGCGCCTGATGTGCGAAGTGTAACACAAGAGCATGTTACGGCGGTGCTTACAGCGCTGCATGCGCACCGCCTGCCCGCCGAAGTGCAGGTGCATTCCTTTAGCATGGTGAATATGGCAAATGCTGCCACCCTGGTGCCAGATAGCATTCTTACTGTGCCTGTAGCACGAACGGTAGCGTTTCTGGCATTCTTTATTGCTTTTGCAATCAAGCTGCCCAGCGTGCCGCTGCATACCTGGCTACCCGACGCACACGTAGAGGCAAGTACGCCGGTATCTGTTGTTCTGGCAGGAGTACTGCTGAAGGTAGGGGGGTATGGTATGCTAAGAATCTGTTACGGTATTTTTCCGGATGCAGGCGTGGCGCTTAGCACGGTATTGAGTGTAGTCGCAGTAATTTCTATTGTGTATGGCGCGCTGGTGTGCCTGGCACAGACAGACCTAAAGCGGCTTATCGCGTATTCTTCTGTATCGCACATGGGCTTTGTGCTGCTGGGCATTGTTAGCCTGGATGCTTCGGGCGTGAGCGGGGCTATTTTTCAGATGGTTGCACATGGTGTTTCTGCAAGCATGCTTTTTCTGTTGGTGGGGGTACTGTATGACCGCGTGCACGACAGACAGATTCAACACTTTTCCGGCCTGTGGCTGAAGATGCCACAGTTCACGGGGTTTGTGTTCGTTGGTTTCTTTGCAGGCCTGGCACTACCCGGGCTTGCTACGTTTGTTTCTGAGCTGCTTGTTTTCTTAGGCGCTTTTCACGCTGCCTATGCTACGGTTTTCATTCCGAAGTGGGTGGCCTATACAGCAGTTACGGGCGTGTTTCTTTCAGCTGCTTATTTTTTATGGGCGCTGCAGCGTATGTTTTTTGGCCCATATCGCGTGGCGGGCGGCGAGGCCTGGCATGCAGCACTAACAGATGTGACGCCACTTGAAAAAGCTACACTAGTGATATGTGCAACGCTATTGATACTGTTCGGCCTTTTCCCTGCGCTTGCACTAGACTATATAACCCCGTGGGCTGAACACTTTGTAACGCAAACTGCGGAGGTGCTTGCAGCGTGGAAAAAGTAGCGATGGTACAGCCAGGCGAGGTGCCTTATGCTGATGCTCTGGCAGACATCGCCAGCAGCGTGCGCTACTTTCTGCCAGAGCTCTACTGCACGCTTCTTTTGGTTACGGTGGTAGTGGTAGATGCGATGTTGGGTAAACGCTACCGTACCGTCGGAGGTTGGGTGGCTTTCGCAGGTCTTTTCCCTTTGTGCGGGTTGATAGTTTATCAGCTAATGATGCTCCCACCTGGAGTGGGGCAAGTATTGTTTTCCAGCATGCTAAGGTTGGATCGCTTTGCTGCCTACTTCAAGCTGGTGGGTTGTGCATTGGTCATACTTTGTTCACTCTTTGCGGTTACCTATCCTAAGCTGGTTCAGGCTAAAACCACGCTTGGCGAATTTTTTGTACTGGTTGTTGGCTTACAGCTAGGCCTGCTGCTAATGCCGATGGCGACGCACCTGCTTATGGCATATCTTTCACTTGAGGTAGTATCCATTTGCTCTTACCTGCTTACAGTTTATACACGAAGCACGCATGCCAGCGCAGAGGCAGCGGTGAAGTACATTCTCTACGGTGCTGTATCCTCCGGCATTATGCTGTATGGCATATCCTTGCTGTATGGCCTTACAGGTTCGTTTGTTTTGAATGCGCAGTTTGCCCAGGCGCTTGCAGCGGCTGATAGCACTGCAGTGTGGCTGGCAGTACTTTTTTTGCTAGCGGGACTTTTGTATAAAGTGGCTGCGGTACCCTTTCATTTCTGGGCACCCGATGTTTACCAGGGTGCGTTACCGCCGGTCGGCGCTTTGCTTGCTACGGCCAGCAAGGCTGCGGGGTTTGCACTGCTTATTCGTATTCTACTGCCTATACAGGGCATTTTGCAGGGGCTTCCTTTCGTGCTGGGGCTGCTTGCCATTGCCAGCATGACGCTGGGCAACCTGGCAGCACTTGGGCAGAAGCACAGCCTCCGTTTGTTGGCTTATTCCAGCGTTGCCAATGCGGGCTATGTTTTGTTGGGAATCGCAGTAGGTACCGCAGAAGGCACCGCAGCAGCGATGTATTTTCTACTCATCTATGCTGCTATGAAGCTCAGTGCGTTTCTGACCTTCAGCACCTACAATTCAATTTCACAGAAAGAGGAAGTTCAATTCTGGAGTGGTTTAGGGCAGCTTAGCATGCCATTGGCCCTCTGTACGCTGGTTGTGCTTATATCGCTTGTGGGTTTGCCGCCTTCTGCGGGTTTCGTTGCCAAACTGTATCTATTCCTGCCACTATGGTCAGCGTATGCAAACGGGAACAGTTTTTTTCTGATTGTACTGGCTGTAGCCGTTATCAATACAGTTGTCTCTCTTTTTTACTACCTGCGGCCCGTAGTATTGTTGATTTTCCGCGGACCTGCTGTACAGCAAGCCGTTCTTGCAGTTCGCCCGATTGCCGCGCACACAGCGTTGGTGTACCTGCTAACTGCAGCCCTGCTGTGGCTGGGCCTCTTTAGCTTTGGTGATTTATTTGTTTGGGTACAGTCTTGTGTACCCGTGTTGAATTAGAAAGAAAACCTTACTTCTTGGCCTGAAGCTTGGCGTGGTCATCCAAAAACTGCTTAAGCCCCTTATCGGTAAGTGGGTGGTTCAGTAATGCCAGGATAACCGAATAGGGCATGGTGGCTACGTCAGCTCCTACTTCAGCACATTGTACCACGTGCAGGGTATGGCGTAAACTCGCGGCCAATATTTCTGTTTCATAATCGTAATTGTCAAATATGGTACGGATGCTGGCGATAAGCTCCATGCCATCGTGGCCTACATCGTCTAGCCGCCCGATGAACGGGCTTACGTAAGTAGCACCTGCTTTTGCAGCAATCAACGCTTGTACCGGGCTGAAGATGAGTGTGCAGTTTGTACGTATCCCTTCTTCAGTAAATGTGCTGATCGCTTTAATCCCGTCTTTAATCATAGGCACTTTTACCACGATGTTCTCGTGCAGCTTAGCCAGGGCGCGCCCTTCTCGCACAATGCCAGCATAGTCAGTAGAGATTACCTCTGCACTCACATCGCCATCAACCGCCTCACATATTTTCTTGTAATGTTCTTCTACTGCTGTAATCCCCTCCTTTGCCATGAGGCTGGGGTTGGTGGTTACGCCATCCAGCACGCCCAGTTCAGCGGCTTCCTTTATCTGTTCCAGGTTTGCGGTATCAATGAAGAACTTCATAAGAGCTAAAGAATTAGAATGTTAACCAAGATTGGCCTTAGCAGGCGTTTAAAACAAAAAATGCAAGGACTGTATCGCACCGATCAACCTCCGACCACTGCTTCCTTCCGGACCTGATGGAGTTAAGAGGGATCTAGGTCGTACCGCCCTTGCAATGCAAAGATACACAGGCAGATGCTTTTTTTGAATACATAAGGTAAATTTTTAGCTGCTGGCCCGCCTGTAACGGACTATGCACAAGGCTGTGGTAACCATAAGGGCGAGCAGCCATGCAACACGAACGATAAAATAGACGATGCTATACCCATCTCCGGCAGTGTAGCGAACTTGCGTAAAAAAAGCCCAGCCATTCTGTGCAGCAAGTAACCCAAACCCAACTGCCAGCAGGAGCCAGTACTTTTTTTTAACGGGGTGGGGGAGCATAATTCATCAACAATTAAAACAAAAACCCCCAGTCATTTCTGATTGGGGGTTTTGAAATTCGGCGACGACCTACTCTCCCAGGTTTAATCCCAGTACCATCGGTGCAAGGCGGCTTAACTTCTCTGTT
>VYLZ01000051.1_pt1 | contig 77379 bp, 67 predicted proteins | sample 5115361 | NCBI WGS metagenome assembly VYLZ01 (sample SAMN12291805, study PRJNA351875) | freshwater metagenome | isolation source: freshwater lake | place: USA: Michigan, Sixteen Lake | collected 2013-08-07 | reverse complement strand
GTTATTATTATTGAAATCAATACCGAACCCACTTTGGGTAAGGGAGACTACGTCAGAACCATAACAAATTGAACCGAAAACGAAAAAATCAAAACAAAGAAATACACATGAAAATAACACAATTTGTAATAGCCGCACTCTTAACTTCTTCAGTTGCAAACTCAAACGCACAGGGTTTTTTAAAAAAATTGGCTGATAAGGCAAATGCAGGAAATAAAAAAGAAGAAACAAAAAAAGTTGAAGAGAAAAAAGTAATGTCACCACAAGAAATTGCCTATGCCGATAGCGCAAACACTTTCTTGGATAGCAAGGAAATCTTAAAAGACTCAAGAGGGATGAGTGGTATTTATTATGCAAATACCCTTATTGATATTGATTTTGATTTGAGTAACGAAGAGCTGCCTGCTCCGTTTGCAAAAAAGTTTTTAATAAATTATGATGAAAGTACTCCAAACCATGTGCTTTCTATAAATACACAATATGCTTACGAAACCACTGACCGAACTAAGTTTGTTAAAAGAGCCGAGTTTTATATGACTTCTTATAGTCTAACAATATTAAAAAAATCGGGCGTCTTTTGGACAGGAGAACATAATAACGTTGCTAACAGTAACTATAGATATGCTACACATACCAAGAAAGAAGATTTGCAGGGTAATCCTATTCTCGGCAATGATGTATGGGTAGGTTTTACCGGAACAATATTAGAAGCAGAACCTGGCATTCTGCTCTTGGGTAGTATTTACCAGGATGACTATAAGAAAGAAATTAATTATAGTAAAAGATTTAAAGTTCTTGTTGTTTTTTATAAAGCAGATAAGGCGGCTGAGGCAAAAAAATATACCAATGATTATGCTTGGGATAAAGTTGCAGAGATGGCTAATAAAAGCGATAATGTAGATGCCTCTACAGGCAGCTTGCCAGCTGAGTATTTTAAAGACGCAAAACTAAACGCAGAAGCACTTGCCTTTGCCAAAGCTTCTGCAGCCAAAAATCACCCTAATGAACAAGTGCAATATACCTACATTGGCGCTAAAGATTGGAACATTATACGGAATAAGACCACCGGAATTATTGTCAAAAGAACAATGAGCTTTATTGTTGTTGTAAAAATTGGTGCAAAATGCGCTTTTGAATTCGCCTCAATAGAGCAACTATATGACGGGAGCGCTTACGGTAAATCTCTTTGGAAAGATGCTGGAGCACCACAGTTTATTGATTGTGCAGGAATGAATAAGTATAAATAAAGGAAACAAAAATTGTAGTGCAACCGGGCAAATTAATTTAGAATATAAAGCAGCACAAAAGCCTACATTAGAAAAAATAATTGAACTAGTAGATAAAGTTGAGAATCAATAAACAATTTTATAAGGCTAAAATTGATAAATGCCCCTGAATTAGGGGCATTTATTCTTTTGTACTGTTAAAAGTAGTTACGAAAATTTCTAAGCATTTCCTCTCTTGCTACTTTACTTTGGTATCGGGTAGAATTACTAGCATATCTTTAAATGTAATTTGAATTTTCCACGTACCGAATTTTCATTACCTTTTCATTTCCTAAATCTTCTATATGAAAAGATATGTCTTTATTTTGCTAACATCCCTGTCATGGAGTGCGATAGCACAAACTCCAATTTCTACAACTGTCGACTCCAAATACTACGACAAACTCAAATGGCGCAACATTGGCCCGGCACGAGGGGGGCGTTCTTTGGGCGCGTCCGGAAGCCCGGGTAGAATTAACGAATACTACTTTGGCGCTACCGGTGGCGGCCTTTGGAAAACAACTGATGGTGGACAAGAATGGGCTCCAGTAACTGATGGACAAATCTCTTCTTCTTCGATTGGTGCAGTGGCAATAGCAGAGACCAATCCGGATATTGTTTACATCGGAGGAGGCGAGACTCAACTTCGTGGAAGTATCACACAAGGTGACGGTGTATATAAGACGACCGATGGTGGAAAAACATGGAGATCACTTGGTCTGAAAGAAACGCAAGCGATTTCTCGAATACGCATTCATCCTACCAACCCAGACATTGTTTATGTGGCAGCACTTGGCCATCCTTATGGGGATAATGAAGAGCGAGGTGTCTTCAAATCAATTGACGGGGGCAACACGTGGAAGAAAGTATTGTATGTAAGCCCCAAAGCGGGAGCAGCCGATCTTATTATTGATAGAACTAATCCTAAAATATTGTACGCGTCTACCTGGCAGGTGTATCGTAGAACGTGGAAGATGTGGGGAGAGACTTGGAATGAATTGACCAAAAACCCCGGCATGCCGGAAGGACCATTGGGCAAAATTGGAATCACCGTTTCACCGGCTGACAACAAAAGACTGTGGGCAATTGTAGAGGCGAACGATGGTGGAGTCTACCGAAGTGATGATGCCGGTGCCACGTGGAAGAAAACAAATGATGAAAGGAAGTTACGCCAACGGGCATTTTACTATTCGCGCATTTATGCCGATCCATTTGATCGCGAGACCGTCTATTGTTTGAACGTGGATTTTTGGAAATCGACCGATGGCGGTGTGAAGTTCGACACGGAGATAAAAGTGCCTCACGGTGACAACCACGATTTGTGGATTGACCCGAACAATCCGCAACGGATGATTACGTCCAACGATGGAGGTGGTGCCGTTTCTGTTAATGGAGGTAAGAGCTGGACAGACGAAGATTACATCACAACGCAATTTTATCATGTTACCACCACCAACCATGTTCCCTATCATGTGGCAGGCGCGCAACAAGATAACTCAACCATTGCAGTTCCAAGCGAAGGATGGAATCACATGAACGTACTGGGTGCCTGGGGTTACGATGTGGGCGGTGGTGAAAGTGGATACATCACTTCACACCCGGATAACCCGAATATTTATTACGCGGGTAGTCAGGGTGCATTACTTACGCGTAAAGATGTGTCAACCGGGCAGACGCGCGACATCCAAGTGTATCCGCGATTTTTTTCCGGAGAGCCGGCCAGTTCATTGCCCGAACGTTGGCAGTGGACGTATCCGATTGTGTTCTCACCGAGGGATTCTAAAATTTTGTACACATGCTCACAACATGTATGGAAAACTACGGATGATGGGCAGAGTTGGGAAAAAATTTCTCCCGATTTAACCTATGCTGATCCGGAGACATTAGGAATATCTGGTGGAGAAATCACGCGCGATATGAACGGTCCGGAAATTTATGCGACCGTATTTGCACTTGCCCCTTCGTTTCACGATGTGAATACCATTTGGGCAGGCTCTGATGACGGAAAAATAAACCTCACACGCGATGGCGGTAAAAACTGGACGAATATCACACCAAAAGATTTGCCTAAAAATTCTGTTGTTGCTATCATCGATGAATCGCGGCACAAGGCGGGCACTGCGTATGTAGCAGCGTTCCGTTATCAAGTGGATGATCGCCAGCCTTATGTTTTTAGAACAACAGATTTTGGAAAAACATGGACGAAGATTGTAACCGGAATTAAAGACGGGCATTTCTCCAGATCAGTTCGTGAAGACCATGTCCGTCCGGGACTTTTGTTTTTGGGAACAGAACATGGAGCGTATGTGTCGTTCAACGCGGGCGATAACTGGCAACCACTTCAATTAAATTTACCCGATACGCCTATTCGCGATTTGGTAGTGAAGAATGATGATGTGGTTCTGGGTACACATGGTAGAGGCTTTTGGATTTTGGATGACATTAATCCGCTACGGCAACTCACGCCTGAGTTGATGAAACAAAATGTGATTCTTTTTCAGCCCAGCGATGCGATTCGCGGTGTGTACGATGCTTCTTTTCAATATTACTTGAAGGATAAAGTGGACACGGTTAAAATTGAAATTTTAGATGGCAATGGAAATTTGGTCCGCAGGTTCATAGGCACAAAGGCGGAAGAGAAGGCACCCGCTGGAGACTGGTGGGGTGGTGGCGAGAGTAAACCTACCGCTGCCGCGGGATTGAATACTTTTAGATGGAATGGCCGTTATGAAGGGGCAACTATTTTTGATGGCATCATCATCTGGGGCGCCCGTCCGCAGAATGGACCTGAGGCACCCATTGGAAAATATCAGGTTCGCTTTAAAGCTGGGAGCTATTCGCAAACATATTCATTCAATGTAAAAATGAATCCGAACGTAAAGGGAGTGAGTGACGCAGATTTGAAAGAGACGTTCGACTTAGCGATTAAGATCCGTGACCGCGAATCGGCTGCCAACGAAGCCGTGATCCGCATACGAGATTTGAAAAAACAAATTGAAGAGCGAGCCAAAGAAGTCAACGATCCAACTTTCTCAGCATCAGCGAAAGAACTGATTGCCAAGATAACTACTATCGAAGAAGATTTGTATCAGACCAAAAACCGCAGCGGCCAGGACCCACTGAACTTCCCCATCAAGTTAGGTAATCGTCTTTCTGCTTTAAGAAGAAGTTTGGAGACAGGCGATGGCAAACCTACAGCTGGTGCGTACAAAGTTTTTGAAGAACTTAACAAAGAACTGGATAGCCATCTTGGAAAATTGGAAACCACACTCAAGACAGGCATCGATGCGATCAATCCTGTATTGATGAATAAACAAATGAAAGCGATTATTGACAAGAAGAAATGAACAGTTAGGCTATAGTTTAGGAGACGGTTTTTATTTTGTCTTTTTCTGTTGTCCTTGTTGGCCAGATAGCCGAAGAAGCGTTCAACACTTAGAAAGGATACTTACTGCCAAAAAAATGCAAACTATTCATTAAGTGATAGTTAACGTATTTTTATTGCATTATTTAGAATAGTTATGAATAATGAGCTACCTTGCATTGTTTATAATCATTCTAAATAATACATGAAATTGCCAAATGGACACCTGGCTGCGCTGGCCTTTGCATTGATCACTTCTTACAGCTTCGCTCAAAAAGATGTAACTAAAAATGATACATTAACTACACAGATACTTCCCGAACTGACCTTCGTTGGTCGTGGTAGTAAGTCAGATATTCATCAGCTTCCTCAGATCGTTGGCACTTCCATTTATGCCGGAAAAAAAAGCTCGCTGGTGGTGATGGACAATGTGCAAGGAAACATTGTCTCGAATACAATGCGCCAAGTGTTAGGGAAGGTTCCGGGTATTTTTGTTTGGGAAAGTGAAAGTAGCGGCATTCAAATAGGAATAGCTGCGAGAGGCTTAAGTCCCAACCGATCATGGGAATTCAACATACGTCAAAATGGTTTTGACATTGCTGCCGATCCATTTGGATATCCCGAGGCTTACTACAATCCACAGCTTCAATCGGTGCAGCGAATAGAAATTGTGCGAGGACATGGCTCTTTGCAATACGGACCTCAATTGGGTGGGATGGTCAATTATATATTGAAGAACGGTAGTGACTTTACGAAGCCATTTCAATTTGAGACGAACCAGACAGTGGGAAGCAATGGTCTATTCAATTCTTACAACGCGATAGGTGGCAACACAAAAAAAATAAACTACTACGCATTTTATGATCACCGATCGGGCAATGGTTGGCGTGACAACAGTCAATTCATTAGCGGCACTTTATCTGGTACCATCACTTATAAAATTTCTAACCGATTCTCGCTAACAACAGAAATAACAAAATGGGCTAGTCGTAGCCAGCAGGCAGGTGGCCTTACCGATAGTCAGTTTTTGCAAAATGTTAAGCTAAGTCTAAGAGCCAGAAATTGGTTTGACTTAGATTGGCTAACCCCTGGCGTAACGGCCGATTACAAAATAAACCGTAATCAACACCTGAATGTAAAAGTATTCGGGATAGTAGCCGACAGAAATAGTGTGGGCTTCTTTCCAAGTGGAGGCATTTTGGTGAAAGATACGATCAACACAACGATCGGCACCTATAACTCACGCACCGTTGATATTGATAAGTACAGAAATTTTGGCGCAGAGGCACGGTACCTTCTTCAATACAATATTGGCAAACAACAAGGTAATTTAAGTGCTGGTTTGCGTCTGTACCGAGGTAATACACTAAGATATCGAGGTGGTGTTGGCACAACGGGGACAGACTATTCAATCGATCGCAAAGAAGGTACTCTTTGGGTTAGCGACATCAACTATCAAAGTGGGAACGTGGCTGTTTTTGCTGAAAATCTTTTTCAGCTAACCGATAAGTTGCTGTTGGTGCCCGGCATTCGGTACGAATACATTACCTCTCAAGCGAGTGGCTATAATGGATTGAACAATAATGTTCCTGTTGCCATACAAGATCAATCTCGTTGCAGAGGATTTTTGTTGGGTGGCCTGGGAGTAGAATATTCCCTGACACGTACTACTTCACTTTATGCGAATGCCACTCAATCGTATCGGGCAGTTCAATTTGCTGATCTCACAGCTGCACCAACTACTGATGTAATTGATACTAACCTGACGGATGCAAAAGGCTTAAATGTTGATGTAGGATATCGCGGTAATGTAAAGCACTATTTGAAGTTTGACGTAAGCTTGTTTTTGCTCGACTACCAAAACAGAATTGGCACCATTCGGCAGCAGCGGCAAGATGGATCTTTTTTTAATCTCCGAACAAACGTAGGAAGCAGCACAACTAACGGGGTAGAGGCTTTTGCTGAGAGTAATATCAGCGAATCGCTAGGCATTCCAGCAACGTTTGGGAATCTCTCTTTTTTTGTTTCTTATGCCTACAACAATGCGCAGTATAATAGCTTCAGAGTAGTAACGGTTGTCGACAATCAGTTATCGGAAAGCAACTTCAAAGACAGAAAAGTGGACTATGCACCCGAAAATATTTTCCGTGCCGGGTTAACTTATAGCTATAAAAGTTTTTCTGCCACGCTTCAGCGGAGCTATACTGATAAAGTGTTTACAGATGCAAATAACACTGTAACACCGACCGCCAATGGACAAAATGGGATAATCCCCGGGTATACCGTTGATGATCTTACGATCAGCTACCGGCACAAAACGGGTGTGAAGATAAAAGTAGGCGCCAATAATCTGGGAGACGTGCATTACTTTACCAGAAGGTCTGGCGGCTATCCGGGGCCAGGCCTTTTGCCAGGCGATGGAAGAACGTTCTTCTTTTCGTTGGGATATATGTATTGAGGTAGTGGATCGGTTGCGCAAAGTCGACTAGTAGAGATTTAGAAGTCCAACCGATTCAATTCGCCTTAAATGGTGCTGGTTGCGAACTTAGCTTCATACTGAAGGTTCGAGAGGGGCTTATTTTGTTATTTCGTTTGGTCTTCCGAAACTATTTTTGGCTTTATGTTCAAATAGCGACCTACTTTTCCTCGAATGATAGAGATTTCTGTTTGAAATCGTACCTTGCAGTAAATCAACCACTATTATTAACTATGGCTAAATCGCAAGACACCTGGAACAAGAAGGAAATGGAGAAGAAGCGCCTGAAGAAAAGGCAGGACAAGGAACAAAAGAAAGAGGAGCGGAAAGCCAATGCCAAGGAAAGTACCAGTTTTGACGATATGATCGCCTACGTGGATGAGTATGGAAATCTAAGTTCTACACCTCCATCTGCCATTCGCAGAAAGGATACTGTCCGCGCTGAGGATATTCAAATTGGAGTACCAAAGCGGGTTGATGTAGTGCAAGACACCCTACGCAAGGGAATTGTTACCTTCTTTAATGATTCTAAGGGCTACGGCTTGTGCACGCAAATGGTTTACTAGATCCTATCAAAGACAACAACAAAGTAACTTTTGAAGTAGAGATGGGCCACAAAGGGCCAAATGCTGTAAAAGTTAAATTGGCGGTTGGCTAGTTTTACCCACGCTATTTCCGACAATTGCTCCCTCATTTAAAATTCAACGTGAGCGCGAAGACCGATAACGTGTGCGGGTCCACGTTCCATATTATAGCCCGGGTTAGTTACATATTGGTAATTCGCAGTTAGGTAAAACGTATCAGAGAATAACTTTGCTTTATAGTAGAGTTCAGTAATCCATTCAGCTCCATAGGTTAATCGTCCATCGCCAATAATAAATCCATACCCACCTGCGGCCAGGTAGTTTTTGTGTTCTTGCGATAGCCCGCTAGCCACCGATCCAATTCCGAAAACATCGTTAGCTCTTTTCCAGCGCACACCTTGTATTACAACGCCAGCACTTGCCGAATGATCGATTTCAGTAAACGCCCATGTTTCATTTTTACCATCGTTCCAACTGGCTCGAGTAAAAAAACCTATTCCTTTTGCAATTTCTTGTTCCAAGTTGATTCCCATTCCATACTTATTTCTACCGTATTTACGCGTGCTTGTAATATCTGGGTTGATGGGGGATTGACTTGTAGCCTGATTATAGACACCCATTTTGGCAGAGGTGTAGAAGCCGAGTACCCTGATAATACCTTTCCTTTCAACTAGTTTTATTGGCTTTTCAAACTCGATCACGCTTGAGTTTGCTTGGCCGATATTCAAATCAAGATCGTTTCCATTTGCCTCCTTTGGAACCAAAGTCGTTGCTCCTCGTATTTTGAAGTTTTTATCTCCATACTCAAGCATTGCTCCCCAGGTGTATCCTCTCACATTTGCAGGATAGTCCCACGCTCCGTTACTCATCAGACCCCAGTTGAGAAATTGTGATCGGGGGTCGTGACTGTACGAGTTGTTATCAAAAAAGTCGGCAATACTGAATTTTCCCGCTACCGCCATTAGATATTTTCTTGATCTGGTTTTATATACTTCGTTGGCGCCTTCTCCGATGTAGTCTAATTCCCCTCCAAGGTTGATGATTTGCTTCAAAAAAGCCCGAGCGGCATAAATTTTCGGTTCTGGGTCGCCTACCCGAAAAGCTTCTTCATTTGTAAAGGCAGCGATTCCTTTGGCACTGCTGATTCCACTGCCGCCTGCTACTTCGGGGTTAATATAGACAGCAGCTCCCTTCCAGAGTTTGGTACCCCAAAAGATGGTGGCCGTGAATGTGCTGGCCGATTCATCGCCCACAGAAAGACTGTTGGCTCCTTCATAAGTTGGAGGTAGTGCAAATTTATATTGTGTTACACTCGTCAACTGAAAGTGAAAGTTGGTGTTTGCATTTATAGTACTGTCGCTTATAGTTGGTACTTGCGAATAGCTGACGAAGCCGACCAGAAAAAGAGAAATGGAAAGTAGAACTTTTGTCATCAAAAAAGGATTTCCGATAAAGAGAATCAAAAACGCCTAGCAAACTTACCTTGTAATACCGATTTTAAAAGCAGAAGTTCTTTTATTTCAACACCGCTAGAAATTCATCTACCGCTATTTCTGGCGGTTTAGCTTGTTCGTTAAGAGTAAGTCTACCGAGAAAAGCTAGTTTAGTGTGCTCAAAAAGATTTTATGAAATATCTATTCCTTGTATGTATTGCGTTGGTTGGCACTACCGCATTCTGTCAGCCTGATTCAGCAAAACCGAAGGAGATCAATCTACAAGATCGTTGTAATTTAATGAAAACGACATCACAGACGTTTCAAGATTACAAAGTAATCAAAGAAGTTGTGCTAGATGGTGTTTGGAAAATTTCGCAAGACTCTGTCAACCGTTTAAAAGGAGCTCTAGCAACTCAAAGAGCATCCATTGCTCAATTGGAAAAATCCCTCTCAGACGAACGTAGTTTAATCGAGAAGGTGCGAGCTTCGCAGCAAGGGTTGGAATATCACATCACTCATATTTCTGTTTTTGGAGTTTCATTCGGCAAGACACTATTTGTGTCGGGAGTCTTAATCGTGTTTTTAGGTCTGCTATTTCTTTTGGGCGGTCTTTTGGGAAAGCTAAGGTTGATTTCAAGTGAAGCGAATGAGACAATGGATTTATTGAATTGAATCGCGGCTGAGAGAATTCCGGTATTTACGATAAAACCACTTAGTTCCGCTCAAACTATTCTTTAGGAAAAAACCTATCGCTTTAATTTTCCCTTGTACGTTTTTTTGAAAAGTTCGTATCTTGGAATAGACACGCCCATTACGTACGGACTGTAGGGGTTGTGCTCGATATAATCCTGGTGATAGTCTTCGGCTTTGTAAAATGCGGTGAGTGGTTTTATCTCTGACACAATAGGTTTTTTGAATTTAGGGGCATAGGATGCCTTGGCCCTCTCTGCCAACTCTTTTTCTTCGGCTGTGCTATAAAATATGATGGAGCGATATGAGTTGCCGCGATCAGGCCCTTGTTGATCGGGCGTGGTTGGATCTTGCGAAGTAAAAAACACATTCAGTAACTCAGCATAGCTCACTTTCTTCGGATCGTAATACACCAGTACAGTTTCTGCATGACCAGTCGTTTCAGTGTTGACCAATTCATAAGTTGGATTTATTGCGTTGCCACCAGCATAGCCTGATATTGCAGCATCTACACCTTCTACTGCTTCGAAAATATGTTCCGAGCACCAAAAGCACCCTTCCGCGAAGGCAGCTACTGCTTTGCCAGTAGGCGGAACCAGATTCATTTTTAAATCACCTTGTTGCTTCTTACCCGATTGTGCATTGCAAGAAGCGAGCGTTAAAGAAATCGTTATGGCGAGAATGTGAGTGAAGTATTTTTTCATTTTTTTAGATGTTGTTTGCGAATATACAAAGCGTTTCACTTTGTGGTTTTATGCAAATGGTTGATATGTCGTATTCACGTCAAAAGTTGCATACACGTTCCAACCTTCAACGTTCGGGAATCTCACCTTCGGCCTCGTACTTCGTAATTCTTACCTCGTATTTTTTACTGATAAACCCTCACCCAATCCACCTCCATTTGTCGTGGCCAAATCAAATCATCGATTCCTTCTTTCCCGCCCCAATTTCCTCCCACAGCAATATTCAATATCAAATGAAAACGCTGATCAAACGGCCATTGTCTAAACGTATCATTTGCCCCTTTGTTTACCACATGATATCTTTTATCATCGACCAAAAACTCTAATTTATCGGCCGTCCAGCGAATGGCGTAAACATGAAATTCATCTTGTGCATCTGCAACCATTACCTTACCTCCTTTTTGCGGGTCCTCAAAATGTTGATTGTAGAAGTCAGTATGAATCGTTCCGTGGATCACTCCTGGATCATAACCTACATGCTCCATAATATCGATCTCACCACTCTCAGGCCAGCCTCCATATTTCCAATCAGTAGAAAGCATCCAAATCGCAGGCCAGGTGCCTTTGCCACGGGGCAGCTTTGCTTTGACTTCAATGCGGCCATACCGCCAATCGCCTTTCATTTTTGTGACCATACGAGCAGAAGTGAACACCTTTCCGCCCTGCGAATCTTTTCGAGCCTCAATGATCAACCGACCGTTTTCCACCCGCGCATTTTTAAGGTCTTTCGTATAGAACTGCGCCTCATTATTTCCCCAACCACAAGCATTTGGGCAACCATCGCCCAAGTCGAAGTTCCATTTCGTTGAATCGGGCGCGCCTACGTAGTCAAACTCGTCTGCCCAAATCAGTGTTTTGCCTGGTTGATTTCTGCAACTGATCAACATCGCGATGATAAAAATTGAGAAATAAAAAGGAACTTGTTTCATAGAAATGGGGGACGTGTTGATATAGACTTTGTGTTCAAGTAAAGTTAGACATAATTCTGTAACCACCGTCATCACCCGATTTGTGTGATTGGTTAGTAGTTATCGGAAGATTTCAATCTATCGATGACTATTTGCCTTTACTTATATCTTCGAATAAGCAAACTTGAAATAGATCAGCAACAGACTTAAAAAAAAGATGAAGCCGTTCGCTAAGATCACCGGCCAAAGCATTAATGCAATTCCGTAGACGAGCCAAATCAATGTGCTTGATGCGACAATCAACATCATTGCCAAGCTGAGATCTTGAACGCTCTTCGTTTTCCAGACTTTATAAACTTGTGGAATAAACGTGATGCTGCTTAGGAATGCACCAACATGTCCAGCAATTTGAATCCAATCCATAGATGTTAGGTGTTAAAAAAATTCATTGTTCGTTCTGCGCCAATCGTACAAAAGGAAAGTATCATTTCACCTGCTTTATCCATGATTGTTGGCAGCTCTTTAAACTGATCTTGGCTAAAGTTACTCAATACAAAATCCACTTGTTGCCCTTTTGCGAAATCATTTCCCACCCCCATGCGCAATCTGCAGTAGTCTTGTCCGCCCAACAGTTGTTCAATATTTTTCAACCCATTGTGACCTGCCGCGCCTCCCTTCGTACGCATCCGTAAACTCCCAAAAGGCAACGCAAGTTCGTCAACCACCACCAGTAAATTTTCTTTGGGAATTTTCAAGTCTTGCAACCAATACGCAATCGCTTTTCCACTCAAGTTCATAAATGTGTTGGGCTTGATGAGGTGCAACTGTTTTCCCTTATACTTGAGTTCTGCTTTGTTTGCCAGACGATCAGTTGTAAAATTAATTTTATGAAGATCAGCCAATCTATCCAATGTTAGAAAACCAATGTTATGCCGTGTAAGTTCATATTCCGGGCCGATATTTCCCAAGCCGGCAATCAGATACTTCATAATAGCGATGCAAATTAGATCTGTTGCAAATTACATAAATAAAAAATCCCGCCATTGGCGGGATTTTTTATTTCAATGATCGAAAGTTGATTACTTTTTCTTCTCATCTTTCTTAGGTGCTTCGGCTTTCTTCGCATCAGCAGCAGGTGCAGCAGCTCCAGCAGCAGGCGCAGCAGCTCCGGCAGCAGGTGCGGCAGCAGGAGCTTCTTCAGCTAACTTAGCAGCGCGTGGCACCTCAACGGAAGCAATGGCCGCCATCTTAGGATCAAGGAACTCAAGGTTAGCCATTTTCATATCTCCTACTTTCACAGCGTGATGAAAATCAAGAGATGAACAATCAACATCAATATGGTCAGGCATGTCTTTCGCAAAGCCATAAATCTTTAGCGATGCACGCTTACGTACCAGAGCGCCACCTTTGGCAACACCAGGTGCTTGCCCAACTAGGCGAACGGGGATGTCCATTTTAATTTTGCGCGCGTCTGTAATGCGTAGGAAGTCCACATGAAGTATAATTTCACTTACCGGGTGAAATTGAATTTCTTGCATGATGGCTTGGCACTCTTCTGTCACGGAATAAAATCACTGGCGAGTAGAAATGAATCTGGTCATTACCTCCGTAAAGCACACATGGCACATTGCCTTCTTCACGGATTTTTTGAGAGTCAGTCTTGCCGAGATTTGCTCTGCGATACCCTATAATCTCGATGGTTTTCATAATTGTTTATTGTTTTAGTTTAAATTGTTTACAAACGGATAAATAATGAACTGATCGATTCGTGATCGTGTATCTTCCGAATCGCTTTGGCGAATAGGTCAGACACACTAAGTACTTTGATCTTTAATGTCTCTTGTTTAAGTGGAATCGTGTCAGACACGACAATTTCTTCTAATACTGAAGCTTGAATATTTTCGTAGGCTTTTCCGGATAAGACAGCATGCGTACAAACCGCGCGAACTGAACTTGCACCTTTTTCTTTCAACAAGGCGGCAGCCTTGCAAATCGTTCCCGCGGTATCCACCAAGTCATCCACTAAGATCACGTCTTTGCCTTCTACTTCACCAATTAGCCGCATCGACTCAATTTTGTTGGCTTCTTTGCGATACTTGTCACAAACCGCCAATTCAGCATTAAAGAATTTCGCGAAACTCCGCGCTCGTTTTATTCCACCAACATCGGGTGAAGCAAACATGATGTTTGGCAAATTCAATGACTTGAGGTAGGGAACGAAAATGTAATTACCATCTAAGTGATCTACCGGTATATCAAAAAAACCCTGAATCTGATCGGCATGCAGGTCACAGGTCATGATACGGTCAGCGCCTGACGCAGAGATTAGATTAGCAATTAACTTGGCAGCAATGGCCACCCTTGGCTTATCCTTGCGATCTTGCCGAGCGTAGCCAAAATAAGGGATGATCACATTTACATTGAGGGCACTCGCCCTTTTGGCAGCATCAATCAAGAGACGTCATGTCCACGAACCGACTCGCCAATCAATGGCGACATTTCGCCATCGCTAAATTGTTGGTAATCAACCGTACCAAGACGCTCGCCATACGCATTAGCAATCTTTTCTGCCAAATAGGTGGTGGCGCGCCCAGAAAATATCTTTACTGACATATTTTAAGTAAAAACCCGCACCAATTGAGGAGGCGGGTTTCTATTGTTGTCCTACTAGGATTCGAACCTAGAAAGGCAGAATCAAAATCTGCAGTGTTACCATTACACCATAGGACAATCTATCCTTTAAAAAGGTGTGCAAAGGTAAAACTAATTTCCAAAAGCGAAAACTGAATTTTAGATGATTTTGTCTGTTTTTATGGCAAACAGATAGGTTAAAGTTCGGTCTCCTTCACTTCCTGACCCTCTACAAAGCCTTCTGCCCAAAAACGATACTTGTCCAGAATTGAAATGACCGCGTTGCGGAGATGACGCTGATTATTAAAATCTATTCCTCCATAGAGGGTGGTTGCATATCCCTGCCAAACAGATCGATTTTGACGTCTGTCAAAAAACTGTATAAGCAAGGTGCCACTTTTCATGTCTAGCTTTTTTTTGTGATAATCCAGATCTTCATCTTGTGTTTTAACCCATGCTTCGATATCTGGTTGATCGTAGCCATTGAACTTAAGGCTATCAGAGTACATTTTGAAACCTACAATCAAATGCGGTTTACTTACCGTTTGCCGATACCCCAAAAACTTCATGCGAGCTACGATTGATTTTTCAATCATCGCATTTGTCATGGTTGAATCAACAATGCCAAGCGGTTTCATGATGCTGAATGTTCGGTATCGTTTGAAATTACCTCGGTAGCTGTAATCATATTCCACAGGCAATTCCTTAAATCCCAGACAGGAGGTAAAAAGTGTTAGGGCGATAAAAAACCAAAATATTTTCTTCATAGTTGTAATATCCGAAATGAAAAGATAAGCTAAATTGAAACGAACTGCAAAGGACGGATGTAAATAGTTCATCACATTTTTGTTAATAAAGATAAACGCTTTGTCTAGCCATTCAAATTATGCCCAATTATGACCAGACGGTAGGTTCTCGCTACCATATCTACAATAGCTTGTTTCTCAACTTACCCTTCCGAAATGTGACTCGCACCGGAATATTGCTGCCTCTTTTGCAACAATATTGTACGACCGGCTTCTCCAAGGGCAAATCGGCTGATGAAATTCTTAAGGTGTTTTTTAAAGAGTTGGTGCCCACACTTACCGAAGAAGAGCAGTTTGACTTGTTGTTTAGTTTTATTCAATACATCGAGCGGCAGGTGGCATTATTTGATTCCGTAGAAGATGCAGCGTTTGAGCAAGTGCACAACCTCAGCGGAAAAGGCACGGTACCCGCTTTATTGCTCCGCACAAAAATTGAAAAAAAGGAATCTGAATTAATATCCCGGCTCGATCAATTTAGCCTTCGAATAGTACTTACCGCGCACCCTACCCAGTTTTATCCGGGCAATGTGTTGGGTATTCTCACCGACTTGGAAAATGCCATTCGTGTAAGCGATGTCAATCAAATCAATTTACTGCTTCAGCAATTAGGGAAGACCGGGTTTATCAATCAAAACAAACCAACGCCTTATGACGAGGCGCTAAGTTTGTGTTGGTATCTGGAGAACGTTTTCTATCATTCCATTCCCGAAATTGTAAGCTCGCTTGCTGCTGGATTAGAAATACCCTTACCTGATTGGAAGAATGATCGATTGATTGTTATCGGATTTTGGCCGGGGGGCGATCGCGATGGGAATCCATTTGTAACGAGTGAGATTACTGTAAAGGTTGCATCACGGCTGCAGGAATCGATATTGAAGTGTTATTACAAAGATATTCGTTTGTTACGTAGACGACTTACTTTTCATGGAGTAGCAGAACGGATCACAGCTATTGAGCAAAAAGTGTATGGATTGGTATTCCGCCAGCAAAAAAATTATTCGTCAGCCGATGAGTTGTTAGTGGAACTAAATGAAGTGAGAAATCGCCTCGTGGCAGAGCACGATGGCTTGTTTTTAGAATTGTTAGATGCGCTGATCATCAAAATAAGAATTTTTGGATTCCACTTTGCCGCACTTGACATTCGACAGGATAGCAGAAAGCATGACGCTGTTTGGACATCGATTTTAGATAAACTGAGCGCTACTAAAAAGAGTATCTCTTCATCAGAATTCCAAAAACTGCCATCTCACGAGCAGATTAACTATTTGCTTTCCTTGAAGGCGAATTTGGTTTTTGATGACTTTGATGATGCGCTGGTGAATGAAACTATTCAGAGTGTTTTGGCGATCAAAAAAATCCAGCAAGAAAATGGCGCAGCAGGCTGCCATCGGTATGTAATCAGCAATTGCCAAAGTGCCCTACACTTGATAGAAGTTTTTGTGCTGGCTCGGATACTGATTGGAAAAGAAGAAGTATTGGATTTGGATATTGTTCCTTTATTTGAAACCATCGATGACCTCGCTCACGCACCCGCTATTATGGAAGAGCTATACGCTATTCCAGCCTATCGGGAACACTTGGCGAGACGAAAAAACCACCAAACCATTATGCTTGGCTTTTCGGATGGAACGAAGGATGGGGGATACTTGCGTGCGAATTGGTCAATTTTTAGGGCCAAAGAAAACCTGACGGCTGTGTCAAGAAGATTTGAACTAAAGGCATTATTCTTTGATGGCAGGGGAGGGCCGCCTGCACGTGGGGGAGGAAACACGCATGACTTTTACGCTTCATTGGGCGATACGATTGAACATGAAGAAGTACAAGTGACAGTGCAGGGACAAACGATTAGTTCAAATTTTGGCAAAATAGTTTCCAGTAAGTACAATTTAGAGCAGTTGATTTCAGCCGGCTTGGAGGGCTCTGTTTTTGCGCGTACTGAAATGCAAATGACGGAAGCCGATAAAAACTTGCTGGATCATTTGGCAGAACAGGCGTATTTGGCTTATCTGGATTTAAAGCATCATCCCAAGTTTGTTCCTTATTTGGAGAAAGTAACACCCCTTTCGTTTTTTGGCGACACGAATATTGGCTCAAGGCCCGTGAAACGAAATGGTGCTGAGGGTTTGAAGTTTGAAGATCTACGGGCGATACCATTCGTGGGCTCATGGGCAATGATGAAACAGAACATTCCGGGTTTCTTTGGAGTGGGAAGCGCGCTCAATGAGTTGCAAAAAGAAGGAAAGGGCGATCAGTTGAAAGAGCTCTATCAAAACTCTTTGTTTTTTAGAACACTGCTCGGGAATAGCATGATGTCACTGACGAAGACTTTTTACGAAGCAACTGCCTATTTGGGTGATGATCCTGAATTCGGTGAATTTTGGAAAAAGATGCATGCGGAGTTTTTATTATCAAGCAGCCAGACGTTGGATATTTCTGGGCTTAGCGAATTGATGGGAAACAATCCAACGATTCGGCAATCCGTGCATTTGCGAGAACAAATCGTTTTGCCACTTATTGCGATTCAACAATCTTCGCTCATGAACCTACGGAACTTAAACGAGCACAACAAAAAGCACGAACAGCGTTATCGTAAACTGATCATTCGAAGCATGTTCGGAATCATCAATGCTGCCCGCAACTCCGCCTGATCATGGATCTATCAAAATTCGCTGTTGAAGCAAAGAAGAAGTCGGCCGAGAACCGCACGTTTTTACAGAAACTAAAAAGCAAAAATGCGAGAGTAATTGATGATGCCTTTCACCAATTGCATGACGAGGTTTTCGAAGAGATAGATTGTCTGTCGTGCGCCAATTGCTGCAAAACGACAAGCCCCATTTTTTACCAAACCGACATAGAGCGCGTGGCCAAATCGCTTCGCATGAAGCCGGGCGATTTTATTGAAAAATATTTGCGTATAGATGAAGACAAGGACTTTGTTTTAAAATCTTCTCCCTGCCCGTTCTTGGACGCTGAAAACTATTGCAGCGTTTATGAAGATAGACCGAAAGCGTGTCGCGAGTATCCACACACCAATCGAAAAAAGATGGTGCAAATCCTTGACTTGACTTTTAAAAACACACTGGTGTGTCCTGCGGTGTTGGAAATGGTCGAGAGGTTAAAGAAAGTATTACCTGCAAAAGGCGCTGGTTGAGTTGAATAAAAAAGCCAACGACTTTCATCATTGGCTAATTCTCAAATCGACTAATTTTCAAATTCTCAAGCTACTTGAGCTTGCAATTTTCCAGCTAAAACTGATTTAGGCACAGCGCCCACTTGCTTGTCTACAATTTGGCCATTTTTGAAAACCAACAGAGTCGGGATCGAGCGGACGCCAAATCGAGCAGTTACTTGAGGATTTTCGTCCACATTTAGTTTTGCTATTACTGCCTTTCCTTCATAGTCATTAGCCAATTCTTCTACAACGGGGCCAATCATTTTACAAGGGCCGCACCATTCTGCCCAAAAGTCAACTAAAACGGGTTTATCGCTTTTTAAAGTCTCGTCAAACGTTGCATCGGTTAGTTCTAAGGTTTTTCCCATAACGGTATTGAATTTATAGTATGTTTTTAAATTAGTATGTTTTTAAATTTCTACTTCTTCCAACACAAAGGTAGGAGAAATTGTTCCAACCTCTGTTTTTTGGGTCAACTTTAGTGTTTGCTCTGGCACGCCAACGCACTTCTTGTTTGCGTTGCTACTTTTCAATTTGATGGTTTGCGATAAATTGCTGGTATCGCCAGCCCTGTAGTAAATAGCAGGTTCACTAGCTCTGCTATATTTTCTGATTTTGTTTTATGCATGATGGACTTTCGATAGCTACTGATCGTGGCTGGAGCCAAGCCTAGTTTATTCGCAATTTCATTAGTACTGAGGCCATCTTTCAACAGGTTCGCCACCTGGAATTCCCGAGGTGAAATATCAAGTTGCGCGAGTTGTTCACCGTTTTTACCAAGGTTCAAAGCCAGTGTTTCGTGGACTAGCTCTGTGAAATAGTGCCCATCTTGAATTACTGTGGCAATCGCTTTTTCAAGTTCGTTAGGGCTAGAGTCCTTTAGAAGAAAACCGTCTGCCCCCAACGCGACCAGATGAACAATCAAGGCAGGCTCATCGAACTGAGTCAGAATAATTACCTTTACTTTTGGATGCAACTCTTTCATTTTCTTTAAACAGTCAATGCCATTCAGGCTTGGCATTTGAATATCCAACAACACGATGTCAATTTGATTACCCTTTAGTGTTTCTAAGGCCTCCAATCCGTTGGCTGCTTCAAAAAAAGTAAGGTTAATTGGAAAAATGGCCAATAAACTTACAAGCGACTTGCGAAAAAGTTGGTGATCATCGACAACCAATAGTTTGGCTTTTAGCATAGAAGGTTAAACAAAACAGTCTACTGCAATAATAGGTAAAAATGCAATACCCCAATTGTGGGGTAGTTGAAATTATCAAAAGCATCATTATTATCCAGAAAAATACATGCGGGAACATTTGAGTGAGGATAGTAACTATTTTGCAATAAATAATTCCATAAAAAATGTACATCGTTGATCGTGTAGTGTAAAAAATATACATGAATTGACCGCTTCGTTTTTCTTTGAGTATCTAACCCACTTTATATGAACCTTCTACGTTTTTTTTCTTTGTCGAAATCAGTTGAGTTGAAGCGATGGCTGTTGCCGTTCATTTGTGTCATGTTGGTTTCGATGGCAACACGAGCGCAAGTGCCGTCAACAAACGGTAACTTCACCGCTACCACTCCCAGCAACCTATCGTTGCAAACAGGTGCCACACCCACCACTCGATTGACTATCCTTAACAGCAATGGTAACATAGGTATAAACACCACTTCACCAGCTGATTGGCTGCATGTGAATGGCAACGTAAGAGCCAACCAGTTTAATACTGTCAACGGTATATTTAACACCACGGCAGCCGCCACCAACATGTCGTTCAACATCAATGGCACCAACCGAATGACGTTGCTATCAGGTGGTAATTTTGGTATCGGCACGGCCACCCCTGCTGACCTGCTGCATGTGAACGGTAGCGCAAGAGCCAATCAGTTTAATACTGTCAACGGTATATTTAACACCACGGCAGCCGCCACTAACATGTCTTTCAGCACCAATGGTGTCAACCGGATGACGTTGCTATCAGGTGGCAATTTTGGTATCGGCACGGCCACCCCTGCAGACTTGCTGCATGTGAACGGTAGCGCAAGAGCTAACCAGTTCAATACTGTCAACGGTATATTTAACACTACGGCAGCCGCCACCAACATGTCTTTCAACACCAATGGTGTCAACCGAATGACGTTGCTATCAGGTGGGAATTTTGGTATCGGCACGGCCACCCCTGCTGACTTGCTACATGTCAATGGCAATGCAAGGGCAACGCAATTTAGTTCTACCAGTGGTACCTTCAACACCATTGGCGCGACCAATCTCTCGTTAGGTACAAATGGAACTACTAAAATGACGTTGCTCAACAGCAATGGTTTTTTAGGAATCAATACGGCAACACCAGCCTACCAGTTAGACGTGAACGGAACCGTGAATGCGACTGGTTTCTTACTGAACGGAGCTGCATTTACGGGTTCGCAATGGACGGCCGCTACAGGTGGGATTAATTATAATGGTGGCAGCGTGGGCATGGGTACTACCACACCAAGCGCTAAACTCCATATAGTTTTTCCTGGCAGTGGAGACCCTAGCAATCAGGCAATTCAAGTTGAAGCAACCAATCCTGCCAATTACAGTTCGACCATGTTTAAAAATAGCTCTGGCGATATTGGTGTAATTGGGTTTACTGGAGCTTCTTATAATTGGGGTATGCACCTACCACGGCAAGCGTTTATAAGCAGCAGTACTCCAAATGGAATAGCCTTAGTTTCTTATGATCCTAATGGAATCATCACGTTTGGTACTGGCGGACATGCTACAACCAATGAAAGGGTGAGAATTGATAAACTTGGAAATGTTGGTATTGGAAAAACAAATCCTGCCTATCCTCTCGATGTGGCAGGTGCCATTAACGCCACTAATATCTTCACATCGGGCAACGTAGGCATCGGCACCACATCACCAGAAGGGTTACTGCACATCGGTACCAGTAATTTAGGCGTAGGTACTGCAAAGAGGTTGCTTCTTGAACCACCCTACCATACTGGTGCAGCTTGGCAGTTTACCGTTAGAGACGATACAGGAAGTTCTTATTTGGGTATTGGTTATGGCACAGAAAGCCTCACCATGCATCATGGTGGCAACGTAGGCATCGGCACCAATACACCCAACTACAAACTCGATGTTGCAGGCACTATCAATGCCACTTCGATTTTGGTGAATGGCGCACCCTTGACTGGGGGAGGAAGCTCACAGTGGGCTACCAATGGAAGTAATATTAGCTATGCGGCAGGCAACGTGGGCATCGGCATCGCATCACCTTCGGAAAAACTTGAAGTAAACGGAAATCTCAGCGTGGGTTTAAATGCAGGAGCTGCTACAGGTTACGGAAACAGGTTAAACTTGCGTGGGGTTGATGACGCAGCATCAGGTGACCCCATGTGGCTTGCCCGCTATAATACAGCAGCAAACCAAACAGAACTAAGGGTAAACATTGGTGATGATTCTAGTGGAGACGATGCGTTTACTGTTGGTAACTTTTTTCATGGCGATGGGCAATGGAAGACATTCCTGAAAGTCATCAACAACGGCAACGTAGGCATCGGTATCACCAACCCGACTCAAAAACTCCAGGTTAAAGGCACTGTTTACTCCACTGAAGTAAAAGTAGACCTTGCAGCAGGTACAGGCCCCGACTACGTCTTCGAACCCACCTACGATTTAAAGCCCCTTGCCGAAATAGAAACCTACATCAAAGAAAACAAACACCTGCCCGAAGTGCCCTCTGCCAAAGAGATGGAGAAAAATGGTGTGCAACTGGGCGAGATGAACATGCTGCTGCTGAAGAAGATAGAAGAGCTGACCTTATACATCCTTGACCAAAATAAGGAGCTCGAAAAGTTAAAAGAACGCAGCGTTAGTACCGATTCATCGGGGAAGAAGGTGGAGGAGTTGACACTGTATGTGATTTCTCAGCAAAACAAAATCAAAGAGCAAGAATTGCGACTAGAAATTTTAGAAAAAAGGTTTGAAAAATGAAAACATATTTAACTGTATCGATCGCCTTTATTATATCTGGCAACTTGTTTAGCCAGATAAATGAACAAGACGTGGTAAAAACTTTAGGTTATCGTAGCCAGATTGAGCAAAAGAACTCTAATTTCCAAAACTATTTGATTCTGGAAACCAAAACGCTTGATTCTGCCAAAGCTAGATTTAAAAAAATTGCCAAAAAAATTGATTTATCGAAACTAAATTTTAAAAAAAAAGAAGCATCTGGTTCTAGCGAAAACGCCAGGACTGCGACTACCGCGCAATCCGCAACTTCAGGTAGCCCATCAACGGCTTCTAGCTCTTTTGGTCAATTGCTAGTTATGCCGTCACCTAATGCATCAAGTATTAGCGTGGCTGGGCAAGGAAATGTAGATATGTACACCGGCAAGTTTAATTTTAACCTACCGATATACACGCTTAAGAGTAGAACACTAGAAGTGCCGATTTCTTTAAGCTATTCTACGTCAGGAGCAAAGGTAGACGAGAACTCAAGTTGGGTTGGCCACCAATGGTCATTGAGCGCGGGCGGAGTAATAAGCAGGGTGATGAAGGGTTTGCCTGATGAATTTGACGGAAGGATTGGTCCCACTTGTTCTGGATGTCCTGATTTTGCAGCAAAAGGATACTTAAACACTAAGTCGACTGTTAATTGGTCTAGTTTGGAAAATTCTACTGACTATGCTGCTAAGCAAAGATTTATTGAACTAGCTGATTTTTCATCACTTACTGGCAAAAACGATGGAAGGGGCTTCCCAATAGGACTGGATTCTCAGCCAGATGAGTTTTACTTTAACTTTGGTAACTATTCCGGAAAATTTGTTTTTGATCAAGATGGAAACATTTTGACCATTCCTTATCAAAATTTGACGATAACAAAAACAATTGTTAATAATACCAGTACTGGCAATCGCCCCAAGATAGCAAAGTTTGAGGTAGTAACCCCCGAGGGTACAACCTATGTTTTTGGTGATTCAAATTTCTCTTCAGTAGAAGAAAGCAAACTAGAGACTCTTTCAATGACTAATTTTTACCAATATCGTTTTATCGCGGTGAATAGCAATGGAGTATCTTTTTACCACCGAATACCAGCATTAGGCATAACAAATGTACTAGGGAATCCCAGCCAATTTGATGTGTTTGTTAATCCTGGAAACTCCAATCTAACAATGTACAACTTCTTCACATCTGCATTTTATTTGAAAGAAATAAAAACCTTTAACGGTGATGATATAATCACATTGGACTATACAGATGCGGGTGAGCTGACTTATTTTCAAAATAAGTCAATGACTGCAACCATGCCAAATCTATCTGAAATAATCTTTCCAGGTGAGACTCCATGGATGTTTGTCAGCCCTACGCCTCCGATCCAAAGCCCGAGAGGATTGGTTTTCCCCGGAAAGCAAGCCTTTACCTACTCATTAAATGAAATTATTGTTAAAAGCAAGAGATTGGATAGGATAATCACAGATACCAATAACAGCGCGGCATTCATTGCCTCAACAAATAGAAATGACCTGTATCTGGATAAACGTTTGGATGAGATTGTGCTTTTTGGAAATGGGATAAAGACGAAATCATTCAAATTAGAATATGAGGAAATTTTATCTCCAAGCACTTTTGATCTTTTTGCACTGGGCGAATTTATAGAGATGAATGCTGACGAAGGATTCAAGGGTCAGAAATTTACAATTTTAAGTAGCAAAGGTATTTCGCTTAATCAAACGGAATTTTTTTCAAAATACCAAAATATTTTTGCCGCAGAGTCGAGAAGATTGTTTCTAAAATCTGTTACCGAAACCTCTCCATCTGGCGGGAAGATGAATCCCTACAGTTTTGAATATGACCCGCAGATACTACCGAGGAAATTTTCTTATAAAAAAGATAAATGGGGCTACCATAATAGTAATAGCAAAGGTATGACAATCCCCACTTTTTCTTATATAAGTACTCGTAATGAAATTATGCCCATAAGCGGAAATATGCTAATTGGATGGGATGTGAGAGACCCTACTACTACAAATGGAGTTTTTGGGGCCGATCAAGGTGCAAATCTGACACCAAATCTCGGGCTCTCACAAGCAGGAATTCTCAAGAAAATAGTCTACCCCACAGGGGGCAGTAAGCAAGTACTTTATGAGCTGAATACCGGATTTCATGGACTTCGTGTTTCAGAAGAGAAAGATTTTTCAATTGATGGAGACATGAGCAATGCAATTGTTAAGAAATACAACTACACTGGTCCTGCCGAGGTGAATACGAGTATTCAGTACTCCTATTATATGCCTTTAAATGACGTTGAAGATATGGTTATATCTTCTTCTTCCCCAGTCAATCCTACTTATCAAACAAAGGGCTCGGTCGTTGGGTATCGATCTAGTCAGGCATCAATCCTAGGCACTGGAAAAACAGTTTTTACATTCAAAAATCCGTCAACAGAGCCAAATGAACCTTCTACGGCTTACGCAGTTTTCGCTAACGGGCAGGATGCATTGAATAGTAATTCGTACCCATTCCCGCAACAGCTAGACGCTGATTGGCGAAGAGGATTAATAGAAAAAACCGAGAGCTTTAACGAATCTGGGATTTTGGTCGATCGGACTACTTATAACTACGACACCAAACCATCTAATTTTACAAACTCATTTTCGTATGGCATGGTGGGTGGCGGTTTTTCGCTCGGAGGTTTCTTCGCTGGATTAACTATTCCGGTTGCTGGTTTCTATAAATATCAATCAGGATGGGTAAACCCTATCTCAACCACTAATGAGATTATCGATCAGGTGGATCCTACAAAGAAAATAACATTAACAACGGAGACGTCCTACATAAAACCAAACCAGTCATCGATTTCAATGGATTTATTGCCACGTAAAATCACGAAAATTTTACCTGATGGTGATAAAGTTGTAACAGAAAATAAATTTGCCAGTGACTACGGAGTTATAGACTATCAATACAGCAACGATCCTGCAGCCAAAGGAATTTATAAACTTCAGCAATCCAAAGTTAGTAATGCGTTGATTGAATCATTCACCTACCTTGAAAAGTATAATACAAATCCAAGTTTAAAGTATTTATTAGGAGGTAGTTTAAATTTATACAAAGAGTTTCCAGGACCTTCAAGTTCACTTTTAGTTTATCTTAATCAAGTAAAAAAGTTAAAGCCAGGAGTAAATTCATTAACAAACGTGCCATGGTCTTTTATAGATTTGGGATATGTACCTATTTCAGGTGGTGTTTGGAAATTGATTAATCTAAACTATGCAAGCCACCTTTATAAAAGTACGAAGACATACGAAGGCTATAATTTCAAAGGTAATCCTACCTCATCAAATTCAGAGCTTGGTATACCAATAGATTATATCTGGGGATACAACAATGCCTTGTTAATAGAAACAACCGTTAATCCCGGAGTGTATCAACATAAAACAAATTACACCCATACTCCCTTGGTTGGTATTGCACAAATTAGTGACCCCAATCAACAAGCAAATAATTTTACTTATGATAACTTTAATCGATTAAAGTTGATCAAGGATACCGATACTAATATTTTATCGAGATTCCGTTACAACCTGAAAAACGAAAAGTCAAATGGTATTGATTTTAGATATCTCACCAATTCCAATCCAAGCACAGATCATATAATTCAGTTTACTGCGCTTGGTAGTGGAGAACCAGGCACAACTTTAACATGGGATTTTGGCAATGGCATAGTGAAGGAAAACGGAGCTGTTTCAGAATTTCAGACTTATGCCACTCCAGGTGTTTATTCAGTTAAATTGTTATCGGCCCACCCTGAATACCCTTCGGTAATCACGACAAAAAGCATTGTCATATTGCCGCCTGTTACGATTGTGTTGACAAGCGGCTCAACTACGGTTTGTCTTCAGTCGGGTAGCCTGACACTCCCATTTGCTGCCACAGTTTCAGGTGGGTCGTACAGTTATTCATGGGAGTATCAGGCAAATGGTTCCTCTTGGACTGCTACTGGTACTAATTCCACAATTCTTAATTTTTCTTATCAGTCTGTACATGCTCCACTTACAACATTTCGCTGCCGGATTTTTGACTTAAACGGAAATTCGAGGTACTCGAATACCATCTCCATCCACCATAACTGTAACACTGGTGGAGGTGGAGGTGGAGACGATGGCGGTGGTGGTGGCGGTGGTGGTTGTCCTGAGGGCTGCTTTTGGAATGGTAGTGAATGTGTTTGTCCTTAAAAGGAAATTTGAACTAGCTTTCAAGCTATGATAACTTAACTAATTGAATAAATAATTATCTAACCTCATGAAAAAGGAACTCCTGTTTTCATTTTTGTTTTCCTTGTCCGCAGTTAACGCAATAAGTCAAACTAAACTTATTGACGATGAAATCATTAAAACCAATGACGGAACAAAGACCTATCTTATCGCTAAGAAACTGGTAATTCAGCCACCCAATCCAACAGCAGGCGTTGTATTTACAGCCAACTCTACTACGTCTTATGTATTCAGAATGGCTGAAGCAAATCCAAATTACCCACCAAGCACAGATCAAAATTTTGTCAGGTCAGAGACAATGCTGATAACTGGTGTTACATCGGAAAATCAAATACCCCCTTTATCAATTTCTCAAAAAAATACTAGTTATTCATACATAGACGGGCTTGGTCGCAAGTCGCAGGATATAATCGTTAAAGGTAGCCCTTCGTTGGTCGATGCAATCACTCCATACGCATATGATGCAACCGGAAGAATGACACTAGAGTATCTCCCCTATACAACAAATCAATCGAATGGAGCTTTTCAATCGTCAGCAATTTCCAATCAGCTTGGTTTTTATTCAAGCGCTCCCGCGGGTGTCGCAACGGATACGCGCCCTTTCAAAGAAAATGTTTTCGAAACCTCACCGTTAAATAGGGTGACAAGTGTTTTTGGTGCTGGGGTGGCTTGGAAAGACGGAACTGTATCCAAGTCCATGAATTCCTTATCAAAGATTAATACGCTGGTTGAAGGAATTATTAAATGGAAGCATTTTGTAACTGGTGTTCCAGAGAAAGATGGCGTTTATGCAGACAATCAATTGCTGGTGCAGGAAACTATAGATGAAGACGGAAAGATATCTAAAGTATATAAAAATCTGAGAGATCAAACTATTTTAAGTAGGGAAGGTGATGGAACCAATTGGTTTGATACCTATTACCTCTATACACCGTCAGGTTTGTTATCCCTTGTAGTCCAGCCTGAAGGCGTAAATAGATTGTCGATAGAATTTGATCAGGTAAGTGCAGATAAGCAAAGTTTTGTTAATCGTTGGTGTTTTCAATACCAATATGATGACGAGCAGCGCATGGTGGCGAAGAGAATACCAGGCTGGTCTCCGAATGAATGGACCTATACTGTATTCGACCAATGGAATAGGGTTGTGCTTACCCAAACCCCTGCCCAAAAGGTGCGCAATGAATGGCTTTTCAATAAATACGATCGATTCAATAGAGCAGTTATCACGGGGCTATTCATTTCAGGGAGCGACAGATCGACACTTCAATTGAATGTAAACACGCATTACGTAAATAATCCAAACAATCGATTTGAATTGGAAACAAGTAATGCAACAGGTTATACACTTGACAAAAACTATCCAGTAAATCCATCAGAGTCCAGCCTACTTTCCATTTCTTATTTCGACAATTACGATTTTCTTGATTACAGTGGTTGGAATGCAGAGGGACCTAGCACAAATTATCGTTTTGTGAATGTGCCAGGTTTTCCACAGACAAATCCAGATCCTGCTGTGTCTGAGATAATGACTAGTGTGAAAGGGTATGTTACTGGTGCTAAGGTGCGCGTTTTAAATTCTGCACAGTGGCTGAATTCAGTAACCTACTATGATAAAAAATACAGAACGATACAAAATATTTTAGAAAACACATTAGGCGGCAGAGATAGAACAACGTCAAAAGTTGGTTTTACGGGAAGGGTCCTGAAAACCGAAAATTCACATGTAAGTAGCGTAACCTCGGTTACTACCTTGCGTGAATTTGATTATGACCACATCGGAAGGCCAACTACAATTTACCAAACTACAAACGGAGGGTCACCTACTTTGCTTGCTTCCAATCGTTACAATGAAATAGGGCAGTTGATTGAAAAAAATGTTCATTCTACTGATAATGGGGCTACCTTTCTTCAGTCCGTAGATATGCGCTATAACATTAGGGGATGGCTAACGAGTATCAACAATAGCTCGCTGACAAATGATGGTGCAGCAAACAACGACTCCAATGATTTGTTTGGACTCGAGCTGCTCTACAACCCTAGTACTGCCCCCTCTATTACTGGCTATCCAGGGGGTACACTTCCCAAGTTATATAGCGGAGATATCACAGCAGTGAAATGGAAGACTGATACAAAGCAAGCAGGTCAAACTCCGCAAGAGCAAATTTATGGCTTTGAATACGATGGAATAGATCGTTTCAAAAAGGCATACTACGCTAGCAGCAACGCAGGTGCATGGTCGGCCAATGTTGGCCTTTATAATGAAAGTATTAAGTCCTACGATAAAAATGGTAATATCCAAGGTATTGATAGGCAAGGAAAGGTAGAAGGTATTTCCACTCCGGTTGATAACACTACCTACGGGTATACTTACACAGGTGCTTTACCATCCTTCGGTGGAATTAGTAACCGCCTCCTTTCAATTGCCGATGCCGGAAATACATACGGCTTTAAAGATGGTGCCGCACAGCTTTCGGAAGAGTATCAATACGATGCCAGTGGCAACCTGATTTTTGACAGCAACAAAGGCATTAGCAGTATTAGCTATAACTACCTCAATCTGCCCGTGGTAATTGCGTTTACTCGGCCAGGAGGGGTAGTGGACAGGATTATATATACGTATAATGCAACAGGCAGTAAGTTAAGAACGGAGGTATATAAAAACGGTACCATTTCGGCCAATGGTACACTCGTTTGGAAAACCGATTATGTTGCCGAAATCCAGTACGATAACAACCAACTTTCTTTTATGGCAACTCCTGAAGGAAGAGTGGTAAACAATGGGGGCAATTACGAGTATGAGTATTTTTACAAGGACCATCAGAGTAATACCCGCATGGTATATGGACTGTTGAAGGAAACGGTTTCCTATAAAGCGACCATGGAAAATCCCGCTACTTCCAACCTTGGCGCAGAAGAAAATGCAACTTTCAAGAATATTGCCTCAACTCGATACAATGATCCACAATTCAATTATACAAAGCCATCAGATAAAGTGTTGATTCCATCCTACTCATCTCAAACCAATAGTTTCTATAATAAGCAGATTGGCCCTGCCAAAAGTTTGAGAATTGCAGCTGGCGACAAGGTGAAGATGGAGGTATTCGCTAAATATAATCAGGTGACAGGAAGCACGGCTACTACCACTACAGCGGTACTCATTTCCGCGCTAGCCACTACCACGTTTGGTTTTAGCCCCGGAGAAGCTGGCTTTACTAGTTTCAATAACAATGCACCTAATATACCTGGTATTGGCAGTGCTAGTGCAACATTGCCAAAAGCTTACTTGGCATATTTGTTTTTAAATGATGGCTACGGCTATGTTACTTCCGGTGCTGTTTCAATCAGTACCAGTGCATTCAATGCCTTTGAAAAGCTAGAGCGCGTTTTCACGGCAACACAAAGCGGCTACTTGTACGTGTATGTGGCTAATGAGGCGAGCACTACCAGCAGCAATGTTTACTTTGATGAAATGGCTATTGTTCACCAAAAGAATAATAATACACTTCAAGTTACACAAGCCAGTGACTACTATCCCTTCGGCTTGTCTTTTAATAACTACCAAGCCGAGCGCATCAAAAATGACTTAACTGCAGCACAAAAGAACCGCTACGGTTTTCAGGGGCAAGAGTGGCAAGCAGATTTAGATTTAGGGTGGAGTCAGTTTAGGTGGCGCATGCACGATCCTGCTATTGGTAGATTTGGAGTTGTAGATCCATTAAGTGATAAGTATTTGCATAACAGCTCATACGCTTTTAGCGAGAACAAAGTAGTTGCTCATGTGGAATTGGAAGGTCTTGAAGCGGTTTTAGTCCATGGAACTTGGGCTAAACGAGATGACAAACAGCTATTCTCTTTAGATTTGGCGGACTACAAAGGGGGTAGTACATGGCAAAAATCATTTTCTCAGGGAATAGCGAGTGCTACAGGATGGGATAGCAAATCAACATTTGAATTTACATGGACAGGCAAGAATTCTTCCTCCGATCGGAATACTGGTGGGGAACAGCTAGCAAAGCAACTCATGTCTGACAATAATCCATACCGCAGCAAAAAACACGCTACGCTGATAGGACATAGCCATGGTGGTAATGTAAATAAAGTTGCAAAAAATATTCTTGAAAAGAACGGATGGATAGTTGATATCGTAAACATAGCAACTCCCCAAAGGTCTGATCATACCACGGAACGTGAAGGTCGATACATCAATTACTATGAAAACAAATACATTAATTTTTACAATAACAATGACCTTGTTCAATATTCTGGTGCGAAGCCTCAAACAAGCCCGGATGGTCCTAGACTTGATCCCAAAGCTGACTCGAACGTTGAGATTGAGACCTCAAATAATTGGTTTTCAAATAGCGGAGGCCATAGTTTTCACCAGGACTCAAAAGCTCAAGAAAAAATGTTAGAAGAGATAAGGAAATTATTTCAAATAAATAAATAATGAAGACTTCAATATTGAACTTTCTGTCAATTGTCTTATTTTCAATCATATGTCTTTATTTGAATTTCAAGAAATCAGGCGGTGATATCTTTGTCTATATAATCGTGGTATCATTTTCTCTTGCTTTGTTGATTATTAATATAATTCTTGCTTTAATTCTGCGATTCAAATTAAAAAATAGCTTGTTTGGCGTATTACTAGGGGCTATCTTTTCAATTTTACTTATTTATATAGTTGTCTCACTAACATAAGAATGATTAACGTGCAAAAAATGAAAAATCAATTACCAAAAGTTATAAACATCTCAATAAAATACTTCAAACGTAATTTACCTTTTTGGTCATTTCGTTCGCTCATTAAATCGTTTTAACAAAAAAATTAGTAGGATTCTTTCCCCCAGCTATCCTTAGTCTGTATTGCTTTCATGAGTTTGCAACTCATGAATAACAACTTGCCCTTCAAAAAACGTCAACCTCTTTGCTCAGCCATGCTGGAACAACAAAATAAAACCCTTATCTTGGCCAATCGAAAAAAATGGGTTGCTTAAGACTGACATATTGGAATGAAATGGAAATCCCGACTTGGCGGGACGAAGAAAAAAACGAGCAATTTTTTTTCCAAGGTCTATGGAAAAGAAGTGACAGCGAAAAAAATTGTGATAATTACTACCCGTTCGGTTTCATCTTTAGCTCGTACCAGAGAGAGAACAGCACCCCGAACAAATATTTATACAATGAAATTGAAAGACAAAATGTTTTGAACCTAGGTTGGAACCTTGCGCAGTTCCGATCTTACGAGCCGGCTTTAGGTAGGTTCCTGCAAATTGATCTCGTGATCAAAGTCCACAAGTCGTCTTACGCGTGGAATACAAATAATCTGATATTCTATCTCGATCCTACTGGAGCAGACTCATTGCAAAGGGCGAAGGCAATGCAAGAAGCTAATCGTTACGTTGATCAAAACCCAGGAGGTAAGAGTGGGTATGGTTTTGCTGGGTATCACGCTGGCGAGCTAAGTAAAGCAACTGATTTTATTGGAACAATTACTTCGATTAATCAATGATTCGTTTTATAATATCCACCATCATTTCGTGCATTTTATATTCCGTTTCTATTGCGCAGAGTTCAACTCAAGCAAATAAAATAGATTCATTAAAAAACGACACAATTACTTATACGCCTTATTTTAAGAACTCACTTAGCCGATCTACGCATTACATAAAACGAATAGATAATAAGGACATACTCCAACTATCCGCAGGTGTCAGTATTTTCAATACTCTCAGAGGGCAAGTGCCGAGTTTGTATATGCCAGCTTATTTTGTGAATGCACCATTATCCGGATTGAGAACTAATTCAATTGGCCTTATAGCAGGAACAAATGTATTAATCGATGGCCTGCCCTTTAATAACAAGATCGGCATGTACCTAAATACTAATGCATTTGAATATAGCTCCATTTCTATGGCCAGTAGCCCAAACGCCACTTCGTTTATCAATGGCAGTAACAATGGTAGCTTCATCATTACGTCTAAAACAGGCGAGGGCTACACCAAACCAATGTTTGAATTCAATTCCACCACCACCAATGGATGGCAGGAAGTAACTGGCCTTGCGGGAAAAAAGCAATTAAACGAATGGTATTTGTCTAATTCACTTGCTTACAGCCAAGATTTTGGTGCTGTTGATTTACGTGTGTCTTACAATTTTTTGAATTGGAACAGCGATTTACCATTGGTAAAGTTTACACCCAATCGTCATAATATCAAAGTAAACAGTGGGTTTAATATCGGCAGTAGATTTAAAGCCCGATTGATTGTAGATGGGATGTACTTGGCTACCAGTAAAAAATCTGAATCTACAATAGTGTCGCCTCCTACATTCGTAGATGAGACGTTGAAAGAGACATTTTACCAAGGCAACCTTACCATGCAATACCAAGTGTTGCCTTGGCTCAACCTATCTTCTCAGTGGTCGTTATCCCAGCGAGACTCAAGTTCAAGTAGAATGGTGCCCCAAGATTTCAGGGATCGCCAAATTGCCGATCAAAGGGTTACAGGAAATTTATTTGCCAACATTGACACGAAGCTTAGTCGAAAATATAGATTAACCGGATTTATTGGCTATCAGTCGGTAGTGCAACAAAGAAGCTTGCGCAATAGCATTAATCTCCGATATAACGATTCAAAATCATCGTTGAATACACCGCACCTAGCTTCAGGCATCGTAATAGGATATGATGAAATGATTAATCTAGAATCTACCGTACGTTGGGCAACCTATAGCTATCTCCCGTCTTCGGATAATCAGCAATCAAACTACTCGCTTGGTTCTTCATTTGTTTTTTCAAAAGCTTGGAAGCCGTCATTTCTTTCTTTTGGGAAAATAAGAGGGAATTGGGGGAAGTTTAGTTATGAACCTTTATTGGGTTATCCTTTTGAGAATCGACTTTCGGCTTTGCGGAATCCTACAATGATAAACACAACCGAGATAGGACTGGATGTGTTAGCATTTAAATCATCTTTGAAGGTGACTTTCAATTACTTTGCCAGTGATCAAGTACTTAACGTTAATCAGGGCGTTGTGAACGTATTTGATAGAAGGCTGCTGAAGGGCTGGGATTCCGAATTGAGCTACGAGTTTATCAAGAACTCAAGTCTTTCCATTCAGCTAGGTCTTTTGCTGTCATCTATTCAAGAGGGCTTTCAAGCTAAGGGTGTAAGTACTCTGAATTATGGCTCACCAAATACACGAAACAGTGTACTACTGAAATTGAAAACAAATAAGCTGCTACTTATTACTTTAGTGGACGCAGCAAAATTCTCAGACGCTCTTGTAAGTTCATCATTTATAAAACTTCGTGATGTTTCTATTGGTTACAAGATGCAGGCACGGGGGTTAACTAACCTAGGTGTCAAAGAAGCTACCCTATCGTTGACCGGAAGGAATTTATATGTAATAAGTTCAACAGGAGTTGATTTTGAGAGTTTGTACTTGGTTAATGCTGGCATGCAGAAAAGCATAACAGCTAATTTGAATTTAGTGTTTTGATAGTTTGAATGTAAATATGCAAAGCTTGAAGCTGCCGATTACCATATTGATACTCCTTTTTCCTATTGGACTCTTTTCACAAAGCTTCAAGGCCAATTTATCGCCTAAGCACGAGCAAAAGCTAAGTTCTATCAAATCGGGTCACAAGCGGATGCTGAGCTACTACAGGTTCTATAAAAAAGATAGTGCTGGTCACGTAAAAAAGAAAACCAAACAAGCAAAACGTGAATGGGATAGTCTAAGGAGAGCCGAAGCCAGCGCAAACAAAATCACCAAAGAGCTAACAGCTCGAGGCATTGTGGGGGATAATCAAATTAGATTTGCCAACAGTTTACAAAGTCAATTGCAACGCTATAGTAAAATACTCAAAGATTCCTCTCAAACAGATAGTGCCAAGCAATTAGCAAAGCAAAAGATCAAGGAGATTTCTAAAGACAAGGTAAATAGTCAGCTGGCGAAAAATGGCCACCCCTATCAAACTCAATTTAAAGAGGCAGAGGGCATGAAGAATGAGTTAAAAAAATGGTGGGCTATGATGAAGGACACTACCGCCTCGGATAGTTCTCGTAAAGTAGCAAAAGGGAAAGTGAAAGAGCTTGTCCTCGCCCAAGCTATCAAGAATCCACAGTTCAATGGCATCTTTGGGCATTATAAACAGTTTGGTAAGAACCCAAGTTGGAAAGACTTAAATGATCACGTGCCTGGCATTGATAGCCTGCAGGGCATTTTTGATTCCACTCCAGAAGAGTTTATGGACAAAGCCGGGTCAGCTTCAGAGGCTGCATTGACCCATGCTGGGGGTTTGGGCATTGTAACTAAGCAGGCAGGTGAATTTGATAACTTGAAAGATCAATATAAAGGGCTTACAAACCCAGATAGTCTAAAAAGCTTGGCTAAAAAACAAGTTGTTGATCATTTTGCCCAACAAGGAGATCAACTAAAGGCCGCTCAACAAAAAATGAATGGATTGTTGACCAAATACAAAGAGTTTACAGACTCCAATGATTTGAGTACGGCCGTAAAGCGCACGTCATTAAAAGGAAAGACTTTTAAAGAGCATTTGGTTTTGGGTGGGAATTTTAATGTGGTGAGCACTGCCCCAATCTCTATTGATTTTGCTCCACTGGTGGGGTATAAATTTAATACTAAGTTTTACGTAGGTGTTGGCATCAATTACCGCTTCACTTTCAGCGATAGCTTAAGGTACAAAACCTATGTGTCTCCTTCCAATTCAAGCGGGCGTCTGTTTGCGAGTTATGACTTGATTAAAAATTTCTTTGCCTACACTGAAGTTGAAGCGGCAGGATTAAAAGTCAAAGTGAAAGAGTCAATCGCCCAAGAGTGGAGGATCAACTATTTTATCGGATTGGGAAAGAAGTTACTTATACATCCTAAGCTATTTATGACAATCACGGCCATCTATAATTTAAATGGTGAAAACAATAATCCCACCTACCCACAAAAATTCCAGATAAGGCTCGGTTTCCAAACCAGCGACTTGGCATTTAGAAAGAAGAAGGTTTATTATAACCCTTATTAACAAATCTATGAGCAACATCAATATCTCCTTCGTTGTTGGTGAGACTGTAAATTGAATTGTTAAAAGTAGTACAAACACTTCGTTGTTGTTGGTAAGTAATTTTTAGCTGTTAGTTACTGTTGGGCTCCCAACTTTCTCCCAACCAACAATCTTATTCTCAAATGCCTTACTTTAAGCATGGTAGTAGAACGCCACTGGCAGGCTCAGTCTACTACACCTTTTTAGGCTTTTACAGGTGCTCTCAAGGGAGTAGTAGCCGGGAATAACGGCTTATGAACGGTTAATGAACGGCTTATGATTGGATTTTAGCCGAATTGTACATACCTTAACTAAAGCAATTGCTATATGGCACGATTGAAAACTAACGTATTGGTGGAGGGCTTTAGCGGCCGCATTGATCGGCTGCTTTTTAAACAGTATAAATATGGAACGGTAGTATCCAAAATGCCCGACCGGAGCAAAGTTAAGCTAACCGCCAACCAAAAAAAAGCGAACAAACGATTTAAGCAAGCGGTAAGCTATGCGCGATCTGTATTGGCGGATGTTTCCCTTCAGAAGCAGTATGCCAAGCAAGTGAAAAACGGAAAATCGCTCTATCATATCGCGCTTGCAACGTGCGCTTTTCCTAACTGAATTCCAATAATGCTTCCTTTGTTGCATGTCAGAAAAGTACCCGTTCAGGAGTCATTTATTTAGTAGATTTACGTTCACAACTGTTAACAACGCGCATATAATATGATCAAGACAATCGCCATACCAAAAACCAATAGCTACCAATTGGCTATACCTGCCAGCTACATCGGCAAGGAAATAGAAATATTGTTTTATGCGGTAGATGAGGTGTCGAAAGAAAAAAGTGTAGAACCAAAAATGAAAATGTCCGACTTTTGGGGAACCTTAAGCGATGAAACTGCTGATGAGTTGCATAATGCAGTGACCGAAAGTCGCGATAGTTGGGAAGGCAGACTCAAAAAGCAGCTTTGACGATTATGTACTTGCTGGATACCAATGTAGTAATCGATTTTTGCAATGCAAAGCTCCCTTCAAAGGCTAGAAATTTATTGAATGGAATTGATCCTGCCATGTCTGTGATTACTCGCATTGAACTTTTCGCAAGCAGTAAGATTCCCGACAAGGAGAAGAGGGCATTGGAAGGTTTCGTTAATATCTCCACCGTTTACGATAACATCAATCAAGCTATTGTCTTAAGGGCTATCGGTATAAGGCAACAACATAACATCAAATTACCCGATTCAGATATTGATTTCTAGAAATACCAGTGACTTTCAAAACATTGAAGGTTTGCAATTGATTAATCCCTATGCACTACAGTGATCAATTGATGATAATGAATCATAAGACGCAGATGCACCTGAAATCCGGAAGAATCATGAAATCGCTATTTTTGTAGTATCAAACACAATAGGTTATGGGATCAGCACAAATCAGAGAAGCATTGCATGAGTACATTAACCATGCAGATGATAGGGTCTTGAATTTGATCTATGGGAACCGCGAAGAAAACAGTTTACGAAAACTATTGGCGCAGCAATGTATTACCAAGACGTAAGCGAAAATTCTTTAACTTTATTCCAGAAAAAAACAAATGAGCCATCGAAGCATATACGAGGTAATCGATAACCAGCTTATCATTCACCTGCCTAAGCAATTCAAAAACAAGATGAAAGTACTTGTCACTATAGATGATGTTACGGATAGTACAGCCACCAAGTTATTGTTGTTAAAACAGGCAGCTACCGACCCTCTTTTTTTGGCAGATGTAGAGGCGGTAAGGAATGATTTCAGCCCGATCGACAATGAGGGTTTATGATTTTCAAAAAATGGTCTATTTGTAAAGCAGATCTTGATCCGGTAGTAGGCTCTGAGCAAGGGAAATCTAGGCCAGTATTGATTATCAGTGAAGACCAAATTAATGAGCTTCTGAATATCGTTAACGTGCTACCGATTACTTCGAGAAAGCCAGGCAGATTGATTTAGCCAAATGAAGCATTGATTACTGCGGGTCAATTTGGTTTGTCAAATGAGTCCATCGTACTGTGCCATCAAATCCGAACGGTTGATAAAAGAAGATTGAGCAAAATCTACGGACAAATAACAGAGTCCAAACTTCAATTCGAAATATTGGATGCTTTATGTTTCCAATTGGGTATTGGCAAAATAAGTTGAATTTAACATTACATTCATGCGATGCTGACCTAAGTCACATCCTCCCTGTTGATGTGCGTTTGTAAAGGTGCCAACTCGAGTTGCACCGCAAATAGTTGTTAAACCTCAACTTCCTCCAACACAAAGTCAGGAGAGATTGTCCCAACCTCCGTTTTTTGACTCAGCTTTAGCGGTTGCTCTGTCAGCCACCTTACTTCTTGCTTGTCGGTCACTACACCCACATCGGCCAATCGCTTCAATTCATTGATCAAAAGATTTGTTGGTTTAATTCGTGCAGACCTTGAAAGAACCTCTGCTTGTAGCGAAGCGCCTTCGTCTTTCAAATACATGCGCAGCGCAGCACTACCCGCATTCTTTTTACATAGCTTGTCGATCGAGTCTATGAATTGTGATGTCACTGACTGCACGTCAAATAGAAGAGCAAGGCCATTTACCTTTTTAGTGGCCAGTTCATTGAGCAAATCGATAGACCGGATTTTAAACTCCAGATTTTGTTCGCCCCAGGATTTGCGAACGATGTTCCCTTCAATAAATAGGAACAGCCCGGGCATCAAAAACGACTTAAACTTGAGGTAATCGTCACTCCACAGCACGATCTCACTTTTTCCACTGTAGTCTTCTAAGAATAACTTTCCAAAAGGCCGCCCTGTTTTTGTCATGCGATGTTCTACAGACGCCACAATTCCACCCACTTTACATTCTTTGCCTTCGTTACCCTCAAGTTCAGTTAGGGAAGCCACCGGTGTATTGCAGAAAACTTCCATCTCAAACTTGAAATTGTCGAGTGGATGTCCTGAGATATATACGCCTACTACTTCTTTTTCAAAATGTAGTTTTTCGATTTCGCTGAAAGGCTCGATGGGGTCAATCTTTGGTAGCGGCATTTGTGTGCCGCTGGCACTACCAAATAAACTAGCCTGTGCGCTTTGCGATTCTTGTTGCATTTTGGCGGAGTACTTAATGACTTTCTCCGTCAGTGAAATATCTCCGTCCTTCGCGGCAATATATTGTCTCCTGTGATATTCCGGGAAGCAATCAAACGCTCCCGACAACGCGAGGCACTCAAATGTTTTTTTATTTACTGCTCGTTGACTGAGTCGTTTCGCGAATTCAAAAATATCTTTGAAAGCACCTTTGGCTTCACGCTCTTGAATAATGGCTTCAACTGCCGCATCCCCTGCGCCTTTGATCGCACCCAAGCCAAATCTAATTTTCCCTTCTTTATTTACTTCAAAGTAAACACCCGATTCGTTCACGTGTGGGCCTAGTACTTCTATATTTTGTTTTCTACATTCTTCAATAAAATAGGTAACGCTATCCAGGTTGCTTTGTGAATGAGTTAACACAGCCGCCATGTACTCAGCCGGGTAGTTGGCTTTTAGAAAAGCCGTGTGATAGGCAACTAATGAGTAGCAAGTAGAGTGTGATTTGTTGAACGCGTATTGAGCAAATGCTTCCCAGTCTTTCCATATTTTTTCTGAAATGCGCTCATCGTGATTGTTCTTCTTACACCCTTCGACAAACTTGCTTTTCATTTTGTCGAGAACGTCTTTCTGTTTTTTACCCATTGCTTTCCGCAGAACATCGGCATCTCCCTTAGAAAAATTGGCAAGCTTTTGAGAAAGTAACATCACCTGTTCCTGGTAAACGGTAATTCCATATGTATCTTTCAAATACTCCTCCATTTCCGGCAAGTCGTATTTGATGGGCTCGCGACCATGTTTTCGAGCAATGAAATTGGGAATGTATTCCATCGGACCTGGCCGATACAACGCATTCATCGCAATGAGATCTTCAAACTTATCGGGCTTTAACCCTTTCAGGTAAGCTTGCATGCCATCCGATTCGAACTGGAAGGTGCCTGTCGTTTCTCCTCTTTGATAGAGTTGGTACGTTTTTAAATCATTCAAAGGAATCTGATCAATGTCGATGCTGATTCCCTTGCGCTTTTTAATGTTTCTAATAGCAGTGGTTATAATGGTTAGGGTAGTCAATCCTAAAAAGTCCATTTTCAACATACCCGCACTCTCTACCACGCTGTTGTCGAACTGCGTAACTAGCATCGAAGAATCTTTAGCGGTAGAAACCGGTACAAACTTGGTGAGGTCATCGGGTGTAATGATCACACCACAGGCATGCGTTCCTGTATTTCGAAGAGAGCCTTCTAATATTACAGCTTGTTTTAAGACCTGCGCTTTTAAATCAGTTCCTTTTTTTACATCGCTGAGTTCTTTTACTTCTTCAAACGCCTTTCCATCACACGCGCACAGTCGCGAATGGATGACTTGGCTGCCATGGTGCCGTAGGTAATGATTTGTGCCACTTGGTTGTGGCCATACTTTTCGATCACGTATTGCAATACTTTGTCGCGCCCTTCATCGTCAAAGTCAATATCAATATCTGGCAGAGAAACGCGATCGGGATTTAGAAAACGCTCAAAGAGTAGATCGTAAGCAATGGGGTCTACATTGGTAATTCCGATGCAGTAGGCAACTGCTGATCCTGCTGCCGATCCACGTCCTGGTCCTACGGAAACGCCCATTTCGCGTGCCTTTGAGGTAAAATCCTGAACGATCAAAAAATAACCGGGGTAGCCGGTTTTCTTTATCGTTTCTAATTCAAAATCAATTCTTTCTTTCGTTTCTGGTGTTAGTGTAGGATATCTTTTCTTAGCTCCTTCGTAGGTGAGGAAGCGGAGATACTCGTCTTCGGTAGAAAATTCAGCAGGGATGGTAAACTTCGGAAGAAGCACATCCCTCTTGAGCTCATACTTTTCTACCTTATCTATGATTTCGCTAATGGTTTCAATCGCTTCCGGCATATCGCGAAAAAGCGATTTCATTTCATCCTGCGATTTGAAATAGAATTGATTGTTAGTTAACCCGTACCGGGTTCCCCTTCCGTGCCCAATGGGTGTTGACTGAAATTCACCTTCTTTGATACAAAGGAGTACGTCATGGGCATTCGATTCTTCTTTTTCCAAATAGAAACACTCATTGGCAGCGAAGTAGCGCACGTTGTATCTATGAGCGAACTTTAGAAGGGTTTCGTTCACGCGGTCTTCTTCGGGCATCCCATGTCGGTTCAATTCAATATAAAAATCAGCTCCGAATTGTTGGTGCCACCATTTGAATACTTCTTCTGCCTGGCGCTCGCCTACATGTAAAATCAGATACGGAACTTCTCCCAACAGACTTCCCGTTGTTGCGATCAATCCCTCCTTGTATTGAGTGATAAGTTGCCTGTCGATACGTGGATAAATTCCATAGAGTCCTTCGATAAACCCGATCGAACTCAACTTTGCGGATTGTCTTTTGTAAACTTAAGCGTCTTCCTTTCTTCAGATACAAAAAATTCACAACCGACAATGGGTTTGATATTGTGCTTCAAGGCCTCGCTAACAAATTTGAAAGCGCCATACATATTGCCAAAGTCGGTGAGAGCCAACGACTCCATGTTGTTGGCTTTCGCTTTCGCTACTAATTCAGCCACATCGGGTACGGCCTGCAACACCGAATATTGTGAATGAACATGGAGGTGAACAAATGGTTTGTTTGTCAGTTGAGTTTCCTTCGCGTCACTGTAATCGACCCCTTTTGCTTTTACCCTTTTTGTTGAATTACCTGCATCTAGCGTTGGATGCTGGTAGACGATATCGTTAATGTCGGTTGCATCATATGGGGAAAGAACTCGGTTTTCGAGAAGCCCAAAGAACGATTTGGCGGTGGCATCCACGTCATAAGCGGCATCGTGGGCATCTTGAAAATTTTCGCTAAAAAGTTTTTCGTATAGTTCTGAAAGTCGCGGCATTTTCAATTTGCCACCAACGCCTCCCGCCAATTGGCAAAACTCAATCGATGAAAGCCCGGTATCCACTTTTTGGAGAGACAGAAAACGCTCGGTAGAAAGGAGAGATCGGAGTAACTCTGCGCCAATGATGGAAACATCAAATTCAATGTTGTGCCCAACAAGTACTTCTGTTTTTTCTACATCTGACGAAAAGTGAGCGAGCACCGACTTTAAGTCGTGCCCTTCTTCTATAGCACGGCTGGTGGAGATTCCATGCACCTGCTCTGCCTTAAAGGGTATGTCAAATCCCTCGGGCTTGATGATAAAATTTTGTTGCGACAGAAGATTGCCTTTCCCATCATGCAACTGCCAAGCGAGCTGCACCAGACGAGGCCAATTTTCAAAATCAGTTAAAGGCGCGTTCTTATTTCTCGGAAGCCCTGTGGTTTCTGTGTCGAAAATCAAATACATGGGTTACAATTAGTGGTTGTAAGCGGTAAAAATAGGATATACATCTGAGCACGCCAACCGGGCCCATTTTGGGAATGATATCCCATTGGTGTATAAATCCAAAAAAAGCATTTTCATAACTATCAGATAATCAGATATTATGATTTTTGGTGTCAGGTTAGCAAATAGCATTGCATGTTCAACTTAACTTCAATGAATACCCTGATTAACAATGGTAGCGACAATCGCCTTGATTGTCATTCTGTTCGAGTTAAGTTAACGCGTAGTCGTAGTCGATTGACGCCAGACTTTTTAGCCTGGCGTCATTTTCTAAACTTGAGTTTCAAAAGATAATTGTTTCGTAATCCTTTGCGGAGTATTTTTGAACGAATCAATCACACAAAAATATTCTCAAATGAAATGGCTCGTTGACCTTTTTTCCAGTTCCATCGGTCGTAAAGTTGTGATGGCTCTGACCGGTCTCTTTATTATCCTTTTTTTAACGGTTCACTTAATTGGCAATCTTCAGCTTCTGAAAGATGATGGAGGCGAAGCGTTTAACGTTTATGCCTATTTCATGACGCATAATCCACTTATTAAAATGGTGTCGTATGTGAACTATGCCTTCTTCTTGTTCCACATAGGCTGGGCCTTGCTTCTCACCATTAAGAATCGTCAAGCCCGGGGGACTGAAGGCTATGCTGTCACTAGCTCCAAGTCATCGATTTGGTCAGCACGCAACATGGGTATTTTGGGAACAATTATTTTAGTTTTTCTGGTGATCCACATGAAAGATTTTTGGGGGCAGATGCATTTTGGTGAAATGCCTACCAAAACGTATGGCGATCATGAGGTGAAAGATCTTTTCACTGTAGTTGGCTCAGCGTTTACGCAATGGTGGTATGTCGCCTTGTATTGTATTTCAATGGTGGCGATCGCTTTCCATTTGTGGCATGGCTTTGCAAGCGCATTTCAGACACTTGGCTTAAACCATATGAAGTATAATCCTGTTATTAGTTTTGTTGGCAAAGCATTCGCAATTGTGGTTCCAGCAATGTTTGCTATTATCCCAATTCTAATGTTTTTTGTTTAACGAAAAGTTTGAAATCACACTAACTTATTAATCACTTATCATGAAGCTCGATTCAAAAATCCCGGAAGGACCCTTAGCAGAGAAGTGGACCAAGCACAAGTTCAATTTGAAATTGGTGAATCCTGCCAATAAAAGAAAGTATGAAGTGATTGTGGTTGGAACCGGTTTGGCAGGGGCATCGGCTGCTGCTGCGCTGGGTGAGTTGGGCTATAATGTGAAAGCATTCTGTTTTCAAGATAGCCCGCGGAGAGCACATAGTATTGCTGCACAAGGAGGTATCAATGCCGCTAAGAATTATCAAAACGATGGCGATAGCGTGTATCGCCTTTTTTATGATACGATTAAAGGGGGAGATTATAGAGCGCGCGAAGCAAACGTATATCGATTGGCTGAGACAAGCGTGAGTATTATTGACCAGTGTGTTGCTCAAGGTGTGCCTTTTGCCCGTGAATACGGTGGACTATTAGCGAATCGTTCGTTTGGTGGCGCACAAGTTTCCAGAACGTTTTATGCTCGTGGCCAAACGGGACAGCAATTGTTATTGGGTGCCTATGGTGCCTTGAACCGTCAAATTGCAAATGGTAAAGTGACCATGTATAATAGGTCTGAAATGTTGGACGTGGTGGTAGTAGATGGTAAGGCACGCGGAATAATCACACGCGATTTGTTAACAGGGAAGATTGAGTCACATAGTGCGCATGCAGTTTTGCTGTGTACCGGAGGATATGGAAACGTGTTTTATCTTTCGACAAATGCGAAAGGATCAAATGTGACAGCTGCTTGGCGAGCACATAAGAAAGGTGCCTTGTTTGGCAATCCTTGTTTCACACAGATTCACCCCACTTGCATTCCAGTCTCTGGCGATCACCAATCAAAGCTCACCTTGATGTCAGAGTCGCTGAGAAACGATGGACGTGTTTGGGTACCAAAGAAAGCAATGCCGGGATTAAAAGGCATCGATGCCATGAAGTTGCCCGAGGCAGACCGGGATTACTTCCTGGAAAGAAAATATCCTTCTTTTGGAAACCTGGTTCCACGCGATGTGGCTTCGCGCAATGCCAAAATTGTTTGCGATGAAGGACGAGGCGTGGGTTCTGGCTTAGCCGTATTTCTAGATTTTACAGATGCCATCAAGCGAGATGGAGAGGCAACGATCCGTGCGAAGTATGGCAACTTGTTTGATATGTACGCTCAGATTACAGGAGAGAATCCGTACAAAGGTCCGATGATGATTTATCCCGCGGTGCATTACACAATGGGTGGATTGTGGGTGGATTACAACTTGATGACCAACATCCCTGGCCTTTATGCATTGGGCGAAGCCAATTTTTCAGACCATGGTGCGAATAGATTAGGAGCCAGTGCGCTCATGCAAGGGCTGGCGGACGGATACTTTGTTATCCCTTACACCATAGGAGACTACCTGGCTAATATTGGTTGGGCTGATAAAATCGGGACCGATCATCCTGCCTTCAAAGAAGCCATTCAAAGTTCTACCGACAGGATGAATAAATTGGTAAGTATCAAAGGGAAGAAAACAGTGGACGAATTCCACCGCCAATTGGGATTGACCATGTGGGAGTATTGCGGAATGTCACGTAGTGAACAAGGGTTGAAAAAAGCAAAGCAGATTATTCAAGATATTAAAAAGGAATTTTGGACAAACGTCTGTGTCCTGGGTGGTAACAATGAACTCAGCCAAGAGTTGGAAAAAGCAAACCGTGTTGCTGATTTTATTGAACTCGGTGAATTGATGGTCGATGATGCATTAGCTCGTGGCGAATCATGTGGCGGACATTTCCGCGAAGAATCACAGACACCAGAAGGAGAGGCGTTGCGTAAAGATGACGAATATGCCTTTGTGTCTGCTTGGGAGTTTAAGGGAGAGAACCAACCGGAAGAACTTCACAAAGAGGAACTGCGATTTGAAAATGTAAAATTGACACAACGTAGTTATAAATAATTTGGCCATCGGATGATTCGATGATTTAATTTATATCCAAAAGAAAATCACTATGAAAATTAAGTTAAAGGTTTGGAGACAAAAGAATAAAGACACCAAAGGTGCGTTTAAGACATACAATGTAGATCATGCGTCACCTGATATGTCTTTTCTGGAGATGATCGATGTTTTAAATACTGAGTTGATCAAAAAGGGGGAGGAGTCTATAGCGTTTGATCATGATTGTAGAGAGGGAATTTGTGGAATGTGTAGTTTGTATATCAATGGCCATCCGCATGGGCCTCTACAAACGACTACCTGCCAATTGCACATGCGCACCTTTAAAGACGGAGAAACAATCACTGTTGAACCATGGAGAGCTAAAGCGTTTCCCGTTATTAAGGACTTAGTAGTAGATCGTTCAGCTTTCGATCGAATACAACAAGCAGGCGGCTACGTAAACGTAAATACAGGTGGTGTCCCCGATGCCAACGAAATACCTATCCCAAAACGAGTTGCTGAAGAAGCATTTGATGCAGCCACTTGCATTGGTTGTGGAGCCTGTGTAGCAGCTTGCAAAAATGCGTCTGCCATGCTTTTTGTAAGTGCTAAGGTCTCCCAGTTTGCATTGTTGCCACAAGGCCAAGTAGAGCGAAAGGAACGGGCAGAGAAAATGGTGGCGCAGATGGATGCAGAAGGGTTTGGCTCATGCACAAACACCTATGCGTGTGAAGCCGAGTGCCCCAAAGGAATAAAAGTAGCTAACATTGCTCGCATGAACCGTGAATATTTAGGAGCCATGATGACTTCTTATGAAGGAAGTACAGGCGGAGGTGGGGAATAAACATGAATTACAAAACTAGAAAGCCCGTACTTTCTGGCGTTTTGCATAACGTGCTTCGGCCTTTTTGCTTTATCCCTCACCCAGCCTACTACAACTTCAAATACACGCCAAGTCCAAAATTAGGGGAGGCCAAAATGTTTCTGGCGGCCAATGCAGTTGCCACGGAGCCTGAAATGCCTACTTTCTCTGTCAATTGATAATTCAATTCTAATGCGGGCGAAATGAATTCTACGTTGTTTGAGAAAACACCATTTTGTACCACGCCAACATCTCCATTGAAAAGTGAGTGCACGGTACTTACTTTCAGAATGGGAATGAATTTTTTTAACGTCCACCCAATCTCCGCGCCAAAACGAACTTCATCCGAAAATCCCTTCGTGCGGTTATTGAAAGCGGCATAGGCTGAGACGTAGAATTTCTTTGGATAAAACGAATGGCTCGCGTCAACGCGAAGTATTTGATTAAGCTCACCATCTCCTGTTTGCAATGCGTTGGCGTTGGTCGCACCGTTGTCGCCCAGAGGTAGTCCAAACAAAATGGTAGCGCTAACAACAATCGGTTTGTTTACAAGCAAGCCATACTTGATGGCAATATCGGTATCACCAAATGAATTCAATGCGGCACCAGGTTCGGTGGGAACACCGGGTTGATTGTATTGCAGTTCAGTTTTTGTCGCTCGTGCAAAAAAAGGCATATATATAATTCCGGTTAAGCGATCATTGAATCCATATTCGCCATAAAAACTTGTTGCAAAGTATCCGTAAGAAGGAGTGAGGTCAATCACATTCCCATTGCCATCAAAAATTCTGGAAGACAAAATATAAGACTGCGACAGTTTGAAATAACCTTTGTTTTTGGGTTGCGGCCACCCCCCTCCGGCTATTGCAATAGATGCGACAGTAAAATAAATCAAGATTAAAATAAGATGCTTCTTCATAAAAAAATTAGGGTTTTAATTCAGCAAATCCAAACGTAATACCAGCGGGCTTACACAACACTACTACAAATTTGTATTGGTTTAGCGTGACTCGGGGAACAGCAAATTGTTTTGCTCCACTGCTCCACGGGCCTAAGTCCAGTCCGGCTGACTTCACATTTCCACCTGAATTAGAGTTGGCCAAATAGATAAAGGTTCCCGGTGCTACACTAGCTTGGAAGTTATTGCTCAATTTCACAACCAACTTGCCGCCCAATTCTTCGACCGTTACGGAGCCTACAGTCGAGTATCCGCCAGCACTTTGAAACGTTCCGGTTCTCACGCCTGCCACTGCACCCACATTGAATTTGAGAATGTTACTTTTCACATTGATTAAAAAATTCAATCGAAACCGTTTGTTTTTCACCCACCTGAAGGGCAAGAATGCCCATATTTCCTTTCTCCATCGGCACACCACTTTTGTCGGTGGTGGTTAGTTTTCCTCCGGCTAACAAAATTAATATGGGATCGCGAGGCACTGCGCCTTTTTTATCTACCCCAATGCAAGAAAAACATCCCAATAGCACCAGCGCAATCAATTTACCACTCATAGAATTGGTTTTCCTCAAATGTGCTTTTTTCAGGCCTTTTTGTGAGTCACTTGGCTGACATTTACAGTAGTAACTCAAAACCAAAAACCTGATCGTTTTTAACAGCGAGCTACTATTTTTCAACTAACTTGCGGCCACACAATCCATTAGAATGTGAAAAACGAAGATGTAAAACCGATTAAGGATAGCTACTTTAATCTATTGTCAGTTTTTTTCGAACAAGAGCATATTCGCGGATCTCACATGCGTTGCATTTTGAAATGGGGTATACACCTAAACATCAGTGTACACGATGTTGATGTTATTGGAAAAGGCCTTCACGCTCCTTATGTTCCGCCCGCAAGCGAAATAGACAGATTGGAGTCTGTTTATCATCTTGTTCACATGATATATTTGGATCAAATGGTGGAGGACTCAGAATTGGAAGTAGCATCTATTTATGCTTCCCGGTTGGGCTTCAAGGAGGGTATGGTGGGGGATTTATTTAAGTCCATTGCAACGATAGAATTTGACCGCACATCACATGAGAATGTAAGAAAAGAGGTGATTGACTTCTTAAAACTTCAGAAAATCTAGCTTTTCGCTAGACGAGCACATTTTTTTGGGATTTACCCCCATCTCCACAAGTAGAAAATGACCTAAGCCCCTTTTGGTTTCCTATTGTACGGATGTAGGATTTCAAATAAATCCATCAAAATTGAGACCGGCAGACTCTGACATTTGTTCCCGTTAACCCGAGGAGTATGGAAAAGCCAATGAACGTCAGTATCAAAAGCAGAGTGAAGCAGGTATTAATTTTAGTAGCTCTGATTCTTGCAGGAATAACGATTTCACAATCGTTGCAAGCACATGATTTTCGTACATCGAAGGCAAAGCATTTCAAGAGCAAATACAAATCACAAATTAAAATAAACAGTAAGGTCTGTTTTATCTTGGCCAAGAAAAGAACGCGAGAGCCGAAGCAGTCTTTTTTTGCTTTTCTTTAGGGAAAGCCAAAGCCTGCAAAGTATAAACCACAGGCTGAGGTCGATGCTCCTTCGTATGTTCGAATCAATTATAAGCCGGTTTTAGTAGCCCAGTCGGGCAACCAACAGTCGGGGTTAGTACAAGAATAGTAAAGATTGGGTGTTTAGTGTGAGCCTCGGTGAGTAAAATCATCGGGGCTTTTTTTATTCCTTTACTTTTTCACAACTTGAAGAGTAGATTTACCGAATGGATTACAGTGAGGACACATTTTTTAAGAAGCTAGCGCCTACTTCCCCGCACCCTTTTTTGATTTCTGTAGAACGAGCAGAAGGTGTTTGTCTGTACAGCGCCACTGGCAAGAGATACATCGATATGATTTCGGGTATTGCCGTAAGTAATGTCGGTCACCGCCATCCAAAAATTGTAAAAGCCATTAAAGATCAGGTCGATAAATATTTGCACGTAATGGTGTATGGAGAGTATATTCAATCCCCGTCCAATTTGCTTGCTGAGAAATTGACGAGTTTACTTCCTCCCAATTTAAATTGCTGTTATTTTGTGAATTCCGGGACGGAGGCCAATGAAGCCGCTTTGAAGTTAGCGAAGCGAGTGACCGGCAGAACGGAAATGATTGCGTGCCGCAAGAGTTATCATGGTAGTACTCATGGTTCGTTGAGTGTCTCGGGCAACGAAGTTAAGAAACGTACTTTTCGCCCGTTACTTCCCGATGTAAACTTTATTGATTTTAACAATCCTGGTGATCTCGATCAAATCACGGAGCGAACGGCTTGCGTGATCATGGAGACGATACAGGGAGACGCAGGTGTACGCATTCCTAGTAAAGAATACTTGCAAGCCGTAAGAAAAAAATGCACAGCTACCGGAACGTTGTTGATTTTCGATGAGATACAATGTGGTATGGGACGAACAGGAAAGTTGTTCGCCTTTGAGCATTTTGATGTGGTGCCAGATATTTTAACACTTGCCAAATCATTTGGCGGAGGGTTGCCGATTGGCAGTTTCATTTCAAGTTTTGAGAATATGCAAACGCTGGCTTCAAAACCGATGTTAGGTCACATTACTACCTTTGGCGGCAACCCGGTATGCTGTGCATCAGCACTCGCTGTATTAGAAATTATGGAGGAAGAAAATCTACTGGCAACGGTAGAGGCAAAGGGTCAACTGATCGAAGAATTATTGAAACATCCAAAAGTAAAAGAAGTCAGACGATTGGGATTGTTATTCGCATTTGATTTTGATTCTGAAGAAACGGTAAATCGAATTGTGCAATATGCAAAGGAGCACGGAGTGATCTGCTATTGGTTTCTCTCGCATCCTAATAGTTTCCGTATTGCGCCTCCACTCACTATTACCGAACTTGAAATCAGAGAAGCTTGTACAGTTATTTTGCAAGCAATTGAGAATTCTTAAAAGCAAATAAAATGGAGGCAACTCACGACAAACTAGACAGAATTTATAAAACATTGGCCGTGATTGGGCTGGCTATTGCGGGTCTTATTTTCGCCAAGGATATTGTAATGCCAATTGCTTTTGGTGCGCTCTTTTCGATGGTGTTGTTGCCACTGGCGAAGCGATTTGAAAGCAGGACTGGTAGAATTTTTTCTATCGTACTTGTACTGCTGTTTGCGTTTTTTGTAATGCTTCTTATTTTTTGGTTTGTGGCTGCACAACTTGCTAGTCTTTCAGATAGTCTTCCTGATCTGGAGGGACGGTTTATGGCCTTGATCAACTCGGTCAGCGAGCAGGCAAATACTATTCTTAGAATTGACACGCATGAGCAAACTCAGCTTTTGAAAGACGGCTTGAAGAACTTTTCATCCTATTTTGGCTCGCTGTTACTTTCCACATCGTATTTCGCCTACTTCTTTGTGCAGGTACCGATTTATATTTTTCTGTTTTTGCTGTACCGCGAACGATTCAATGATTTCTTGGTGGCCGTTTGGCCTACCTCAAGTTTGTCATGGAAGTCAGAGATTCAGGCTGTGATCCGCGGATACATCTCTGGACTAACTCTTGTGACACTCATTGCCGCAGTGTTGAATAGCATCGGCTTGTTATTGCTGGGAATTGACCACGCGATATTCTTTGGATTTCTCTCGGGTATGCTGACAATGATTCCCTATGTAGGTATTACGATTGGAGCTGCGCTGCCCACATTGTTGGCCTTGGTTACCAAAGACAGTGGTTGGTATGCAGTTGGTGTAATTGCCGTGCATAGTTTTGTTCAGTTTTTAGAGGGAAATTTTATTACCCCCAAAATAACGGGTTCGAAAATCAGCATAAACGCACTGGCAGCTATTGTGGCATTACTGGTGGGAGGAAAGATTTGGGGTATTGCAGGAATGATTCTAGCTGTACCGGCTGTCGGAATTTTGAAAATTTTACTTTCCTACTCGACTTCACTAAAGCAGTTTGTTATTCTATTGGAAGATAAACACCCCGAGCTACCAGCGGAAGAAGTGGTCGAAGAAATACCTGAAAAAACCGACTAGCCGATTTTCTCTATCACCAAATTGTGATTGGTATAAATGCAAATGTCAGCAGCAATGGTTAAACTCTCACGCACCATTTCCTCAGCCGTCAAATGAGGAGCATGTTTTTTCAAAGCTAACGCTGCCGATTGCGCATACATGGACCCCGAACCAATAGCCGCCACCTGATGATCGGGCTCCAATACATCTCCTGTTCCAGATATAACCAGAATTTCATCTTTGTTCACCGCAATCAACATGGCTTCCAGTCTGCGAAGGAAGCGATCAGTGCGCCAGTCTTTGGCTAGCTCAATAGCTGCACGCTTCATGTTGCCGCTATATGCGTTTAACTTTTCGTCAAACCGATCAAGTAACGTGAAAGCATCGGCTGTAGAGCCAGCAAAACCTGTAAGTACTTTCCCTTCTTGCAGCCTACGAATTTTTTTTACATTACTCTTGGCAATCGTATTACCCATGGTTGCTTGCCCATCGCCACCAATAGCCACTTGGCCATTGTGCTGCACAGCAAGAATGGTGGTAGAATGTATTTCAGTCATTTAATGAAGTTCGGTATGTTCGTAGATGTCGTGTAAGGGCAATGTCACGTTCAAGGCTTCAATCACAAGGCTTTGTTCTATTGATTTGTATTCTTCCAATTCCCAATGATTGACTGAATTTAATCTAAAAATCTCTACACTGATAGATTCTGAATCAACAAGAACGTATTCTTTTAAGGAAGGGATATCGCGATACAATTTGAATTTTCCGCCTCGGTCATAGTTTTTTGTGCTTGGTGATAAGATTTCAATGAGAACCGTGGGCATTAGGGATGTGTTTTCGTTCTTTTCGAATTTCTTTTTTTCACCACAATAAATCGAGATATCGGGATAAGTGAAAAGAGTATTCTCAGGAATGTGAAGGCGTTTGTCACTACCGTAAGGGCGACAGCCTTTTCCTTTTAGTTGGCTTCCAAGTTCAAGAAATAAATTTGAGAAAATCTCATTATGAGGGTCTCCTGCCCCAGCCATCGCAAATACCTCTCCTTGAAAATACTCATGTTTTTCCGCAGAAGATTCTTCGAAGTCTAAGTACTCCTCAATAGAAAGGTGTTTTTTATTGTAAGCTACAATTGGTTCTCTAATCTCCATAGATTTGCGCTTAAATGCAATAAATCTTGTTCATTCAAATGACTTCAAAAAAGCCAGAAGAATATTCCTACTGATTTTTTTCCTTGCCGCCACTTTTGTTTTTTCAGGCCATCAAATCAATATCCTTACCGGATCTTCCAGCAACCCTTTCAACGTTTTCAAGAAGGCAGCACCAACTGCTCCGTCTACAGCGCGGTGATCACAAGACATGGTCACTTTCATCACGCTACCGGGAACCAGTTGGCCGTTTTTCACAACCGCTGTTTCTTTGATTCCACCAATAGCTAAAATGCAGGCATCCGGAGGGTTGATGATAGCTGTAAAATCTTCAATGCCAAACATACCTAGATTTGAAATAGTAAAAGTACTTCCTTCCCAATCGCTGGGTTGTAATTTCTTATCGTGTGCTTTTTGTGCGAGGTCTTTTACCTCTAGCGCAATGTGTGAGAGTGATTTGTTATCTGCAAAGCGAATGACTGGAACAAGCAAACCATCTTTTACGGCCACCGCCACACCGATATGGATGTGATGATTCTTGCGCATTTTATCGCCCAGCCAACTTACGTTTACATCTGGGTTTTGGCGAAGAGCAGCAGCCACCGCTTTGATCACCATGTCATTGAAGGAAATTTTTACCGGAGCAATTTCATTCATGCTTTTGCGTGCTTCGATCGCTTTGTCCATGTTGATTTCCATCGTGAGATAGAAATGAGGTGCAGAGAATTTACTCTCTGCCAAGCGCTTCGCGATGGTTTTTCTCATCTGAGAAACCGGAATTTCTTCAAAGCTTTCTTTGCCAACTACTTGCGGCAACACAACAGGTGCTGCTGATTTTGATGGAGTGGCAGTAGCCGTTTGAGCAGAAGGTTTGTAGTTTTCTACATCTTGTTTGGTCACTCGACCATTGTCTCCCGTGCCAGTAATCTTGCTGATATCGTAGCCTAATTCTTTGGCTATACTTTTGGCGAGCGGGGAGGCTTTTACTCTTCCATTGGCCGAAGAATCGGATGTGCCGTTAGAGGCGTTTGCCGCAGGAGCAGAAACTGCTTTGGGTGACGAGGCAGCAGCTGTAGTTACCGCAGAATTTTTTTGCTCATGGGCTTTCAATAATGTTTGCCAGTCAGCGCCTTTTTCTCCAACAATGGCGAGAACACCGTTGATCTTCACCGCCTCTTTCGCGTTTGCGCCAACGTAGAGTAGAGTTCCGGTGCTGTAGGATTCGTAGTCCATCGTAGCTTTGTCCGTCTCGATTTCAGCCAACAGTTCACCAGTCTTTACTTGATCGCCAACCTTTTTATGCCATACAGCAATGACACCTTCGGTCATGGTATCGCTCATCTTAGGCATCAACGCAATTTCTGCTTTTATTCCTGTTGTGTCGATGGCGATTGCGGGTGATTCTGTTTTCACTTCTTGTTTTGGATGTTCGGATTTAGCTCCACCAGTTGCTGCAGCTGAGTTAGCCCCAGCTAAAAGTGCTGAATAGTCTTCGCCTTTATTCCCGACAATGGCCAACACGCCATTTATTTGAACAGGTTCGCCCTCTTTCGCCCCCAGATATAATACCGTCCCTGCGTTAAAGGATTCATAATCCATCGTGGCTTTGTCCGTTTCGATTTCTGCCATTAACTCGCCTGTCTTCACAGCGTCACCCACTTTTTTATGCCATTTGGCGATCACCCCTTCGGTCATCGTGTCGCTCATCTTGGGCATACGTACAATCTCAGCCATCGCAATTTTTTTTAAGTTCTACTTTAATCTGAATGTCAAAAATAGCCGTATTTGACCGATTTTCTTAGAGTCCAATTCATTTTTTATCGCAAAGGAATTTGGCTGTTGGTGTGTTGAAAATTTGGGAGATTAAAACCGCGCTTTTATAAAGGTCCGCGCATATTGAACTGGTCATTAGGCTATATTTGGCCACCAAAAAAATTCAATTCATGAGAAAAAAAATACTCTTTCTTTTTGCCCTTTCGATAGGGCTTTTTAGCCAGACTGCGTTTGCACAGAAGCTTGACATGGAAAAATTAAAGGGCATGAAGCCTCGTTCCATTGGGCCGGGCGGTATGAGCGGGCGGATTACCTCAATCGATGTGGTCCAAAATAACACTGATGTTATGTATGCCGGCTCTGCATCTGGTGGGCTTTGGAAAACAACAAGTGGAGGTATCAATTGGGAACCCATTTTTGATAAAGAAAATGTTCTTTCGATTGGCGCTATTGCCATTCAACAAGATAATCCTTCGGTGCTGTGGGTTGGAACTGGTGAAGGCAATCCGCGGAATAGTTTGAATGGTGGGTACGGCATTTACAGGAGCCTTGACGGAGGCAAGAATTGGAAGGTGATGGGCTTGGAAAAAACGCGCAATATCCATCGCATTATTATTGATCCAGGAAATTCAAATGTGATTTATGTGGCGGCTATTGGCTCCCCTTGGGGCGAACATCCTGAGCGCGGTGTTTACAAAACCGTTGATGGCGGAGCAAACTGGGAAAAGGTTTTGTTTGTGGATGACAAAACAGGTTGCGCAGAGCTGATCATGGATCCATCGAATCCGAATAAATTGATCGCAGCCATGTGGCAACATAAACGTTGGCCTTGGACATTTAAGTCAGGAGGCCCGGGTTCTGGTCTTCATATCACTTTTGATGGTGGCAAAACATGGACAAAGAAAACAGACAAAGATGGATTGCCCGAAGGAGAACTGGGACGCATGGGGTTAGCTATTTCTGCCAACAAACCAGATGTGGTCTATGCACTTATCGAAAACAAAAAAAATGCACTCTATAAATCTACGGATGGTGGATTTAAATGGGCGATGGTGAACGATAAGATGAGTGAAATTGGCGATCGACCTTTTTACTATTGTGAGATTCATGCTGATCCTAAAAACGAAAACAGACTATACACCATTTATTCTGAAGTGAACGTGAGTGAAGATGGCGGCAAATCGTTTCAAAAATTATTGCCGTATTCAGGTGTTCACCCTGATCACCACGCATGGTGGATCAGTCCGGAAGACCCTTCTTTTATGGTTGACGGCAATGATGGCGGATTAAACATCACTCATGATTATGGAAAGAATTGGCGATTTGTAGAGAACATACCGGTTGGTCAGTTTTATCACGTGAGTGTGGACATGGATCAACCCTATAATGTCTACGGAGGATTACAAGATAACGGTTCATGGGTTGGTCCAGCCTATACCTGGAAAGACGGTGGAATTCATGTTTGGCGATGGCTTTGACGTGCAAGCCGACCCGGAAGATAACCGATACGGCTATGCCATGTCACAAGGAGGATTTCTAGGGAGATATGATCGCAAGACTGGTCACACAAAAATTATTCGACCCACTCATCCGGATGCTACATTTAAGTTGAGGTTCAATTGGAATTCAGCACTAGCCCTCGATCCTTTTGATAAGGGAACCATTTATTATGGAAGTCAATTTGTTCACAAGTCTAGCGACAAAGGAACAACCTGGGAGATCATTTCAGGGGACTTGACAACTGATGATAAGGAAAAACAAAAACAACATGAGAGCGGAGGGATCACGATGGATGCCACAGTGCAACTGTCGAGAGATGGAGGGAAAACGTGGACTAACCTGACCTCTAAAATTACTGGAATGCCCAAAGGCGCCTGGATACCACAGATACAAGCTTCTACTTACAATGCAGCTGAAGTATTCGTGGTGGTAAACAACTACAGACAGTTTGATTTCAAGCCGTATTTGTTTCGTTCCAAAGACTACGGCCAAACCTGGGAAAACACAATAACGCCATCGCAAGTGGGAGAGAACAATTACACACTCGCTGTGGTGCAAGACGTGGTGGAACCTAAACTTATTTTCCTGGGAACAGAAAATGGGTTGTGGGTTACTTTAGATGAAGGCAAGACGTACACACGTTGGACAAACGGCTACCCTGCCGGAGTACCTACCATGGATTTGGTCATTCATCCACGTGAGCACGATTTGGCAATCGGTACTTTTGGCCGTGCCCTTTATATCCTCGATGATATTCGTCCGCTACGTGAGATGGTAAAGGAAGGAATACAGGTTTTGAATAAGATAGTACATGTTTTTGACGCGCCAGACGCCTACCAGGTAGAAACACAGGATCCTGCTGGAATTTTGTTCCCCGGCAATGCCATGTTTCAAGGAGAAAACCGGACAACAAACGCGATGATTTCTTTTGTGATTAATAAACCGGAAGCAAAAAAAGACGAACCCAAATCAGACGATAAGAAATCAGAAGCCAAAAAAGCAGACGTCAAAAAGGAAGTGAAGCCAGTTGACAAAAAGGACGAAAAAAAGGAGGACACGAAGGATGACAAAAAGCCAAAGTATGATTCGCTCACGCTTGAGGTATTCAATGGTAAGGGTGAGAAAATCCGAACCATTAAACAAAAAGCCCCGGAGGACAACGGGCTTAATCGTACTACTTGGTCGCTGAATGAGAAAGGTGTTCGCCAGCCATCTAGGGAAAAGGCAAAAGCCGGAGCTGCAGAGCCATCAGGTACACAAGTACTGCCTGGTGCCTACAAGCTTAGAATAACCTTTGGTGGTGCGAAAGATTCGGCAATGATTAATGTAAAACCTGACCCTAGGTATGCAACGCCATCTTCAGTTATTGAAGAACGCTATAATTTGCTGAAGGATTTACAAAAAATGACTGCAGTTGGCACCGAGGCAATGAATCAGTTGCGCGAATCGAAAGAAATCGCTGAGGAATTTGAAAAGAAGATGAAGGAAGCAAAAAGAGATGATTTGAAAGAAGCGACAGAAAAAACAAAAGCTATTAAAGATTCAATTGCTGCGCTCATGGACTATATCGTTGGTAAAGAAGACAAACGTCAGGGCATCGTGCGGCAGCCTACACCCACGCCCCTTTCTTACGTGGGGACAGCTCAGTCTTTTATAAGATCGTCTAAAGATGCAATTAGCGCTACCGATCAACGGGTATTTCAACAGGCGGAGCAGCAAATCAATAAACTGATGCAACGGGTCAATCTCTTTTATGAGAAGACATGGCCTGAGTATCGTACGTTGATGGAAAAAGTAAACATATCTCCTTTTAAGAATTACCAGCCGCTGAAGCGAAACTAACGTCTAGTCTTGCAATCAATAAAATTGAGCCACGTATAGTGGCTCAATTTTGTTTCTGGACATGTCTGAATTAATATTTTTATATTCAACCTGACAGCGGATTTTTAGGATAGGCTAAGATTTGGTTAACGCCATTGTGTGAATTAGTGTATGAACAGCATCCTTCAACAGTATAGCCCCCAATTTCAAAACGCTTCCTTAGAAGTAATTTCGGGTGGATTGATTAACCAAACGTGGAAGGTAACAGCAAAAGGGAAGAACTTCATTCTTCAACGCATCAACGATAACGTTTTTAAAGAGCCTGGGAAAATCGCCACTAATGTTCGCTTGCTGGCAGATCATCTAACGGCAATCGAGTCTGACTATTTTCTGGTATCGGCAATTAAAACAGAAAGTGGCGAAGAGTTAGCTTACGAAACGGGCAAGGGGTACTTCAGACTCACTCCGTTTGTTAAAAACTCTAAGACCATTCAAGTAGTTGAAACACCCGAACAGGCCTACGAAGCCGCGCTACAGTTTGGAAGATTCTCTAGTAGTTTTTCTGATTTCGATGCCGCACAACTTCACGTCACGATTCCCAATTTTCATGACTTGGCGTATCGCTACAAACAATTTGAGAATGCGCTTCTAACTGGGAATCCACAAAGGGTAAGCGCATGTTCCGAAGAGATAAATCAAATAAGGAGTTACGCGAACTTAGTGGATGAATACAATCGCATCCGCATGAATCCAGCATTCAAACTGCGCGTCACTCACCATGATACTAAAATCAGCAACGTGTTGTTCGATCTGGACAATAAAGGCATTTGCGTAATCGACTTGGATACCGTAATGCCGGGCTACTTCCTCAGCGATGTGGGCGATATGATGCGAACGTATTTGTCACCAACAAACGAAGAGGAAACGGATTTCTCTAAGATCTTGGTCAGACCTATGTTCTACCATGCCATTGTGCAAGGATATTCGGACGAGATGAAAGGTGCATTGTCCAAAGACGAGCAAAACTCATTTTTCTTGGCCGGGCAATTCTTGATTTATATGCAGGCACTGCGTTTTTTGACAGATTATCTGAATAATGACGTTTATTACGGGGCTCAATTTGAAGGCCAGAATCTTGCACGCAATAGAAACCAGTTGACTCTGTTTGAAGCGTTTACAGCTGCCCGCAAAACCTTCAGTAAATAAAAATTCACCCCATGGATCAATTCTGTTTGATTTTGTAAAAAATCGAGTATTTTTATTATCATAAACCAGATTCACATGAATTTAAAAGACTTGTTGAGTGCTTTTAGTCAGGGTAAATCCACGGCTAAAAGCCACATGAAAAACCTCATTGAAATGGCCGCTATTGACGGAAATTTTGATGATGTAGAGTATGATTTACTGAAGTCAATCGCGAAAAGGAATGGGATTAGCGAGGGGCAATTGACGGAAATTCGAAAGAACCCGAACAAAGTCATATTTGAAGTTCCAACCGATCCAACCGAAAAATTCCATCAACTATATGATCTAGTTCATATGATGACTATCGATAAAAATGTGAACAGCGAAGAGTTGAAGCTATCTCACATATTTGCTGTAAAACTTGGCTACAACCGAGATAGGGTCAAAGAATTGATGGATACTATCCAAAGTAATATTCTGCACGGGCAAGGGCATGAGGAAGCAATGAAACGAGTCGCTTTCTTAATTTCATAGTAAAAATAGTTACTATTGTTTTTCTTCAGACTCTGAAATATTAACCCTTTGGCCTCTTATTGCGAGGTCTGGGGATGTTTTTGGCTCCTCGATTGGTAATGCCCGTTCTTTTTGTTTTAAACTTATTTTTTGTTTGTATGATTCTTGATACTCCTATGCTAACGGCTAAGTAAATCTCCCGCCTTTGACCAGGAAGATCGGGTGCTCCAGGGTTTCCGTTGAAGTCTGCGCCTCCTGATGGGTTCTTGAGTTGATTAACATAACTAGCCTGGCGTGAGTCGAAAAGTCCAAAGTTTGCTCGTCCGTCAAAATTAATACTCCAGTCGTCATTCAAATCGAAGTCAGAGCGCAGTCCTAATGCCGCAAAAAGTTGGATTGAATTAAATTTATCATTGGAAACGTACTCTAAATTATTTACAGAAGGGATGAATACGCCATCGTATACAGGTAAGTAAGCTGGATCTGTCGGGATAGTAATTCCAGCTGGATAAATTACTTTTGATGCTGCATGGGTAATTGTTTCGCGGCCATTTAACAAGTAGTTGATGTTTAGACCCAGTACCGCGCTCATCCGGAAAAAAGCCATATCGTTGACATGGAGTTTTAATGCTACTGGTAGACTGATATAATCCATTTGAATATCGCGCGTTCCGATGTCTCCGCCAATCGAATTCTTGATACTGAACTGCTGCCCGACTTGCAGGTAGCAGGGTGTAAGCACGTAGCCGAAACCCACTTTATCATAGCCATAAGAAAACCCAATGGGCGTAGCTCGAAAAGTTAACTGACCAAAATAGCGTAGATCTTTAGAAAGTCCTTCGTCTAGGGTTATTGGGAAATTGAACCCACCGTAGATTCCGAAAGCCTTTACGTCTTGGGCATTTGTGTGAGAATTGCAGAGAACCAGCGCAAACAAGAAGGTTGCTTTAGCAACCGTTGTTGCAAAGATTGATTTCTTAGCTTGAAAATGAAGACTTTTGGCCATTTTTCAATATTTCTTCATTAACAAAACTAAGACAAATACTGAAATCATTGTGTCCTTTTTTTGCCTGTTTACACTATTTTGCCAGTTTTAAACCCATGTTGCGATCATGTCTTTTGGCCAATTTTGGCGAGTCAAGCTTCGTGGCAATAGCTATCTAGCTTTGGTTCTCAGCAGATTGTTAATCAGGGCACTCTATTCTTCGAGTAAAGTAGTTTTTTTCTTTTTAACAGGGCGTTTTCTCAGGGCATGGATGCCAACCGATTCTTCACCATTGCCGCGGGTGGCCTGTATTTCACATAGCCGATCATTCAAGTATTCAATGGCAAATGGTCGCAAGCTGATTGACGCAATACTTTCTGCGATATGCTCTGTTCCATCCATTGAAGTGCCTTATGTGCTCTCGCATTTTTCGGGAAACAAATTGAATAGCCTCCCGATTCTGTTAAAGGAAAAAGCATATTAGACTACCTTTTTTCATGGCGCTTTCAACGGATCAATGGGCTTTGATGCATTTGCCAACCAAAGTGGTTTTGCCGACTATTTTGGAAAAGGTGAATATGGTAATGACGATGACTTTGATGGGATATGGGGAATTTGGGACGAGAAGTTTCTTCATTACTATCCCAAAAAGATGAGTGAGTTCAAGCAACCTTTTTTTACCACCTTGTTTACGGTGTATTCTCACCATCCTTACCAGTTGCCAGAAGAATATCAAGATAAATTTAAAGGCGGCTCACTCCCGATTTATAGAACAATTGAATATTCAGATTGGGCGCTCAAGCGTTTCTTTCAAACAGCGGCTAAGGCGGATTGGTTTAAAAATACGCTATTTGTGATCACTGCAGATCATGCTACTGAAGAAATTCAATATCCGCAATACAATACAGTATGGGGTTATTTTTCAATTCCCCTAATTTTTTATAAACCGGGGCGAGAAGATATGGGTATGAAGGATGAGTTAGTTCAGCAGGTTGATATTTTGCCTTCCATCTTAGGTTATTTGGGTTATGATCAGCCCTACGTTGCGTTTGGGCGCGATGTATTTAGCTCCAAGGACCGCCCTTTTGCCTTCAATTATCTAAACAATACCTACCAGTTTTTTCAAGGGAACTATCTTCTTCAATTTGATGGACAGAATTCAATCGCGCTCTTTGATTTTAAAGCGGATCCATTTCTAAAGAATAATGAAATGAACGTACCACCGGATACGGTTTCTGACATGCAAGCAAGGTTGAGAGCCCTTATACAGCAATACAATAATCGTATGGTAGACGACAACCTCACTAGGGAAGTCAATTGGACGTTTTATCTAAGAAGAAAAATTAAACTTTCTCCGACTGATCTATTAAGCGAGATTATGATAAACGTTCTGCACGTCATCATCTGCTTCCAGTGCTTCGATGCACTTGAGTACCTCATCTTGCTCAGCCTCCGTTAGTTCTTTCGTACTGTTGGGAATGTAATTGAGTTCAGAGCTTTTCGCCTCCAGCTTCTTAGATTCCAGGAATTTAGACATATGGCCAAACTCAGTGAATTTGGTGTAGATGACAGTCTCTTCCGCGTCCCGTTGAATATCTTCCGCACCAGCATCGATCAAGTCTAATTCTAGTTCATCTAAGTTTAATTTAGATGGTTCGAATTTAAATACTCCCTTTCGTTCAAACATAAACGAGACAGATCCGGAGTTGCCCATAGTGCCATGATTTTTGGAAAACTGCAACCGGATATTTGCCACCGTTCGGGTCGGATTGTCAGTAGCACATTCTACCAACACAGATACCCCGTGTGGAGCGTAGCCTTCGTATACTATTTCCTGAAAATCTTTTTCTTCTTTGGAAGATGCGCGTTTGATAGCTGCATCAACCCGATCTTTCGGCATATTCGCGCCCTTTGCATTTCGAATCGCCATTCGAAGCTTGGGATTGTTATCTGGGTTGGGGCCATTGGCTTTCACGGCCATGGCAATATCTTTTCCTATTCGCGTAAACGCTTTGGCCATTCGGTCAAAACGAGCGAACATGGTATGTTTTCTCTTTTCAAATACGCGTCCCATGTCAAATTGTATTGATTGTTTTCTTCTGCAAAAATAGAGTCAGAAATGGATTTTAAAAATGATTGTCAAACTTCCAAATTTACGGGGTGTATTTCAAATTGACGCGCCTTTTCTACCCTCACCCCATTGAGGTCCTACGTTCACGCAGTTCATCATCCCCTCTCCCTCGGGAGAGGGACTTACAAGCTATAAGGAATGGAAGAATTCAAATGGGTGAGGGCAATGAAGAAAATAACTGCGATAATTTGAAATACACCCAATTTACGCGTGTTTGATCTCGTTAAAAGGTAACGTTGAGTGTAATAATTTCTTTTTCCCTTTTTAGTTTTACCGGCACTACTTGTCCTTTTTCAAATTTGCCTAATGCATCCATATAACTCTGGATATCTTTTATTTGATAAGATGCAATCTGAACGATCACATCGCCTGCCGCAATACCAGCTTTTTGAGCAGGCTTTCCTTCGGTTACGCCATCTACCTTTAATCCCTCTTCGCTAGACGTGTAACTGGGCATCACACCCATGGTAACTTTAAAAGCACGAGCCGACCCCATCGACTTATTTTTGGTAGCAAGGAAAGTAAGCTTTGGTTGCTTGTCAAGATTTTCAACCAAGCGAATAATCAATTCAAGAATTTCTTTTTCGCCCTCATAATTTATTTTTTCTGCGTCATCCGATGGTTTGTGGTAGTCGCTATGGGAGCCTGTAAAAAAATGTAGCACCGGAATATTTTTGAGATAAAAGGAAGTGTGATCTGAAGGCCCAACTCCGGCTGAATCGGTCTTTATCAACAGTTTTTCGGATGATAGTTTTTTAAGAAGAGGTTCCCACGCGGCACTCGTTCCTGTTCCACTCACCGCCAGATTTTTCGATTGAGGATCTAATCGGCCAATCATATCCATATTGATCATGTAGCTCACCTTTGTCAAATCAATTGTCGGATTCTCAGTGAAGTACTTAGATCCGTAGAGCCCTAGTTCTTCGCCACTGAAGCAGATGAACAGAAAATTGGTTGACTCTTTGATTTTATTCATTTGGAAATACCGCGCCAATTCGATCACCCCAGCCACACCCGATGCATTGTCATCTGCGCCATTGTGAATTTTGTTTTGCGGATTTGCGTCCAACGAGCTGCCTTGATTTCCCAAGCCGAGGTGATCGAAGTGTGCACCAATTACAATTGTGTTGGCGGCTTGGTTATCAATGAATCCAACCAGATTGTAAGCTGTCCCCTCTTCACCGGTTCCATGAATTCCGCCTTTGAAAGTGAATTTTTGGGTAAATAACTTTCCATCGCCTTTTGGCAATAGCCCGATCTTATTCCATTGCGATTGGATGTAGGCAATTGCCAGTTTTTCTCCAGCTGTTCCAGTGCCACGACCTTCCAGGGAATCGCTTGAAAGAATTTTGATGTGAGATCGAATAAGCGTTGAATTGACTTGTGCCTGTCCAAGTAAAGCAAGGAGGGCAAGGCAAAATAATAGAAGTGATTTTTTTGACATCGGTTTGTTATTGATTTGAATTGGAAATTTACATTCTTAATCGCTTTTTTAATGGCGATGAATGGTTTATTTTTGATTATAACCTAATCGTATGGCAGTACCCAAAATTGTCCTTCTCACCGATTTCTCTCCTTTGTCCAAAGTGGCTATTTCCTATGCGCTTCGTATGGCAGCACCTGTGAAGGCGGAATTCACAATATTGAATATTGTGCGATTTGAGGGCGTTCCAAAGGCAAACCTTAAGATGAAACAAATCGAAAAATCGCTCATCCAGATTACCGAGGAGGAGGGGCGGAACTTAATAGAAGAGTTGCGAAGTACAGTCAAAGGCGATTATCAAATTGAATTTAAAGCGATTCGCTCGCACACCGTGGCTGAGATGGTGAAGCGTTATACAGAAAAAAACAAAACGAATATCGTGGTGATGGGCTCTCGGGGAGCATCTGCCTTAAAGAAGGCGAGATTAGGTGGCACCACCGTGTCGGTAATTGACGATTGCACTTGCCCGGTGTTGGCAATACCAGAATTCGCACAGTACAAAAATTTACAGCACATCGTGTATGCCACTGATTTGAAGGACACACAAAAGGAGTTAGATATTGTCGTTGAGTTTGCTCGAATTTATGGATCAGCGGTGCACATGATACATGTAGTACCATCTATGGACAAGAAGGTCGAGGCTGCAAAAATGTCCTTAGAAGCAATTATCAAAAAAACGCAATACGACAAATTGGATTTTAAGCTCATCCTGGATGACGATATTCCCAAAGCCATTGATCAGTACATCAAACAAACAAAGGCCGACCTACTTACTACCTTTACCCACAAGTTAAGTCTGGAAGAAAAGCTATTTGCAAAAAGCGTCACACGGACGTTGGCCTATCTGGGCACGATCCCACTGTTGGCAATAAAAAGGAAATAGTGATTTTATTAATCGAGTGAAGTAGTTGACTTACTACCCAACTCAATCAGTTTTTCATATTCCTTGTTGCTGAGATCGCGCTGGAAGAAATTGATCGGGTTTATGGCTACGTTTTTATAGTGCACTTCATAATGAAGATGTGGGGCTGCTGATAAACCGGTATTCCCTACGTATCCGATGATCTGACCTCTTTTGATCACTTGTCCGGGTTCCACAATATAGCGGGTCAAGTGGGCATATCGGGTTTCAAAACCAAAGCCATGATCCAGATAAATAACATTTCCATAGGTTGAAAATCCAGTGTACATCACCACTGCGTCACCGGTTGCGTACACTGGTGATCCATGCGGTGCTGTAAAATCAAGTCCGTTGTGAGGGCGAACATACCCTAGAATCGGATGCATCCGCATACCAAAAATGGTGTGAAGTTGCTTTAGATCTTTGTTATTAATTGGCTGAATGGCAGGTCGCGATGCCCACATGCGCTCTTTTTTCCCAAGTTCTGTTTTTAATTGGTCAATCGACTGCCGCTGTATATCTAGCCGGTTTTTGATTTTCGCAGCCTTATCATACGCTAATTTGATTAGCGGGTAAGTGATAGTTTCGCTCTCTTTTGGACGACCACCGACACCGGCTTCGCGTTGGGACGGTGACAAAGGATCCAGATCAAGTATCACACGGAAATTTTGGTCATCGTTTTTTTCCAGTGCGCTCAGTTGCTCCGAACTGTTGTTTAAACGTTTTCCAAGTAGTCTCCACTCCGCTTTCAGATAGGCATTCTCCTGACTCTGAAGCGTCTCGTCCAAATACGGATACTGAAAATGGAAATAAATGCTTCCGGCAAGGCCGATAACAAACGAAACGGCTAAAAAGCGAAACGTGGCCCTGCCAAATGTCCTTGGTGTAACGAGAATTGGATCGTATTTGCAGGTAACTGGATTATATGTATACTTAACCTTCGTCATTAATCCAGTGACTGATTTCTTTTTTCACTTGCCTGCACAAGGTTATTATAAAACGTGCTGGAGTAAGTACCCACCACGTAGTGAACAGGGTTCACGTTAACACCACCGCGTATCACCTCATAGTGAAGGTGGGGTGCAATCGAGCCGCCACTCGATCCAACGGTGCCAATTTTCTGCCCTTTGGCTACCGATTGACCGTATCTTACATTAAGGTCTGCCAAATGAGCATACCGCGTGATAATTCCATTTCCATGATCTATTTCAACATAGTTGCCAAAACCCGCTATCTGGTTGCTGGTGTTAGCCCGTAAAATTGTGCCGGGGGCAGTAGCGACAACAGTCGTTCCGGCAGGCATAGCGAAATCAATTCCATCATGTTGATATATTCCCTTATGGAAAGGATTTATTCGTTTACCAAAACCAGATACCAACTTGTCTGCTTCAATTTCAGGAATAGGCGAAATACTGGGTAGGTGCTTTAATTTGTTCAACTTCGTTTTGTCGATATGAATCTGTTGAGCCCATGACTGATCTCTCAATTGTGCCTTTTTAAAAACAGAAGTGAAGTTGTTACGAACCGATTTTTCCCATTCTGCAAATAGGGTAGGTTCAGCGGTTAATATTTCATCTTTTTTATAGATGTCTGTTTCGTTTTCAGTTACAACCTTGGTTTCAAAAAGTCTTTCATGAAGCTGCTGCTCCTCTTTACGAAGAGCTTGAATACCCACATTAGATTCTTGCAAACTCGCCATCAAAACTTTCTTATGAAGTTGAAGAGCCTCGTTTTCTGCACGCAACGATTTTTCAAGCGGGGTTTCAATCACAAAATTTTGAAGCATCACCAAACCCACAAAAAAGACGCAGCCAAAGATCAAATAGCCAAATCCTCTAAACGCGATGCTTACGATCGAAGGGATAACCCTTTCGTAACGCAGCGTTTTTGGATTGTACTTGAATTTTGTTTCTGCCATTGCCAACTTTTATTCAATTTCTTTTATAATGACCCTAATGGTTTAATTTTGTGCTTTTGTAGGGCTATGGTTCCGCGAAAGTAGGCAAAATGTCCTCTCTATCAAAAGCTTAATTCGACCAAATGCATATGACATCGGCCATCATCCGCCAAAAATTCTTGGATTTCTTTGAAAGTAAAGGCCATAAAATCGTTCCTTCTGCTCCTTTAGTGCTTAAAAATGACCCTTCGCTGCTGTTTACCAACTCGGGCATGGTGCAGTTTAAGGACTACTTTTTGGGTAATTCAATTTCGACTAACAGACGTGTTGCCGACACACAAAAGTGCCTTAGGGTAAGCGGAAAGCACAATGACCTGGAAGATGTGGGGCTGGACACCTACCACCACACCATGTTCGAAATGCTTGGCAACTGGAGCTTTGGTGATTACTTTAAGAAGGAGGCAATCAGTTGGGCATGGGAGCTATTGACGGAAGTCTATGGACTGCCAAAAGACAGGTTGTATGTAACCGTTTTTGGTGGCGACAAAGGAGATAACCTTCCCGTGGACGAAGAAGCCAAAGACCTATGGCGCAGTTTTGTACAAGAGGATCGCATTCTCCACGGTAATAAAAAGGACAACTTTTGGGAAATGGGAGAGAGTGGTCCGTGCGGCCCGTGCTCGGAGATTCACATTGACCTGCGTTCAGAGGAAGAAAGAATGCTAAAACCTGGTCGCGATTTAGTCAACAGCGATCATCCGCAAGTTGTGGAGATTTGGAATTTGGTGTTCATCCAGTTTAACAGACTTGCTTCCGGTGCATTGGTGCCTCTGCCGGATAAACATGTAGATACCGGAATGGGCTTCGAGCGACTTTGCATGGCCATTCAGGCAAAAACATCAAACTATGATACCGATGTATTTAGTCCGTTGATGGATTTCATAGCGATAAATGCTCATGTGAAATATGGAGACAATATCAAAACAGATATTGCTATCCGGGTAATGGCCGATCATATTCGGGCTGTATCCTTTGCGATTTCCGATGGGCAGTTGCCGAGTAATACAGGCGCGGGCTATGTGATCAGAAGGATTTTGAGAAGAGCGGTACGCTACGGTTTTTCTTATTTGAATTTCAAAGAGCCATTTATCCATCGCTTAGTGCCTTTGCTGGCGCTGCAGCTGAAAGATGTGTTTCCGGAGTTGCATCAGCAGTTAGATTATGTAAGTAAAGTGGTGCATGAAGAGGAAATTTCTTTTTTGAGAACACTGGAAAAAGGTTTGAAACGGATTGAGAATTTTAACAAGACAATTTCTGGAGAGCAAGCTTTTGAACTCTATGATACTTTCGGCTTTCCATTCGATCTAACTTCGCTCATCGCGCGAGAACGTGGTTTTTCTGTGGATGAAAAAGGGTTCATTGATGAAATGGCCAAACAAAAAACGCGCTCCAAAGCCGATGCCGCAAAGGAAACCGGAGACTGGGTCGTGGTAGCAGAAGGTGACCTGCCTGCCGGTCATGCAGAGAAACCAGAATTCATTGGATACGATGAATTGACCTCTACGTCAAAAATTTTGCGTTACCGAAAAGTAAAACAAAAGAACAAAGAGCTATTTCAGTTGGTGCTAGATAAAACTCCATTCTATGCAGAAAGTGGAGGTCAGGTGGGTGATACAGGTGTACTTGAAATAGGGCAGGAAAAAATTACGGTCGTTGATACAAAAAAAGAGAATGATCTGATCGTTCACTGGGTGGAGAAGCTTCCTGCCAATTTAGAAGGAATAGTTCAAGCCAAAGTAAATGTTCATCAGCGCAGACTTTCCATGGCTAATCACTCGGCCACGCATTTACTTCATGCTGCCTTGCGAAATGTACTGGGTAAACACGTTGAACAAAAAGGTTCTTTGGTTAATGACAAGATATTGCGTTTCGATTTCTCTCATTTTTCTGCCATGACGCACGAGGAAATTTTTAAAGTAGAAACAATCGTTAACGAAAAGATTAGGGAAAATATTCAGTTGAATGAGCAGCGCAATGTGCCCATTGAAAAAGCAAAGTCGCTGGGCGCGATGGCATTGTTTGGTGAGAAATACGGAGAGTTTGTTAGGGTGATCACGTTTGATCCGAAATTCTCGGTCGAGCTTTGTGGAGGTACTCATGTGAAGGCCACAGGAAATATCGGATTGCTAAAAATTGTTTCCGAGAGTTCGGTGGCTGCCGGTGTTCGCAGAATTGAAGCCGTTACAGCAGATGGAGCATTTGAATACCTGAACAGTTTTTACAACGAGATGGGGCAGATCAAAGCACAACTCAAAAACCCGAAAGATGTCGTTGCGTCTATTCAAGCGTTGGTAGACGAAAAGCACGGCCTTGAAAAAAAATTGGAAATCATTTACCAGGTATTGGAACGAGTGAGTGTGCCCAATGCAGATGCCTTAAAAAATATCGCCTATGCACTGCGCAATCAGTTTGATGATTTGTTGATGATACTCGCGGCTGACATTGAAGGTAAGCCGCAGGTTGCTGTGATGATTGGTGAAAAGCTAGAAGCAACAAAAAAGTATCATGCTGGAAATATGGTAAAAGAACTGGCCAAGGAAATTGATGGCGGTGGGGGCGGGCAACCTTTTTTTGCTACAGCTGGAGGGAAAAATAGTAATGGGTTGGATCGTGTTTTAGTGAAAGCCAAAGAATTGTTGAATTAGTGGGTTCATCATCACAAAATAAATACAAAGTAGTCATCGGTCTTGAAGAACGTGGGTGTCATTACATTGGCGCATCCCGGTACGTTGCCCAAATTGAATAAGAAGGCTGTCGAACACGCCATTAAAATGGGTTTGGCTTGTCACTCCAGGATTTCGAGATTTCAAATCTTCGATCGCAAGAATTATTTCTATCCAGATCTACCAAAAGGCTACCAGCTTACGCAAGATCGAACTCCTATTTGTGTTGGTGGTTTCGTAACGATCACAACAAAAGACGGAGGCGAAAAAGATATTATCTTAAATCGAATTCACCTGGAAGAAGATGCAGGCAAGTCAATTCACTTAGAAGGTGAAACAGATACGCTGCTCGACTTTAACCGAGCCGGTACTGCTTTGATAGAAATTGTGACAGAGCCTGTGATTGAATCATCGGAAGATGCAGGGGCGTTAATGGCAGAAATCAGAAAGCTGGTACGGTACCTGGAAATTTGTGATGGAAACATGGAAGAGGGGTCGTTGCGTTGCGATGCGAATGTTTCGATGATGCTGAAGGACGCAACCGTGTTGGGCAAAAAGGTAGAGATTAAAAACATGAACTCAATTCGCAATGTGCAGCATGCCATTGATTTTGAGATAGAGCGTCAGACTGCTTTGCTGGAACGAGGTGAGGTGGTGATTTCAGAAACGCGCACGTTCAACGCTGCCGATGGAAAGACATATAGCATGCGGACAAAAGAAGAGCTAAATGACTATCGCTATTTCCCTGATCCAGATGTCAGCCCGCTGGAAATAGCAGACGAATGGCTTGATCGCATTAAATCTTCTATGCCGGCTCTTCCAAAGGAGTTGTATCAAAAGTTAATTACAACCTATCACCTTCCGCCTTACGATGCTCATGTTTTAACGGAATCGAAAGAAATGGCTTCGTATTTTGAGCACATGTGTAGCAACACGAAGAATTACAAAGCGGCTTCCAATTGGTTGATGGGTCCAATAAAATCGTACCTCAACGAAACGAATTTGGAAATAGCTGCGTTTCCGTTGAAGGCAAACAAGGTTGCCGAAATGATTCAGCTGATTGATGACGGAAAGTTAAGCTTTGCAGTGGCTGCACAAAAAATGTTTCCTGTTTTGATTGAAAGACCTGGCCAGTCAGCAGCTCTGCTTGCCGAGGAACTAAATTTAATCCAAGACAGTAGTATGGATTCCATCCTACCCATCGTTAGAGAAGTTATTGCGGCATTTCCGCAAAAAGTGGACGAATATAAAAAGGGAAAGAAAGCAATTGTAACTATGTTTATGGGTGAAGTGATGAAACGCAGCAAAGGCAAGGCAGACCCAAAACTGGCAACAGATTTGATTGTTCAAGAACTCAATAAATAAAGTATCCAGATAACAGAATGAAAACAAAAACTATGATCGTGTTTAACTTCCTATTCGCGTTAATTTTAACAAACTGCGCCCCCGAGAAAAAAGCAGAAGCTGTCGATTCGGGGTGGACAATTGTATTGTCGGGTAAAGTGGGTTTTCCCCAGCAAGGGCCAATTTCCATACAGGAGATTGTGCAGAATGGCTCTGGAAGACGTGATACCATTACGTTGAGAAAAGATTATTCTTTCGCCAAAACACTGCGCTTGACCGAACCCGGCTTTTACAATATTAACTTTTTTGGAAGGCAAGCGGTTAATGTAATGTTGAATCGAAGCAACGTAGAACTCAATGTAGATGGCAACAATCAACAAGGGTTTGTAGAGATTAAGGGCTCACCCGATCACGAGTTGATCAACACCGTGCAGCGGATGATGAGCGAATCACAAGGCGGTGCAGAGATGATGGCACTTCAGGCAGAGTTTGAAAAAGCGGTAGCGGCAAAGAACGATGCGAAGGTTGCCGAACTACAGGCTAGCGCAATGAAAATCATTGAGAGAAATGCCAAGTCGTTGGCAGCGTTTTTAGAGCAACAACCAGCGTCTCTTGCATTGTTCAATTTACTTCAAGACCCCAACTTAATTGACAAAGTCGATTTACAAAAGAACTTAGCGCGATAACTGAAAAGATAAAGATCACTGCGGTGGGTCAGCAAGCGCCTGAAATTGCTTTGGCGAACCCTGCCGGACAGGTTGTAAAACTTTCCTCCCTTCAGGGAAAATATGTGTTAATTGACTTTTGGGCAAAATGGTGTGGCCCTTGCCGTCAGGAAAATCCCAATGTGGTGAAAGCTTACAAGAGATTCAAGAGCAAGGGCTTTGAGGTATATGGTGTTTCACTAGATCGCAATAAAGAAGATTGGGTCAAGGCGATAGCGGAGGATGGACTCACTTGGACACACGTCTCTGACCTAAAATACTTTGAATGCCAGGCGGCAAAAGATTACAACATCAACGCTATCCCACTTTCAATTCTTTTGGATAAAACCGGAAAGATCATTGCGAAGAATTTAAGAGGGGCGGCATTGGAGAGTAAGTTGGAAGAGGTATTGGGGAAATAGTTTATTGAAAACCTCCAAAGCCTAAATGGCAATGGAGGTTCTAAGAATTATATTAATTAGGCCTCTTGCCAACAGCAACTAATTCATCCGTTACAGGTGACTTAATTGTGGATGCCTCATCTTTCTTTTCTGAGCCGTCCAATTTGAATACGATAGGCATCACCATCTTCATCTTAACAATTTCACCTTGATGGATAGCTGGTCTCCATTTGGTATCGATTTGCATCAATGCTCGAAGCGCCTCTGTATCGACAGAATCATCAATACCTTTTGCAACTTTAAAATTGGACATTTCTCCATTGGTTTGAATGACAAATTCTATAAATACTTTGCCTTCGATTCCCTCTTCTCTTGCTTTTTTTGGATAAAGCAAAGTATGGGAGATGTTTTTGTAAAGATTGTCTAGCCCACCAATTGGTGTTGCCATTTCGTCCACCTCATCGAAAACTTTACTTTCATTTTTCTTCAACGGTTTAGTCTTTCCAATAATGGCATAGCTGACACCATCATCGGTTAGAATCACACTTAGATGAGAGAATTTTTTGCCCGTTTCGGCATTTTCAAAACCTAATTCGTCAAGTATTTTTTTACCTTCGTCATTTACCTCCACAACCTTTAAATCATAGTAATATGGCTCAAGGGATTTTAACTCGTCTTTTATCTGTTGCGGTAAGGCTTCAAAAGTAATTGAAAGTTTGTCTACTTTTTCTTTAAATTGTTCCTGGCAAGCCACAACAAAAAAGAACAGTGGAATAATAGCAACGATTGCGATCACTTTCCAGTTTTGGATTTTGCGTTTCATAGTTTTCATCATGTCGATGCGTTTAAGAGTTAATGAATTATTGAAATGATTGGCGAGTGGAAATTCGGCCGACTGCAATGCGACCTTCGCCAGTAGGCCACAATACGTGTCCACATCTTTGTTTTCCACCGAGCGCGCATCGGCCTCAAACTCATGAAGTTGAACAAGTGCCTTTTTATAAATCCTTACAATGGGATTGAACCAACAGATAATACCTATAAGATTCACTAGCAAAATGTCCAACGAATGCAGTTTCTGAATATGAATGGACTCATGGACTAAAATTTCTTCCTTCTCTTTTTTATCAAGCTGGCTGGCTTGGCCAATTAAAATAAAATGAAAGAAAGAGAAGGTTGGTTTTGCCTCGTCTGTTTCAGAGACAAAATAATTTCGCCAGCGATAAGTAAGGCTAGTGGTAAAAAGTTTAGTGATAGAAATGATGCGATAAAGAAACAAAGCAGTCAAGGCAATTAGTGCAAATAGATAGACCCATTCGGTAATTGTCCAAATGGAAAGGCTTGTACTTGCTTTCGTAGCCACAACCGATCCATTCCCGTTAACAATTATTTCTGGCAACCAATAGGTTGGAATCAATTTACCAATAGATGGTATAACTTGTGTAGAAGCTGTAATATTGAAATGAAACAATGGAAAGAGCAATGAAGCCACCAATCCAAACAACAAGTAAGCTCGCTTGAAAGAAAACTGAGTTTCGTTCCGCAACACTGCCCAGTAAACAAACATGAAAAGAAGTAGTCCTACGTTTATTTCCACCAGATAGTTGATCATTGCATTCATGGCTTTTGTTTTTTAAGTCCCTCCAATTGTTTTACTAGTTGATCGATGTCTTGCACATCCATTTTATTTTCAGAGGCAAAAAAGGAGACTAAGCTTTGAAATGATCCACCAAAATATCCCTTCACCATATTGTTCAGATAGAAATGCGTGTACTTCTCTTTCACAATAAGCGGATAGTATTCATGTGTTTTGCCATACGCTTTGTACCCCACAAATCCTTTCTTTTCCAAAATACGCACGATGGTTGAAACGGTGTTGTAGGCCGGTTTCGGATTTGGCAGTTGATCTACAATGTCCTTTACAAAGGCTTTTTCAAGCTTCCATAAAATTTGCATGATTTGGTCTTCCGCTTTGGTTAATTCCTTCATAACTTTATACAACGCAAGTTATTTTAAATTTTATTTTTTGTTGAGGCTGCAGAACACGATTAAAATGGCGAGTTGGCTGGCAGGTTCGAAATCGTACTTAGTAGATCGTACTTCGTACCCTTAATTGTTCGTGAAGCAATACGAAATCAAGTTTGCGCCCATGCGAAGCGCCTGTTGCCGCTTCTCTTCCGGGTCGTTGTGGATGCGCTGATCTTCCCAGCCATTGCCGAGGTCACATTCGTAGGAATAATATACGACTAGTCTTCCCTGATATAATAGTCCAAATCCTTGGGCTGGCTTACCATCATGCTCATGAATCTGAAACACTTTTTTCAGCTCTAAGCGGACAAACTTATCCATCCCATAATTGTCATCTACATGTAAAAATCCACCTCCAAGCAGGTAATTTCTAAGGTTACCGGCTTCTTCGGTAGAAAAAACCACATTGCCATGGCCGGTCATATATATGTAGGCATAGTTGAAAATGCCCGCTCCTCCCACTTCTACTATATCTTCTTCTTCGACAATAGCCGTTCCTAACTCACTGTTGCAGAACCGGATAAGATTGGGTAAAGCTGTCTTGTTAGCATACCAGTCACCGCCACCGCCATACTTTAACTTAGCGATTTTAAGTTGCGCAAAGCTGTTTGAGGTTACCAACGCCACTAATAGGCTCATACATACAAGTCTTCTCAGCTTGTAAGAATAAGGGTCGTTTTGAGCAAATTGAGACATTCCTTTAAATTTTATTTGTACTCGTTAAACCTTTCAAATCAGTAAACCTCTAAACAACAAAACAAAAAGTAAAACCTCATGAAAACAATGAAAAATCTAGTTGGTCTAAAAAGCATTTCAACTCTGTTGATCGCTTTTGTATTGGTTCTAGGCTCGTGCAACAAAACGGACGAAACACTTAGTGCAACCGAAAGGGAAAGTTTGAGTGCTGAGTCTTTTTCAGATGCAGAAGTAGATGATGCAAATGACATGGCCTCCATTGCGACAGGTAATGTAAGTTTAACTCAGTTTAACGGAGGGCGCGAAGATGGGAGAACAGAAGAAAACGGGCCCGTAAAGCCTATTTTCCCGTGGGCAAGTTTAGATGATCGTTTGAAGTGTGCAGCAATAACCATTGTTAGAACTAACACTGCCGGCACTCGACCAACAGGTACAATAACCATTGATTTTGATGCCAATGCTGGTTGCAAAGATGGACGGGGCAATACCCGTTCTGGGAAAATTGTAATTGAGTATGCCGGTTTTAGATTTATGCCGGAATCAACAATAAAAACAACATTTAACAACTACACAAAAAATGGCGTAAAAGTGGAAGGAGTTCACACACTAACTAATGTGGCCACACTGAATTCATTCCCCCGGTTTCTTGTAACAATAGTAGGCGGAAAGTTGACATTCGCTGACGGTAGAACTATAACCAGAGAGCAATCATTTACTCGCGAGTGGCAACGTGCCTCAAGCCCTGCATCCGACAAATGGGTTATTTTGAAAGGCAGTGAAGCAAGCGGTAAGAACAAGAATGACAAAACCTACACAATGAAAGTGACTGCTGATTTGGAGTATTCTCGCGCTTGTGCCATCAGCGACAAAGTATTTATTGCTGTGAAAGGAACTAAAGTGTTTACAACCGAGAACAAAGAATTCACGGTAGACTACGGTTCAGGGGCTTGTGATAATGACATCACCATAACAGTAAATGGCGTTTCGAAGACGATTACAGTTGGCGCTAATTAAAAGAATCGGCTCATAACAGTTTAAAAAGCCTCGCCAAAAGCGGGGCTTCTTTTTTACTAAAAATTGTTGTTTGAAATTGGCTTGACTTTTTGAAATCCTGGCGCAAGGAGGGATCCGTCAGCTTAATTAGTCAAAATTTAATTCTCAGCGCATAATCTGGGTTCAAATATTGGAGGAGTGTGTGGAACCCTATCAACACTAATTCTGCTGCTTTGAGCTTAGAAATGGTTACTCCTTGATGCAGTGATGAAACCCTTTTCGATAGAATTGTTTTGCTTTGAAAAAAGCAAGTACCGTTTTAGAAGTTACCATAATTTGGTCTTATTCGCTAGATTACAGCGTTTTTCAAGTATATCGAGGAGAATCGAGGCTAGTCTCCGAAAAATATATCCGTTTCTAAACGTTTCTAAACGTAACTATTCGATTATTATACGGCTAGTGTTGACCTGACCAACTATTGTTGTTGCAAATAAGATAGTGTGGAAACGATAGAGTTGGTACCTCTTTGGCATAGAGATATATTTTGCATAGCGATTCGGGGTAAATTCGGGTCGCAGGCCAATCAGATTATCCGAAATTTTCCCAACCGGTTGTATAGCAAAACACATGGTTGCTGGTATGTAAAGCATTCGCCAGCAAACCTTGATTTGCTTTTTCAATGTCTTTCAGGTGTCACTTCGGTTGCCGTGCCTGTTGCCTTTGATGAACACAAGCAAACCGTTCCTGTTCCCACCAGGAAAATGACGCCTTTGCCCAACGGCTATAGTGAGTGCCTAATTCGCATGCGATATAGTGAGAGCACACGAATTACCTATGAAAATCAGATGCGCCTTTTTGTGGAGTTTATTCAGCCTCAATCTATCTACGAGATTACGAAGGAAACGGTAGACCGGTATATGGGCTATTTGGTCGAAACTCGAAAGGTTTCGGTATCTACTCAGAATACTGCGATCAACGCCATCAAGTTTTATCTGGAGCAGGTAAACAAAGGAGAACGTACATTTTATTATGTGGACAGGCCGATAAAAGAAAAGCTTTTGCCATCTGTTTTATCTGAAGGCGAAATGCATAAGATGCTGGGTTGCGCCCAAAATACCAAGCACCGGTGCATGATGTTTATGCTTTATTCGGCCGGGTTGCGAATCAGTGAGCTGTTGAACTTAAAGTGGCAGGATATAGACGAGGACAGAAAGGTGATCTATATCAGAGGCGGCAAAGGGCGTAAAGACCGGATTACCCTGCTGTCCAAGCTTGCGTTGGATTATCTACGACATTATCAAACGCTCTACCATCCAAAGGAGTGGTTATTTGAGGGACCTGACGGAGGGCAGTACTCGCCCCGGAGCGTAAACCAGTTTATCCACAAATACAGCAGGAATGCTGGCATCAGCAAAAGGGTGAGTGCCCACACCTTGCGGCATAGTTTCGCAACCCACCTGCTTGAGCGGGGTACCGATTTGCGCTATATACAGACTTTGCTGGGTCATGAAAGTAGCCTGACGACAGAAAGATACACCCACGTGACCAAACGAGGGTTCGAGAAACTGGTCAGTCCTTTGGACTATTTAGAAAAAGGCCTAACTTTAAACACCCAATAGGGGTATATAGGAGACTCCGTCTCCGATATACAAACGTTGCAAGCAATTTTATAATTGAGATTAGACCCATGACAAAAACTTTCATTTGGACTCTTCTTGTGACATCGACTTTAACTGCCTGCAGACCTGAGTCAAGAAAAGAACAAACTGACAACGGGCAAGACCAATTAAGGTACGACACCACGAAGACTGCTATCATCTCCTGGGACAGGACTTTCAACTATCCGTTTGACAGTATCAATTATCAAGCGACAACGGTGACTCAAGACGACATTAACCAAATTGACAGTTTACTTATTTCAAGCGTGACAGAATACAATAATTCTCTTACTAACGGACACGAGGACTATAAAATTGACTTTAAAAGTAAGGACTATAAAAAGCAATTACTTGCCGTGACAAATTCAAAAGGAGAAAAGGAAATTTGGGTAAACTGTTTTTGTGACGACTGGGACAAATCGTGGACGAGAGAGATACTCATAGTTCATGACGGTGGACCATGTTTCTTTAATTTTAAAATTAACCTGACGAGAAAGAAAGTATTCGACTTTGCAGTAAATGGATTTGCGTGATAAAACTGCTTGCAACACTGTATTTGCGTCAAGCGGGGTTGACGCGTAATCCAACGTTTCGTATCTTTAGTGCGTTCAGTGTCGGGGACAGGACGCGGCTTCGGAAGCCCCGCTCGAACGCAAATACTCATGTTGGGCGCAATGGCCGTTGAGATTCGCAAAATTGTTTAAATTAGGGACCTAAATGAGTACTGATATGAGCAACTTAAACATGGAGAGGGAAAAACTCGAAATTATCAAATGGGTGACTAGTCTTAAGGACGATACAGCTATTGAACGCTTGAGGATGCTGAGA
>VYLZ01000016.1_pt1 | contig 77728 bp, 78 predicted proteins | sample 5115361 | NCBI WGS metagenome assembly VYLZ01 (sample SAMN12291805, study PRJNA351875) | freshwater metagenome | isolation source: freshwater lake | place: USA: Michigan, Sixteen Lake | collected 2013-08-07 | reverse complement strand
ATGGGCGGCGGCATGGGCGGCGGCATGGGCGGATTCTAAGGCTAGCCTGAAGTTAATTGTTATTGTGGGAGTTCAAATGCAAAGAAAGTTCAATTCAATTCGTGCAGTATTAGGTGCTGCGCTCACCTTGTTCTCTGCGCTGGCAACAGCGCAGAGTGCAGACATCAAGATGAACGTGTCTCTCAAAGACGCGGATCTTGTCACAGCGACAAGAATGATCACCGAGAAGACTGGTATTCAGTTCTATTTCACGGGGACGAAGCAGTTTAGTCGAGTGACGACGACGCTAAAGGATCAAACCGCTGATGATGTGATTCGCTACATTTGCGACGCGGCTGGAGCGTACGCAACCAGGGATACAAATGGCGTCTACAGAATTAGTGCTGACAAGCCATCTGTAACGGTTGCGCCTATCGAGAACAGAGCTCCTGCGAGCATCATTAAGAAAATCAAGCTTCTTCACCAAGGTGCTGACGACATTTTCACTCAAGTAGTGATGGGCAAAGTTCTCGATCCGCTCACGAAGCACCGAGATCTCGGTCGAGCATTCGAAATGGCACGAAGAGTTGTTGCTCCAGCATCGCAAGTTGGTTCGGCTGCAACTTCCTTCTTTGATTCGGCTCAAAAGGTAAATCAGTACCGACCAGCTCCAACTCCTTACGATCAAGTATCCAATCAGGCAGGCGGTGATGGCGGTGTAGGTGGTTCCTCGATCTCCTTGCCGGGTACTGATGCTTACCAGATCGGCGGCATGGGCGGCGGCATGGCCGGCGGTGGCATGGGAGGCGGCATGGGTGGACAAGGCGGCGGCCTTGGCGGACAAGGCGGCGGTCTTGGTGGACAAGGCGGCGGTCTTGGTGGTCAGGGCGGCGGTACGCAGCTCACACCAGGGCAAGGTCTCGTTCCTTCAACCATCGACTTTATTACCTACGATCCGACCGACAACAGTTTGATCGTTCGCGGAACCAGTGAAGACGACATCAACCAGCTCGCAAACACAATTGCGCAGTTTGACGTTGCACCAAAGCAGGTCAGCATCAAAGTTGAGTTCATCACCACGACCGAAAACGTTGACCAGTCTCTTGGATACAGCATTCAGTACACTCGAGGCGCACTGATCGCTGGAATGAACCAAACTGAATTCCAGAGAGGTTCTGACCCAGTGTTCTTCACCTACGCATCTGGAGACGCTGTCTTCCGACTGCGAACTCGACTCTCGAACGGTTACGGTCGAGTTGTTACCGCTCCGGTTATCCGAACTGTCAACAACACCCCTGCAACCGTCTTCGCAAGTACGACTGACTATATCCTTAGCTCGGTAACCACTGCGAACGGAGTTGGTGGAGTTAACACGTTCACCACCCCACAGGCGATCCAAATCGGAACTGCCCTATCAGTAACTCCTCGAATCAACGGAGACGGAACCATTTCGATGGGACTTGCTCCTACCGTTTCGACGATCACTGGAACACGATCCATTGCAGTCTCTGCAACCCAGAACCAGGAAGTCCCGATCTTCACGACACAAGCGGTCACTGCCGTCATCATCGTGAAAGATGGAGACACTATTGTTCTTGGTGGCTTGAATACTGACTCAACGAACACGCTCGTCAACCGAGTGCCGGTTCTCAGCGATCTCCCGATCGTTGGTCAGTTCTTCCGACGAACGCAGAAGCAGAAGACGTCGAGCGAACTATTGATCTTCGTTACTCCGAAAATCATTGACGATCTCGATAACGGATTCAACCCCTAAACCTAAACTCCCATGAAACGAAGGGTGGCGATCCGAGAGGTCGCCACCCTTTTTCAATTCAAAGCATGAAGGCGTGGATTCTAATTGGAATGATGGGAGCGGGCAAGAGCACCGTTGGGAAACGGCTTGCTGAGATGTCTCAGCGAGAATTCATCGATACGGATCAACTGATCGTAAACCGTCTCGGAAAGAGTATTGATAAGATTTTTGAACAGTACGGCGAACAGACTTTTCGAGACCACGAGACCAGCATCATTAAGTCCCTGCAGTCTGGTGCCATTGTCGTTTCGACTGGTGGTGGTTCCATTCTCAGAAGTGAAAATTTAGAGGCACTGAGGTTGATTGGCATCACGGTGTATCTCAGGGTTCCCAAAGAACAGCTCATTGAGAGGCTGAAAATCAGCCGAAAGAAACGTCCACTACTTCAGCGTGATGACTGGGAAGACGCGTTCGGAACTCTCTTCGATCAAAGAGCAGCAGTGTATGAACAATGCGATATCATCGTTGAAATTGACAACGCGTCTCTTGATGAATCAGCCGAACGCCTTTACAAGGAGCTAAACAATGAATGATATCGAAGTCAAGTTAAAGGCGGCGACGACGACGATTCGCTTCAAGGAGTACGTTTCTCTACCAGGAGACATTGTTGTCACTGATTCGAACTTAGCTTCGAAGCTGAGTGAATTTCAACCAATTATTGTCCCCGCCGGGGAGAAGTCCAAAAACCTCACTGAATACGCAGCAGTCCTTGATCAACTCGCTCAACGAGGGGCGAAGCGCAAATCTCGACTCGTCGCAATCGGAGGAGGAGTCGTTGGCGACCTTGCTGGATTCGCAGCAGCTACGTATATGCGTGGCATTCCCTTCGTCCAAGTTCCTACAACTCTCCTTTCAATGGTCGATAGCTCTGTTGGCGGCAAAGTGGGAGTGGATACTGAGCTTGGGAAGAACCTTGTCGGAGCGTTCTATCCGGCCCAAGAGGTCTATGTCGACGCAACATGGCTCAAGACTTTGGAGAGAAGGCAATGGCAATCCGGAATGGCTGAAGTGTTGAAATACGGCTTCATCATGAGCGAGGAGCTTGCAGTCTCTCTTGAAAACAATCCGATGCTTGATAGTTCAGATTTACGCGCGAATGAGACGATACGAGCTTGTATCGAGCTTAAGCGCAAAGTTGTAGAAGCGGACGAATTTGAGACCACAGGTTATCGAGCCATACTGAATTTTGGACACACGGTTGGTCACGCGATCGAGAAGCTCACTCACTACGAAACCTATACGCATGGTGAGGCTATTTCGGTGGGCATGGTCATCGAAGCAAATATTGGGGAGAAACTAGGAATCACCCCAACCGGACTGAGCAACAGACTGACCAACACTTTGAAAGCGCACGGACTACCAGTGAACTCTCCTACTACCGCAGATGTCGAAAACATAATACAATCAATGCGAGGAGACAAGAAGTCGGTGCAAGGAGAACTGTCGATGAGCTTACTGACCGGATTGGGTGAATGCAAGCTGATACAAGACATCGCTGAGTCTGACGTCAGGGAGGTGCTCAGTGAAAGTTGATCGCTATCGACCACTTTTCGCGATCCTACTGATCTTCATCTTGGTACTCAACAACCTGTCTCATCTTCTGGCGTATTCGACCGGCAGGGTTGCCGAATACTCTGCGAAGTGGGATTCTCCTCAAATCAACCTTTTGAATCTGACGCTACTTGGATTGCTTGTGGCATTGGCGTTGATGAAGACGGGACCTGAGGAAGAGACATGATCGGTGAAACGCTTGGTCTGAGATACGAAATCCAAGCAAAAGTTGTCGAGGGTCCGATATTCAACATGTATGCGGCCCGAGACCGCCTTAGCGGGCGAAGCGTTGGAATTCGGGAAATCAATACGCCATTCAATGGTGAAGAGGCATTCATTCGAGCGCTTGTTGACCAAGTGCCCAAGCTGATGGTGAGTCATCCCGCTCTTGAAAACATACAAGAAATCATCGAGGAGAATGGTCAACACTATCTCATCTCCGAAATGCCAAAGGGATCTCTCTTAAGAGATCGAATTAAGCGATTTGCGCCGTTTACCGTGCCCGTGGCACTCGCAACCGTCCAGGCGATTGGCGAGGCTCTAGACGCCCTCCACCAGTCGGGAATTGCTCACGGAGACGTTGGACCCCATAACATCATTGCGACGCACGACGGTAGTGCAAAACTACAGCTTGCTGGGATCTGGCAGACGTATCCGCTCAGTCGCACCGCTGGAGCAGCCGTGCTTCCCCAAATGGCTCCTTATCTCGCTCCTGAAGTCTGCACAGGAGCGAAGCCTAATCCACTATCGGACCTGTACAGTCTCGGAATCATTCTCTATGAGTTGCTGGTCGGGTCAACACCCTTTCAAGGCGAAAGTTCCACCGCGACAACAATGCGACACATCAGTAGTCCTGTACCTAGCCTGAGAGGCATCAACGCAGCTATCCCGGTTGCTGTTGAACAACTCACAAACAAGCTACTTGCGAAACAGCCTGAGAACAGGATTCAGTCTGCCCACGAACTTGTAGTCGAACTGCGTCAGATCAATGATCAACTTCGATTCGGAAGATCTCCAACGGTGAAGAAGCCGCTGCAATCCACGCCAATGCCGGTGATTGAGCTTGCTAAGCCTACGGCGTCTAATCCATCCGAAAAGAAACAACCACGGAATAAGGCGAAAGAATCGTCCAAAGAGTCCGGAGGCGATAAACCAGAACGATTGAAAAAGGATCGTGACGTACCAGGATGGATGCTCGGTCTACTCGCCCTCATGATTCTCGGAGCAGCCGGAATGGTCACGGCTTTCGTAGTTGATCTCGCTCAGAAGCCCAGAGAAGTGAAAACCCCAAACATCCGTGGAGTCAGTGTAGGAGAAGCCCGTGAACAGGTGCGAAAACTGAAGCTGAACATCCGAGTTTCGGCAAAGGAGCCAAATGAGCGACTCGAGCCAGATCACATCATCAGCACTCGGCCGGGTCCCGGCCAGATGATCCGAGAGGGAGGAACCATTGATCTGACCGTCAGTTCCGGCTCTCGGCGTGTCAAGATTCCAAGCCTTCTGAACATGACGGCCGATGAAGCAAAGATTGCTCTGGGGGCTATGAATCTGGAGTTAGAGGGGCGCCCTTCGCGAATCACTATTAGGAAGAACGAAGCGGTCCCCGGGGCAATTATCAAGCAACTTCCAGAGGCAGGGACTGACGTCAGCCGATTCAGCAAGGTTCGAATCTGGATTGCAGCTTACTCCGACAACCCGCTGGGTTCACTTCCGGGAGAAAGCGATAGCCAAGACGGAGCGATTGCACGCAGCTTCAAATTCTCTCATACTGTGACGGGAGCAGCCGGCGAAGTTCGCGTTAACATCGAGATGACCGACGAAGCAGGAACCACGGAAGTTCATAATGATTTCTACTCAAACGGAGATGAGATCACCGTCAATAAGATCGGGTACGGTTCCAAAGCAACGTTCAAGGTTTACTATGATGGCATCCTGAAGGTGACGACCGACGTGGAGCCAAAGTTGACCGGTTCAACGCCAAAACCATGAATTACGAACTTGCGCCCTCCATTCTTAGTTTCGACCTGACGTCCCTTTCGACTTCGGTTCCAAAGCTGATGGCATCCGGGGCGCATATCGTGCACCTCGATGTCATGGACGGTCAGTTTGTGCCGCCAATCACTTTCGGCGATGCCCTCGCCGCAAATCTGCGCAAGCACACGAATGCGCCGATGGAGGCGCATCTCATGACGCTCACTCCTGAGCGCCATTTCGATTCATTCATCAAGGCAGGATGCAAGCGGATCATCTTTCACGCGGAGGCTACAATTCATGCTCATCGGCTCATCCAGAGCCTGAAATCGCAGGGGATCGAGGCAGGCATTGCGATCAATCCCGGCACTCCGGTATCCGCGCTTGATGCCATTTTGGATGATTTGGACATGGCTCTCGTCATGACCGTTAACCCTGGCTGGGGCGGCCAGTCATTCATCCCAAGCACGATGCCGAAGATCAGGTGGATCAGAGAGAGAAGGCCCGATATGGATATCCAAGTCGACGGCGGCATAGACCCGTTTACTCTGCCCCAGGTGATCGAAGCAGGCGCGAATAGCTTCGTAGTGGGCAGCTACCTGCTCCGAGCTCCGAGCCTTGAGGAGGGAGTGCAATCAATCGTAAGTGGCTTCCCCTCAAAGTAGTCGTTACCGCGTCAATGGTCGTCGGCTTACTGCTGGCCGCCAGTTGGCCATGGACACTCCGCAAGATTCCTGACGCGAAAGCGACGATCGAAACAAAACTTGACTTCCTCCAAACCGGGGGAGTGCTGGTCTTTGCAACGCTGGCTTGCCTCGTCACCGCCTCGATCGGAGCCGTCATTCTGGCCCGGGCAGCGCGAGAAGAGTACCGAGAGGAACTCAACGAGAACCTCAAAGACCTCGTCACCGAGACTCAGGAGGCGATCAAACGGAAAAATGAGCAAGCATGAAAAGTGGATGCAAGAAGCGCTCATCCTGGCGCGTGTGAGCACCTCGGGATTCTCTGCTCCTAACCCTCACGTTGGGTGCGTTATTGTAAATCAGGACGAAATAGTCGGATATGGACACTCCGACCCCGCCGGTGGCGCACATGCAGAGATTAATGCTCTGAGGATGGCTGTAGAATCCGCACAAGGAGCCTCTGTGTATGTGACTTTGGAGCCCTGTAACCACCATGGTCGGACTGGCCCCTGTTCCCAAGCCCTGATCGAAGCAGGCGTCAAAGAAGTCTTTTATGCCGCGCCAGATCCTAGTCCGGTAGCTTGTGGTGGGGCTCAGGCGCTTTCCGGAGCCGGAATCAATGTGGTGGGAGGCTTGATGAAAGTCGAGGCAAGGGAAGTACATCGGCAGTTCCTCTACTCCATCCACACCGGTCGCCCGTTTGTGACTGTCAAGGCGGGGATATCTCTTGACGGAAGAATCGCCTTACCATCCGGAGAGTCTCAATGGATTACCAGCGAAACGGCTCGCAACAAGGTCCAGCTACTCCGCGCTGAGCGAGGTTGCGTTCTCATTGGCGGACGCACCGCTCTTGTCGATCAAGCTCGACTTACGGTCCGAGAGCTATCGGCGGTAAAACAGCCCACCAGGGTTGTCATTGACTCCCGTGGAACCCTCCCGGAAACGCTTCCAGTGTTTGACGAAGAGGCACCAAGTATTCGATTTACCCCACAACCAAAGTGGGCCATTGATAGACCGATTTCCGCGATCCCCGACATGCTGGGTGTGCTCAAACACGAAGGGATCAATGGTGTTCTCGTAGAAGGCGGGGCGAAAACCATTTCACGATTTATTCAGGCCGGGGTAGTCGACGAGATTATTTTGTACGTTGCTCCGATTATCCTCGGAGCGGGTCCAAGTTGGACAAGCGAGTTGGGAGTCGAAACCCTCGCCTATGCCCCCAGATTTGTTCTGGCTAATTCCCGAACATTGGATGAAGGCTTGATTCACGCTAATCAAGAAATAACACTCTATTCCCGGAACCTTTCAAAATATCTAACGTCAGAATAGGTGTCGGTCGAGAGATCGATAGTGAACTCCAAGCACTGAATAGCGAAAGCCACTGTAAGGTAGCTTTCATCCCTCCCCAAGCCCCGCGCCTGTCTCCCCCATTGGCCGGGGCAAATTTTTAGGTAAGGTATCGGAAATGTTATCTGTCGCGCTTTTTCTCGCCCTCCAACAAGGTACGACTCCTCCACCTGTGAAAGAAGAGAAGACAATCCGAGTGATCCAAAACTTCGATGTCGTGGACATGGAGTACACGGGCCGACTTACAAACGGTACGGTGTTCGACTCAAGCGTTGGCAAAGCGCCTTTTCGTTTTCAAGTTGGTGTCGGCGCAGTTATTAAGGGCTGGGACTCGGGGGTCCTCGGCCTCAGTGAGGGACAATCAAAGAAACTCATCATCCCTCCTGATCAAGGCTATGGTGCACAAGGGGCTGGGGACGTTATTCCGCCAAACTCAACGTTAGATTTTGACATCAAGGTCATCCGCATTATTCCCGCCGCCGTAGTCGAAGTTGTTAAAGAAGGAACCGGGGAGGCACTCACCATGAAGAAGGGCGTCGAAGCCAAGATTCGTTTGAGCTTGAAAGATGGCAAACTGCTCACTCCGGAGAAGGATGAGCCAGTCATCCTCTCACTTTCCCCCCAGCTCCCTTATGGCATCAACCAAGCCATCAGCGGAATCAAGGCTGGAGAGAAACGCAAAGTGACGATCAACAGCGATCTAATGTACGGCGACAAGGGCGTACCGAATCGAGATACTCCGACCGGAAAGGCTGGATCAGTCATCCCCGGCAAAGCGACGCTTGTGCTCGAAGTCGAAGCGATCCGACTGGTTAACGTCTAAGGCGCGTCGGGAACATAAAGCGGGGAATACTCGCCAGGTTCTTGTACGAGTTCAGCGGTAACCGGAGACTCGAGAATTGTTGTCCACAGATCCTCAAACTCACCATCATCCCGGATGATGCGGTCAAAGCTTTCGGTGTAAAACGGCGGGAATCGCTCTTCGGACTTCTTGATGATGTCCTTGCCCGCCTTGATTTTTGCCTTCTCAACGATATCGCTGAGTTCCCAAGGCACTCCTTCCGACTTTTCGCTGACGCGAAAAATGATCTCCGTCTGCTCCGGCAAAACGCATGCGATCACCAAGTCCCACTTCCGTCCGTCTGGGCGCCGAAGGTGATACAAGACACGATCGCACTCCCAAATCGACAACGGTCGGCGGTGCCGAAAGGTCACGAAGTAGGTGACGTTATCTGCACGCCAGTGTGGCAGTCTGCCGCGCCAAATGTGAAAGTTCGCCCATTTAGACATACTTACTTGCCTTCTTAACGATGGCGTGGGTGGCGTCGCTGTCCGATTCGGTCAGCCATCGGTCGAGAGTCTCGCGAACAAAGTATGGGCGGTCCTTTGCAACGTCGTTCAGCCAGTTACCCACTGAGTCTTGGACATACTTTGAGGGATCGCTCTTCAGCTTGTCCAAAATCACGAGCCCGGGTGCGGGATTCTCCCGAAGTTCCATGATGTGCTTCGACCAAACTCCCCTTGGCCGAGTGGACTCAGAAGCAAACCGCCTAATGTTTTCATCCGGATCCTGAGTCCAGTCCTGCAGGAGAACAAACGCCTCATCTAATGACTCATGGATGTACGGTCGAACCGCTAGCCACGCCCACTCCCGGACCCCAAAATGTTTGTCCGCCGCGAACGGGCGAATCATCTCCAGCCTTTCGGCAAGCGATATCGATGGTATTGCCCCAACGGCAAAGCAAGCCCATCCGCGGGGAGTGTCCACCGCTGAAGTCGCTGCCATTCCAAGCTCCTTTGGACGATCGGCTAGCACCTCACCAATCAGGCGCATCCGAGCAACAATCCCATCCGCATCGCGCAGATCGTGTTGCAACCCGGGCGACATCAATGAAGGGATCAATGCGCGTATGAGCGTCGATTGGTTCATCGCCAGCGCCTCCGAGAGGGTCTTCGTCTCCTCGCGACCTTTGTTGAGCCGATCCAGAATGTGTGGAGGGATCGCGGTTCGGCTTGGGTATCCCTTCCGTTCTGTCATATCAAGAAAGCGCGGCGTCTCCCCGTTCGCCGGTCCTAATCCTGATCGCCTCAACCACCTCGGTCACAAAAATCTTTCCGTCGCCAATTTCGCCGGTTTGGGTCGCGGCAACAATGGCCTCGATCCCACGCTCTAAGTCAGAGTCTTTCACGACAACTATCACTCGCATCTTGGATAAAAGGTTTACCGGTGGTCTAATGCCCTGGAACTGCTCTGTACGTCCCATCTGGTGACCGTAGCCTCGGACTTGCTCGCAGGTCATCCCTTGGATGCCCGCGTCGTCTAGTGCTTGCTTCACCGCGTCTAGCTTTCCAACCTGAATATATGCCTCGATTCGTTTCATGTCTTCCGTGACCTTCCTAGTTCAATTATAACGCTCCGAAGAACCTGAGTGAGTCGTCTATAGATGTGTGGGTCAAATTGCCGCTCGGCGCACCCTATTGATTGGCATTTGTCTGGCGATTGTGCTGGCGACACTTTCATTATTTCTCACCAGGAATCTGCTTGTTGCCGGGCTCTTGGTGGTCGCGGTATCGGCCTTCGCCTTCCTCTGCGACGACCAGGAGCGTCTGCTTCAAGGTGACATGTCATCACAAGCGGATGAGTTCGACCGGACAACGTCGGCCGCACTCGAACAAAAGGCGAATGTCGACGCCTTCGCCGATGGTCTCGACGCTGGGATCTTCGTTTGTGACGACCGCGCTCATATTAGCTATGCAAATTCGTTTGCCCAGCAGCTTTTTGGATTCGAAAACCCGCAGGGACGCTCGATCTTAGCGGTCACGCTCTCAGTAGAACTCGAACAACTTGTTCTCCGTGCTGATGAGGATGAAGAGCGAGTCGAAGCCGAACTCTCTTTCAGTTTTCCTCAGGAGCGGATCTGCCGTGCAAGTGCTTGGCGAGCGCCATCTGGCCTTGGTCGCACCTATTTAGCGCTTGTTGATATCACCGACATACGCCGCCTCGAACGTATCAGAAGGGACTTTGTCGCGAACGTCTCACACGAGCTAAGAACCCCGATGACGATCATCCGTTCGTTTAGCGAAACGATGCTCGATGACGATGATCCCGAGTTGCGAGAGAAATATTTGACGAGAATCATCAACGAAGTAGATCGCCTGACAAGTATCACTCACGATCTTCTAGTTCTAAGCACCGCAGAATCCAGTCTAGTTCGCAAGGGCCCCTGCGACATCGGCGAAATCCTGCGGTACGCCCATAATCTCCTCGAGCCAAGAGCCAATGAGAAGGGACTATCCCTGACCCGTGAAGCTCCAGACTCCTTCTTTATCGAAGCCAACAGCTCCCAAATCACCCAAGTCATTGTCAACTTAGTCGAGAATGCGATTAAGTACACCAATGAAGGTGGCGTCATGGTCAAGTTTCAGGAAGAACCCGGAGGAGTCAAGATTGACTTCACCGATACCGGAATGGGAATTGCAACCGAGCACTTGCCCCGGCTATTCGAGCGTTTTTACCGCGTTGATAAAGGCCGCAGTCGCCATCATGGCGGCACAGGACTGGGTCTCAGTATTGTCAAGCACATCGTCGAAGCCCACGGAGGGCGAATCGCAGTTGACTCATCTCTCAACCAGGGTTCGACGTTCACGATTCAGCTTCCGATCGGCGATGTCGTCTCCGAGGCAGAGTCCGCCTAACTTCCAACCTGGGGTCCGGATGCGGTACCTTAACACCTAGTAATGGCGCGAATTGGCTTTGTTGGTTTGGGAGTCATGGGGGCGCCGATGGCGGGGCATCTTTTGTCCGCCGGACACACCGTTGCCGTTTGGAATCGAACGCAAGGCAAGGCTGACGCGTTGGTTGAGAAAGGTGCCAAACTTGCCCCCAATCTTGCCTCACTTGCGGAATCCTGCGACGTGATCATCTCTTGTGTTGGTCGCAGTGAAGATGTTGAGCAGGTCGTCATGGCAATGGCCGACTGTGCGTCGGAAGGAACGCTTTTCATTGATCAAAGCACCATCGAGCCTGCGGTGGCGGTCTCTCTCGCAAGCCGACTGAAGGAGAAGGGACTCCGATTTGTTGATGCTCCGGTCACCGGTGGCTCAATGGGTGCCCAGAACGGGACGCTTACGATTTTCTGTGGTGGCTCCGAAGCGGACGTCGAAGAAGCCATCGAGGTGATGAACCCGTATACCAAGCGTGCCGAGCGTGTTGGAGATGTAGGAGCTGGGCAGATGATGAAGCTCGCCAACCAAGTTGCCGTCGGCGGAGCACTGGTTGGACTCTGCGAAAGCCTCGCATTCGCCGCTAAAGCTGGTCTGGATGTCAACCAAGCCCACAGCATGATCGGCGGTGGAGCCGGAGGGAGCTGGGCCTTCCAGAACTACGGTCCCAAACTCCTCGCCGCCGACTGGTCACCTGGTTTCAGCGTAAAAAACCAAACGAAGGACTTTGGCTACTGTGAGTCCGCGGCAGCCGACCTTGGTGTTGAAATTCCGATGACCGCCCTCGTCAATCAACTTCTAAAGCGCCTGGCTGACGTGGGTAGGGAAGAGGACACCACCGCGGCTCTCTACGACGTCTATCTCGATCGCCTATGAATCTTGCCGTCGAAATGAGCCAGATCAGCAAGCGGTACGGTGACGTACAGGCTCTGGACTCGGTTTCATTACGAGTAGAAAAGGGGACCATTCATGCCCTCGTGGGTGAGAACGGAGCCGGAAAGACCACTTTGATGAAAGCGCTTTACGGGGCGATGTCTGCAGATTCAGGTTCGGTCAGCATCAATGGAGAGCCAGTCACCTTAAAGACAAGCCGGGAAGCCATTGCGAAGGGAATCGGCATGGTCAGCCAGCACTACGGCATCATTGGTGAATTGACCAACCTTGAGAACCTCATTCTCGGAGCCGAGAACGGTTCCATTCTCACTCCCGTCCAAAACCAACAGCGAGCCCAGGACCTTGCGGTGAGAATGGGATTCCAATTCGACTGGAATGCAGAGAGTTCAACGCTGAGTCCAGCCGGGGGGCAAAAGCTCGAGATTCTCAAGCTCCTCTGGCGGAACTCGCAAATCATGATCCTGGATGAGCCCACCGCCATGCTCTCCCCCCAAGATAGCGACGCTCTTTACGCGAGTCTCAAACAACTTGCAGAGCAAGGCACGACTATCATCGTGGTCACGCACCGCCTTCCCGAAGTCTTCGAGCACTGCAAGCGCGTTACCGTTGTACGGGGCGGACGCCATATCGCCGATCATGAGGTTTCCGAGGTCTCAGCAAACCAGCTTGCTGAAGAGATCGTCGGTGGAAGCGTGATCGAACGCCCCACACCTGTTTCAAACTCCCAACCAACGGATAGTCTCGAAGTCCGAGACCTCGAGGTCAAAGGCGACAAAGGACAAATCGCCGTCAAGAGCATCTCGTTTGCACTGAAGAAGGGCCAGCTTGTAGGGATCGCTGGAGTGGATGGCAACGGTCAGCGCGAACTCTTCCACGCCATCATTGGCCACGCAAAACCCCTCTCGGGAATCCTTACCGTGGAGGGAAGCGACTGGACTCAAACCAGCATTGCGGACAGGATCATTGCTGGACTTCGGGTCATTCCTGAAGACCGTCACCATGAAGGAGTTATCGAAGACTGGAGTCTATTCGAGAACGCATCCCTCGGGCTCCAAAGGCTCCCAGAATTCAGCGACATCTCAGCGGGTCAGCAAGAACTTGCGCCCACGATGGCGGAGAAGTTCAGCACCAAGCATGGTGGGCTCAATCAGCCGATGAGCAGTCTGAGCGGTGGGAACCAGCAGCGCTTCGTCGCCGGGCGCGCTCTACAGGTTGCCCCGAACCTTATCCTCGCCTTCCAGCCAGCACGTGGTCTCGATCTCAACAGTACGACGAAGGTGTACCAAGAAATCCGTCGTCGATGCGACGAAGGTGCGACGGCAATCATCGTCAGCTTCGACCTCGATGAGCTACTCGACTTTTGCGACCGCATCCTCGTGATGAATCATGGCGAGATGTTCGAACCGAAGACCGCAGAAGCCCGTGACCGCGCCGCGATTGGTCGGCTAATGGTAGGCGCAGCATGAAAGTTCTCGGTCTGATCGCTGGAGGAATCATCCTTTTCATAGCATCCTTGCTCGTTGCCGGGGCTAATCCAGTCACTGCAGTCAGCCAATTGATCACCGGCTCTGTCGGCTCAGCTTCAGCCGTCAGCGGAACCATCCGCGAGATGACACCGCTACTCATCCTAGGAGTTTCCGTTTTTCTCGCCCTCAAGGCTGGTTTGTTTAACATCGGTGCTGAAGGTCAATTCGTCATCGGCTCCTGCTTCTCCGCTGCTACCATGCTCGCCATCGGCGGTCCACTTGGGGTCGTCGTCGGAGTCTTGATCGGAGCGATTGCTGGCGGCCTGTGGGCACTTCCCGCGGGCTATATCAAAGCCTTTCGGAACGGGCATGAGGTCATCACGACGATCATGCTCAATAACATCGCGATCAACCTCACCAAGTGGCTCGCGAGCGGACCTTTCAAAGGCGAGAAGGCCGTCAGCGCATCTACCGCGACACTACCTATTCAATCTCAACTCACACCTCTCATCAAGGTCGGACAATTTGAGCTCCCTCAAGCCGTCGTCGTCGGAATCCTACTCACGCTTGGCGTGGGATACTGGCTGTCCAAAACGACAAGTGGATACGAGCTGAGAGCCGTTGGCGCAAACCCCACCGCCGCCGAGTTCGCAGGAGTCAAAACCAAGCAGGTCACCGTTAAAGCGATGTTCTTGAGCGGAGCCATCGCGGGGATCGCTGGAGCCCTTCAAATTGCCCAGTTCGAGCACCGTTTCTATGACGGCAGTAGCGTCGGATACGGATTCGACGCTCTGGGCGTCGCTCTCCTGGCGGGAGGCAATGCCTTTGGACTGTTTGCTAGCAGCGTCCTTTTCGGAGCACTCAACAAGGGCGGAACCAGCCTTATGGGACTCGGGATCGACAAAGGTATCACGACGATGGTGCTGGCCATCGTTATCATCATCTTCGCCGCGGTAAAGTACCGACAGAAGGGAGGCCAGCATGATTGATTTGCTCAAACAGTGCGTGACGATGTCCATCCCACTCGTACTGATCGCTCTTGCCGGGTTCTTCAGCGAGCGAGGCGGAGTCATCAATATAGGCCTCGAAGGAAAAACTCTCCTTGCCTGCTTCTTCTCAGTCGCCTTCAGTTCAAAATTTGGTCCGATTCCTGGGCTAGCCCTGACAATCGTCGCCACGAGCCTGGTCTCGTTGATTCATTGGCTGCTCACCCAGGTTTACCGGATGGATCACATCATCAGCGGAATGGCGATTAACCTCCTCGCCGCTGGTGCGACTAGTTTCTTCAAGTTCAAATTCGCTGCCGATGGTCTCGAAGACGCTGCCGTTCCACCGAAGACGCTGCTTTACGCCTTGGGTATTGTCGCTCCTGCCGCCATTTGGTGGATGAGCAACAAAACTCGCTTCGGTCTCCAGCACCGCAGTGCAGGGAGCGACCCCGACAAAGCTCGTCTTCTCGGAATCAACCCGCAGAACATCCGTTTCTCTGCACTCATCGGAACCGGAGTTCTTTGCGCCCTGGCTGGTTCGCTACTCATCTCGGAAACTCCCCAGTTCACCGATGGCATGACCTCGGGTCGAGGCTACATTGCCCTCGCTGCCCTGATTCTTGGCGGCTGGCGACCAATCAACGCTGCCCTCGCCTGCCTTCTCTTCGGAGCCGCGAGCGCACTCCAGATTCAGTACAACGGGCAATACATTCCATCCGAAGCCTGGAAGAGTCTGCCGTACCTCGTCACCCTATTCGCCATCGCCGGTTTCTTAGGTAGGAACCGAACTCCCGCTGGACTCGGTAAACCCTGATCATGATCCCGACATTCGTCTTCGCCGCTCACGCTGATCCAAACGCTGTTCTGAAGCAAGTAATTGCAAAGCACATTGGTCAGACTAGCGCTGCAGTCTTTGTCCGCGAAGGGAACAGCAAGGCGCTTCCGATCAAGGTCTCCTTCTCCCCGAAGGGAGGTCGAGCCTGGCTTCCTAACCAGACGATCGTCGAGTCAAATTCCACTAGAATGCGATTTTACGACGACATCTTCGGTCAAGTCGCGTCGTCTGAGGCACGGACGGTAGCCCACCCAGAACGGGACTTGATTTCCGCTTCCGTTGTCCACCGAGGCGCCATGGCGTTCTTGATTGATGACGCGATAAAGAAAGAGTTTCTGGCTGATATTGCAAAGCTCTCAGGATGGAAGCTCTCGGGCAGAACTCTGAAGACAACCGACAAGCGAAAGGGGACAACTGCGATACAGTTTGACACCCAGAACCGTATCACCCGAGTCACGGTATCGGTCAACAAGAAGAACATCCTGGATAACATGTTCGAGTACGTCACAGACGTCAAAGTCCCCCAAATTCCGACAACCGCAAAAGTCAGGGCAGCTCTGCAGGCGCGACCTCAGATTCCTATCTCTACCGGCCCTGGCGCCCTCAACACCACCTTCGCAGTTTGGCGTTCCATGTCTCGATTAGGCACGACAACCATCAGTCAGAAGACCGATTCAGCATCGTACCAAACCTCGGTCGCACCCGGCCGGATTTCTGAATCGGGCGGAGCTAGACCTTGGAGCTACGCCGATCGCAAACTCACTTTCGATGGAACTTCGAAAACGGTGTCAACTGCCATGGCACTCGACAACCTCAAATCAAAAGGAATCTATGTGTCCCCGCTCACTCGCTACCTGATGAACGGACAGATCCCATTCCTAGATATCTTCGATCGCTCAAACAAGATCGTGGACGGTTCCTCGATTGCAGTTGATGGGAAGATGGCGCGAATACTCAAGATCGAGCGGACTGGAAACAGAATCCGGGTCTATGCCGATGCTAACACGAATCGCATCGTGCTCGTCGCGAACGAGACAAAGGATTCGAGAGGCAATTGGGTCACCACGTCTCGGCTCAAGCTCTCTTACCGCTAACCGCCGCGCTCTTTTCGAAGGCGAATCCGTTCAAAAATGGAGAGAGCTACATCGATCGCTTTGTCCGGCTGTCCTGGCAGGATAATCGGAGGGCCCTCGATCAAGACGTCTGGCACAATTGGATTCGACTCGAGTCGCACTCCTGTGCTCGTGACATAGTCTGCGATGGGCAACTGAACAAAAAAGCCTTGGGCAATAGGATTGTAGGTAGAAAACAGAACCGCACCCGCTGACTTCTGACCGACCACGTTCAGCTGGCCGATTTTTGGATCAAACTCCTCAGTTCCATTTTCCGTGACGACCTTCCCATATTGCTCTCTGAGTGAAGCGGTGAGAATCTCACTCGCGCTTCCCGTTCCGCCGTTGATCAAGATCACCACATTCCCGCGAAAACCCTTTGCTTGTTCAACTGCGGTCAACTGAATTGAGGCAAATGGAATCAACTCTTTCAGGTCTGATGGATCGCGTTTCTTCTCCGATTTGAACTTTGTCATGGTTGCTCGATTAAGCATCGAGCCCATGCGAACATCTGGATCCATAAAGTATCCAGCTAGGTGGAAAAGGTTGACGACTGCCCCACCGCCATTAAGCCGGAGATCGACGATGAGATTGTCCGCTTTCATTGCTTCGGTCATGAGCGAGTCAATGAGCTTAGGATCGTAGGCACGGTCAAACGTGTGAACTGTGAGGAGCGCAGTTCGCGGTGCAATCTCTTTGATGGTGTCCTTGATAACCGTTGAAACTAATCGACGGGTGATCGTGAAATCGAACTTCTTCCCACTTGGCTTTTGGACTCGCAGCTTAATCACCGTGCCCTCGTCGCCAACCATGATCGTCTTTTCGTCAACTTTCTTTCCGTCGACCTCAATAATCACATCGCCCACTTCAAGTCCAGCTTTAGACGCCGGGCTATCCTCGACCACTCTCGTAATGAGCCTTCCCCCTTCGGTCGGTACGCTTGTGATTCCAATCCCGGTCGTCTTTCCCGTCGTCCGCTGGTTCATATCCTTCGGAGTCGCAAGCAAAATGTGGCTAAAGCCAAACTTGCGGAGGGCAATATTGACCGAGTTACGAAACTCCTCGTCGTTCTTAGCCTCATCAATCTTTGGCTTTTCGGCGGCAAGGAAATCTCGGAATTTCTTGAAATCCACACCCGGAACAAATGCTAATTGCTCAATCTTCGCCGTCAGCGATTCCAGCACTTCCGCGCGTGCCTCAGGCTTTTTGTCAATCGTCTGAGCAAACGATGCACTCGCTAAAACAAGCAGCGCGATGGGAAGGGTGCGGGAGAATTTCATAACGATTTGTAATGCTTTACGCAAATTCAGACGTGATTACTCAGCAATTACTTCGACTTTTATGCCGATTTGTCGAATGATTTGCGCCACGTCCTCACACTCTTCCTTACCAGCGTTATGGACAACTGACTTCCCGAGGTGATCCACCTCCCAGGTTTCGATGTATGCTTCCTCCTCGTTGCAGTGCGTGGCGATCATAAGGATCATCATCACCTCATCGTAGGTGTTCTGCTCGTTGTTGTAAACCACAACAATCCAGCTTTCCGTCAGGGTTTCGCTGCCACCCGCAAGGTCTGGCCTTGTGATCGTCTCGGTCGCCATTCTCAGTCGACCCACTCCGGGCAAACGGTGGTCTTGACGCCGATGGCTCCCACAACCTGGGCCACTCGCTCACACTCTGCCTGGGTGTCAAAGTGAATAGGAGCCTTTCCGTAGTGGTGGGCTTCCCAAGTCTCGATTTCGGCTTCCTCGACGCCGCATTCGGTGGCGGCCATGACCGTCAGGAGCACAAGATCGTAGGGTGTGTGATCGTTGTTATGGATCACCGCCATGTATCGACCTGCATATCCGGTCTCATCTTTCTGCTGCTCAAAAACTGTTTGACTCATTTCGGCTTTCGGAACACGATCACTAGGCTTGCCAACGTCGCCAAAACCGCTAGCCCAAGGTAAATCGCCTTCGGACCAGGGTAGCGAAGCACCACCCGCGCTGTTCCTTCCTTACATTGTACAAAACGAAACCCATCTTTGTCCGAAACTTCGCATCCCGGAGTGTCAGAAGTCATTCCGTCGATGTAGCGGTCTTTGATTAGAGCTTGCGTTACGCCAGGATCGAAGTCAATTGCTTGATGGTCGAACCCGTCCTCGACAATCTTGGCTTTTTCCAACCGGCTAATCCGATACGGATTAGGACTAGAACTTACAAATGCGACTTCCTCTGAGGTGCGCTGACCCAACGGAACACGATTTGCCCCTAGTCCATAAATGCCAGATTGCTGGTTTGAAAGATCAACAAAAACCTGCGAACGATAAAGCATCATATTGCCATTCTCTGGTGGAGCAGGTTCAGAACCAATTGCCTCCTTTAGCCGGTTCACAAACCGCCCATCTAGGATCGAGTCGTATCCAAATAGATCGTGAACCCTTGCCACCGTTGCCAAGTTCGGCGGAAAAAACGCCTGCGGTGTCTTGGCGATGTTCCAAGCCTTCGACTCAAACGCCACCCGCTCCTGCGCAGGGACGTCTAACTTCGGCAACTCCACCGGCTTCCCGCTGAGCGGGAACTGCCACGCGGCAGTCACCAGGACTCCCAACCCGACCGCGATCAGGGATCGTTGCTTGAGTACCAGCGCAATCACCGCCGCCCCGGCCAGGGCTGTCAATGCGACCAAAGGAAGCTGGCTCTGAGTGCAGAACGGAATATACCTTTCCAGATTCACCACGCCTAGGCTGGTTCCCGCGATATTGATCCCGTTGAATCCTATAGCCAACATCAGAACCGGAATCGCTGCCAGCCCGAACCACTTCTTGTCCACTTTTTCCGGCAGCCGATCAAACCCAAACCCCGCCAGTGCACAAACTCCTAACACGATAAGGACCAGCGACCGACCAGGCGACCCTGTCGCGCTCCAGCCCGGGAAGTAGAAGAACAGCAATCGATTCACTGGTGTGCCAAACGCCAGTAGGAGGCCAAGCAGAGCCAGCGAAAATGGAATGGCCTGGAACCCAATACCCCCCACTCGTTGGGGAGTCGGTGAGTCTCCAGAAGAACCCGTGGGGCTGCTGGAATCTCCTGAGACACTTTTGCGAGCAAAGACCCCAACTAAAGACAGCACCAAAATCACCGGCGAAACCCACAGCGCACACTCTGCTGGATTCGATCCGATCTTGGCATACATCGGCCAATAGGCATTCGGTAACCCTGAATCACCCAGAACCGAATTGTCAGCAGAAGGATCACCCAGCAGTCGTGGGTGGACCACAGACAAAGCCTCAAACGGCTTCAAAGCCCCCGCTACGTAAGCCGTATACCCCTCTTCCGAAGGAACGTTCTTACGATGCGAGTTCGCCGAGTTTGCCAAAACCAGCGAAACCTGGGGCCAAGCGATTACCGCTCCCACCACAACTCCCAGCATTCCTACCAAAACCCGCCGATCAGAAATCGTACCAACCAACCCGGCAAGCACCACCGCCATCAAGCCGTAAGCTGCAAACTGAAGATGTCCCGCCAAGAGCATCATCCCGACCGCCAGTCCGACCTCAGCGATCCGACGAGCCCCGGAAGCCGCCACAAGCCCTGCCAGAGCCCAAGGAATCCACGCCACCGTCGTCGGCACGCTCGCCAGCGGAGCCCATGCGATCATAAACTGCGACATCGCAAACCCAACGCCCGCTAACACCGATCCGGTTTCAGAGACCCGCAAGCGTCGGAGCCAAACAAATACACCGAGCCCAGCCAAGAATCCATGCAGGACACCAAGCAGCAGCATCTTGAAAGGCACTGAGCCCGGTACGAACGCAAAGAGAATGTGGAGCGGGTAGAAAGCTCCGCTCTGCGAGTTTCCTGCCAAAGGCTGACCAGCAAGCTGATACGGATTAACCAACGGCATTTGCCCCTGTCGCCAGGCGTCAAAAACAATGTCGCGCCACGGCCAGAACTGGAGCACGCCATCCGCCTGCAAAACGTCCCAGCCGTACGAGGGAGCCGAACCGCCCACCATCGCCTGAACATGCTCTGTTGGTCCCAACTGCCTTCCGCCGATCAGCGCAGGCAGAAACGGAAGCAATGCCGCCAGAAACAGCAACAGGACGGGAAGTCGAGCTGACTTACCAGAGGTCATGGAATAAGTTTGGCTCAGTCAAGCGACTGAAGCGCAAACCGAGAACCGAAAACCTTCAACCGATCAGCAATAAATCGCTTGCTGTTTTGCCTTTTCGTGGTTCGGGTTGACGCTCAAGATGAACTTGAGGTGGCTACAAGCCCCCTCGTAATCGCCTAACATCATCATCGTCATCGCGAAGTCGTAGCGCACTTCGAGGTTCTGGGGGAATTGTTTGGCAAGTGCCTCAAGAGCCGCCAATGAACCATCAAAGTCTCCTTCAAAACCCACGATAAGAGCTAGTTGGTGCCGCGCATTGACATGATTTGGATCAACGGCCAATACACGACCGAGGGTCGCTTTGGCGTCCCCATAGTTTCCTTCGCATCTCTGCTCGAAACCCTTTTGGTAAAGATCCTCAATGTTCATGAAATCTGATATGTCCGGCGATTATACAGAAATAATAGTGGCACTGTAAAGCGTACAGTCCCGTATTCTTCGCTCAAATCGTCCCGGGTTCTAACCTCGGAGGCGTCTTTGCTGGGGTCGACGACTTCTCAGCTTCTTTCACTTCGGTGGCAATCGGTGGCTCATCAACGTGCTTGAGAGCAGGCAACTCGCGTCCTTCCATCACTGCAACAAACTCTTCGCGATCCAACGTCTCGCGGTCAAGCAGGGCGGCGACAACTGCATCCAGTTGTGTCTTGTGGGACGTAAGGATTTCAATCGCTCTTGCTCGGCACCGATCGACAATTGCATGAACTTCTTCATCAACCGCCTTCGCGACATCCTCTGAGTAGTTTCGCTCTTCGTAGTAGTCTCGCCCAAGGAACGGATTCTCTTTCGAAGTTCCAATCGCCAAGGTCCCAAGCTTTTCGCTCATGCCGTACTTCGTCACCATTGCTCGCGCAATAGCCGTGACGCGCTGAAGATCGTTCGACGCCCCAGTCCATACTCGACCGAAGGCAATCTCCTCAGCAACTCGACCGCCCAAGAGGGAAGTGATGTCATCCAAAAGCTCTTCTTTCGAGACGAGATATTTGTCCTGATCAGGCAAGTGCCAGGTACTACCCAAAGACATACCGCGCGGAAGAATTGTGACCTTGTGGACGTTGTCAGAGTGCTCAAGAATTTCGCCAATCACCGCGTGTCCGGCCTCGTGGAAAGCGATAACTTTACGCTCCTCCTCGTCCATGATTCGGCTCTTGCGCTGAGGTCCTGCGATGACACGGTCCAATGCTTCCTCAAGGTCGCGCATGCTGATCTTGGTTCGGTTATGCCGGGCGGCAAGGAGGGCGCCTTCGTTCAGGGTGTTCGCCAAATCCGCACCGGTAAAACCGGGAGTTCGGCGCGAAAGTGTTTCGATGTCAACATCGCTGTCCAAAGGCTTACCTTTGGAGTGGATGTTCAAGATCGCCTTTCGACCAACCTGGTCCGGAGCGTCGACAACGATCTGACGGTCAAATCGACCTGGGCGAAGCAGCGCCGGATCGAGAACGTCCGGGCGGTTTGTCGCCGCGATCATGATAACTCCAGAGTTGGGGTCAAAGCCGTCCATCTCAACTAGAAGCTGGTTCAGAGTCTGCTCTCGCTCGTCGTGACCGCCACCCATTCCGGCGCCTCGCTGACGACCAACTGCGTCGATCTCGTCAACAAAGATCAACGACGGTCGGTGAGCCTTGGCTGTCTCGAAAAGGTCTCGTACGCGGGCTGCACCCACACCAACGAACATTTCAACGAAGTCGGAACCTGAGATGTGGAAGAACGGGACTCCGGCCTCGCCGGCGATTGCCCGAGCAAGGTGGGTCTTACCGACACCTGGAGGGCCTGTCAGGAGGATTCCCTTCGGAATCTTGGCACCGAGCGCCGCGTACTTCTTGGTGTTCTTCAGAAAGTCAACAACTTCAAAAAGCTCTTGTTTTGCTTCGTCAATTCCCGCAACGTCGTCAAAAGTGACCTTGGGTCCACTTTCGCCCACTCGGCGAGCTTTACTCTTGCCAAAGCTCATTGCTTGATTACCGTTCTGCTGCGCTGCGCGGAAGACGAGGAAGTAGAACATTAGCCCAACGAGGAGCATCGGAGCCAGGAAGGAAAGAAGCCCGATGAGTGCGTTTCCGGCGGCATTCTCCTCGTACTTGACCTGCATCATAGCCTTGCCTTCAGACTGCAGTCGCTTGTTTGTACTTGCGATCTCTTCTCGGGTCTCTCGAGCCGACTCGGAGTTAGCTTCAGTGACCGCGTACTCGAAGTCTTCCCCTTTGGAATCCTTACCCGAGATCGTTCGGCCTCGCCACACGATTTCGGCTATCTCGCCTTTACTCAACTTATCGCTGAACTTGACATTGTCCCAGGTCTCAGTCTTTCCGGCAAGCTTCAAATTGTTCGGATTTGCCACCATCATCACAAGGAGTGACACTACGATCAGTGACACCACGGCGAATAGGGCATTACGGTTATTTCTCAATGTTTCTCCAACAGATGTAAGCAGAACTACGCTGTTTTAGCCTCAGTCGTTGCTAGGCTCGGACGAACCGATTATCGGTTCAAACTCAAGCACCAGCACCCGCTCACACTCGGGTTCCTTATCTATTCTGTGCGATAAACACACTCCTGGTGCCCAAATTGGACCCACAAAGTCACAGATAATAGGCAATCTTGACCGGGCGGCTTTGGTTAATTTGGTCTCCGAAAGTAGGTCGCTCAGCTTCCGCGTGCCATCAAATCCTAGAGGCTGCATCGAGTCGCCAGGTTGAGTAGAGCGGAAATAAAGTTCGCCTTGAGTCTTACCTATGCTGAGTTCGACGCGCAAGGCTCCTCGCTCGTTCCTCCTTTCTGACCTCGGAGCGTGCTGAGCGGTGATTTTCCATCCAAACTCCTCACTCTCGGTCTCACCGGGACAGGTGAGCTTGAACCGAAATGGCTCGGTTGGTTGTAACTGCCGGAAATGAAGCAACCGATCATTCCACTCCGCGACAACGACGCCTCCTTCTGCCGTGACCGAACCAGGGCTTCCGGACGCGAACCCAGACACGATCGCCTCTGTCTGATCAAAATCAATCGAAGCACCCAGCGCCGAAACCGCTAATCGACAAGCTCGCTTAAACAAAACTGGTGGGAGTGAACCCATCGCCACCCGATCGAACGCCACTTCGGCATCGCGAGTCAGAAATCCGAGGTCGCCGTTGAGAGACACCTCCGCTCGCTCCAGTGCACTCGCTGCCGCTCCGTTTAAAAACTGATCTTCCTCACCGATGATTGATGCGCATCTCAGAATCGCTGCCTCGTAGCCCGGATTGACCAACTCAAACTCTGGAGAAATACGGTGCCGGATTCGCGCCCGCGAAAAATCCATCGATTCATTTGCAGGGTCGTTATGAAACCAGAGGCCATTCTGTTGGCAATAAGCCAGCGTTTCTTGTCGAGAAAACGGAAGCAGTGGACGAATGAGGCCATTTCGAGAAGCGTCGATCCCCGTCAGCCCACTCGGTCCCGTTCCCCTCACTAGGTTAAACAAGATTGTCTCGACAGAATCCGTCCCCGTATGCGCCGTCGCAATCATGTCGCACTCAAGCCGCCGAGCTGCCTGATTTAGAAAGTTGTACCGAGCCATCCGCCCCGCTTCTTCGAGCCCAATTTTGAGTTCCCGAGACATCCGAGGAACATCCGCCCGACCGCTAACGAACGGCACGTCCAAAGACTGGCAGAACGCCTCGCAAAGCGCCATTTCCTTGTCTGCCTCCACTCGCTGACCATGGTGCAAATGCGCGGCCACAAAGTCAATTTTCAGCAGAGAAAGTAGATGAACTAAGCATGTGCTATCAGCCCCACCGCTGTAGCCCACCAGGACACGATTTGAGTCGCTAAGCACCCCTGAGGCCAAAAGATGATCTCGGAACCGATCCTGCACACTCAAAGCGTACCTGCCGACCAAACTTCGACTTAGCACGTAGAAGCCGTTGATGAAACGCGCACTTTGCTGGATCCGACGCGACCTGCGCCTTACCGATCATCGTGCCCTTCATCAAGCTACCGAGGCTGCCGAAGGTGTAGCTGTTGTTTTCATCTTCGACCCTGCCATCCTCGACCCCCTAGACCGAGATGATACGCGAGTCAACTTTATTCATCAATCCCTGATCGAGATCGACGAGAAGCTGAAACAGAGAGGCTCAACCCTCATTGTTCGCCACGGAAATCCAGTTGATCTGATTCCCCAACTCGCTCGCGAGCTCAATGCCGAAGCCGTCTTCACTGCCCACGATCTCGAACCCGCCGCCCTCGAGCGTGACCGCCAAGTTCGCCAGAAGCTCATTGAGCAGGGCACCGAATTTCGAACTTGTAAGGATCATCTCGTTCGCCAGAAGAGCGAAGTACTCAACCAATCGAACCTGCCCTTCAGGGTTTACACCCCGTACAGCAAGGTTTGGAAAGCGGTTCTCGATCCAACCAAGGATCTCGTTGAGTACATCCCTGATCTGTCGAAGCTAATCTCGACAACGGAGCTGGCCAACGTTCTCCGATCTTGGACAATCCAAGACATCGGATTCCAGCCCAAGGACCCCTGGCTCAAAGCGGGAGAGGATGCCGCCAAAGATCGCCTCGCAACGTTTTTGCCCAAGATCGATGCCTACGGGGACCAACGAGACTTCCCCGCAACCGAGGGAACCAGCTATCTCTCTGTCGACCTTCGATTCGGAACAATCTCCAACCGAGAACTGTTCCGCCAGGCTCTCTCTCGGGACTCGAAGGGAGCCGAAAAGTGGCTCAACGAGCTCATCTGGCGCGAGTTCTATGCCGATGTACTTGCCAACAATCCTCAAATTGTCCACACGACGTTCAATCCCACATACAAGGATCTCGAATGGCCGGGTACTGATGAGCACTTCGAACTCTGGAAAGCGGGGCAAACGGGCTATCCCATCGTCGATGCCGCCATGCGGTGCTTCAAAGAAACCGGCTGGATGCACAACCGCCTCCGCATGATCGTCGCCTCCTTCCTCACCAAGGATCTGCTGGTGGACTACAAGAAGGGTGAGGCTTACTTTGCTTCCAAACTTCTTGATTTTGAGTTAGCAAGCAACTCCGGTGGATGGCAATGGGCCTCATCGGTCGGCGTTGACGCCCAGCCGTATTTTCGAATCTTCAATCCTTACCTCCAGAGCGTCAAGTTTGACGCGGACGGCGAGTTTATCAAGCGATGGATTCCCGAACTCTCACATATGACCGGGGAAAAGCTACATCGCGGCGAATCTGAAAGCTATGTCAAGCCAATAGTCGATCACTTCGTTCAGAAGGACCTCGCTGTCCGCCTGCTGAGCACCAAAACGGAATCTTGACGTAGGAACCAAACGGGTTCAAGAGGCATCTGCCTGGTACCCTTATGGCAACAAATATGGTTCATAACGTGCTCATCATCGGCTCCGGTCCCGCCGGTTACACCGCCGCTCTTTACGCTGGTCGCGCTGACCTCAGTCCGGTCGTCATCGCTGGTTCACAACCAGGCGGACAGCTCACTATCACGACCGATGTCGAGAACTATCCCGGATTCCCCGGTGGCATCATGGGACCCGAGATGATGGAGCTTTTCAAGAAGCAAGCTGAGCGCTTTGGAACCGAAGTGATCCACGAGCACGTCGACCGCGTGGATTTCTCTCAGCGCCCATTCCGAGCTTGGGTCGGAGAAAAAGAGTACCAAGCAAAGAGCATCATCATCAGCACTGGTGCCAGCGCAAAATGGCTAGGACTTGAATCCGAAGTCACTTTTGGCGGCTACGGAGTGAGCGCCTGTGCCACCTGCGATGGCTTCTTTTTCCGAGGCAAAACCGTCGCCGTCGTGGGCGGCGGAGATACCGCAATGGAAGAAGCCGATTACCTGACCAAGCACGCGGCAAAGGTGTACTTGATCCACCGCCGAGACGAATTCCGGGCCAGCAAAATCATGCAGGATCGAGTTCTTGCGAACCCGAAGGTTGAGGTGATCTACAATACTGCGCTTGACGAAATCCTCGGGCAGACCGAACCATTCCCCAAGGTCAACGCAGTGCGCCTCAAGAATACTGTGACTGGGGAACTCAGCAACCTGGACCTAGATGGAGTGTTTATCGCGATCGGCCACAAGCCGAACAGCGACCTGTTTAAGGGAGTTTTGGACATGGATGAGACTGGCTACCTTCTCGTCCAGCCTGGAACTACTCGAACGAATATCGAAGGTGTGTTTGCCGCCGGAGACATCAGCGACTCAACGTACCGCCAGGCAATTACTGCTGCTGGATCTGGATGCATGGCAGCGATTGATGCCGAGCGCTGGCTCTCCCATAATCACTAAGTGCCGATCTTTGAGTATCGTTGTCTGGACTGTGGGCGCAAGTACCGCGCCCTCGTCGGCATGACGGCAGACGCTGCAGTTGAGTGCGAGCACTGTAAGAGTCCGCGTGGCGAGAAACTCGTCAGTCGCCCCGGAAAGTTCCGAAGGGAGGATGATCGTATTGACGAAATCGCCGATCGGCTCGAACACTTTGGTGAGCCTGAATCGACGTCCGAAATGCGAGACCTCGTGCGAGAACTCGGACGTGCCGCCGACGACGACGTCGCCGACGATATGGAAGAGATGCTAGAAGCCGATCTTGAGGGCAAACTTGAAGATTAGGCTGGAGAATCAGGGCAGCGCAAAAAGCGCCGGAGTACCGCCGGTGTGCCAGAAGCAAACCTTCTGCCCAGCTAGCTCCCCACTCCGAGCCATCTCCAACAAGCCGTGAAATGCCTTACCGGTGTAGATCGGATCGAGATAGATCCCCTCCCGCTGGGCCGCGACCCGAATCGCGTCCATTGAACCCTCGGAGGGCACGCCGTAACCTGGTCCTACAAAGCGCAAATCGTAAGTGAAGTCGTCAACGGTCAACCCCCGGTCCAGGCCGGTCATCTGATCCAACTGTCGAGCAAGCTCCACGAACTCCAAAACCATCTCTGGTTCCGGGTCGCACGCAACCCCGTGGTACCGGGTAGGGGAGCCGTGAAACGCGTAGGTTAATCCCGTTTGGGTCGAACCTGATGATGAAGCCGAGACGACAACATCGAAAGTCTCGGTCAGCTCTGAAGCTGCCTCATAAAACGCATAGGCGCCTTGCGGAGAAGAACCGCCGATCGGAATCTCAAAAACCTTTCGACCCAGTCCTTCTTGTTCGAAACGCAGGGCTGATGAGGCCGCCATCAGGACATCCCAGTTATCGTTGGGAATAATGCGCATTTCAGCACCCGCAAGCTCGTCCAGAAGGAGATTTCCTCCGCAGGTCTGAAGTCCTCCGACCGCTGGCTCGTACTCATAGGGAAGTTGCATGACAACCGCGATAAACCGAATTCCAAGCATCGCACAGCCCGTTGCGAGTTGTCGAATAAAGTTCGACTGCGCCGAACCACAGGTCACAATCGTGTCGTAACCACGGGCGACCGCTTCGCCCAAAAGGTATTCCAACTTGCGACCCTTATTGCCACCAAAGGCAAAACCAGTAAGGTCGTCTCGTTTGATCCAAAGATCTATTCCCAATTCCGCCGAGAGCCGCGGAAGCGGGTGGAGCGGGGTGGGGGTAATGATTAAATTTTGCTTCGGGAGGGCAACAGTTGTAGCCACGCCAATATTGTGACAGACCCGATAACAAAAAACTCCCCGAGAGTGGGGAGTCTAAAGAGTCGAAGTTGCTACCGAAATTCTAGCTCAGGAGCCGCGTCGGATTCTCAAGATAGCCCTTGATCAAGTTGATGAACTTCGCACCAACCGCACCGTCCGCCACTCGGTGGTCGAACGATCCGGTGATGTTCATGCGATGTCGAATCTCGACCTCGTCATCATCTCCAACCACTACCTTCTTTCGAACCGAAGCAATCGCAACAATCGCCGCGTTAGGCTGATTCACAATCGCAAGGAACGTATCTACGTCCAACATTCCCATGTTCGAGATGCTAAAGGTTGAACCAGTCAGCTCATCCATCCCGAGCTTGTTGTTCTTCGCCTTAAACGCCAAGTCCTTCACCTCAGCCGAGAGCTGTCGAATCGGCTTCAGGTTCGCATTCTTCACCACCGGAACGGTTAGGCCGTCTTCGAGGGCTACCGCGATTCCGATGTGAACGCCGCCGTGTTGCAACAGATGGTCGCCTTGGAAGACGCTGTTGACCTGGGGCATGTCTTGAAGGGCAAGTGCCGAAGCCTTCACCACGAAGTCGTTGATCGAAACGTTTCCGCTGTCCTCAGCCTTGAACATCTCGCGAAGTTGCATGATCCGCTCGACATCAACTTCAACCGTGACGTAAAAGTGAGGAACCTGCTGCTTGCTCTCCTGAGTCCGCTTCGCGGTGATCTGACGAATTTTGTTGAGTTTGAATACGGTGTCTTCCGCCGTCGCCGCAACCGGAGCAAACTCTGGCGCCGCCTTAGCCGGTACAACCGCAGCAACAGGTGCCTTAGCTCCACTGCCCGCAGCAACCACATCCTTCTGAACAATCCTTCCCGAAGGCCCAGTTCCTGCGACGGAAGCCAGATCAACTCCGAGCTCAGCGGCAATCTTCTTTGCTAATGGCGAAGCCTTCACACGCTCATTGGTAGCAGGAGCCGCGGCCGCGGCAGGCGCAGACGCCACCACTGGAGCTGACTCGCCGGCCGGAGCCGCTGCCGCCGGAGCAGAGCCACCACCCGATCCCCATCCTGCAGGGACGGTCTCGCCATCTTTCAAAATGATTGCAATGGGAACGCCGACCGGAACAGTTGACCCAGCGGCCAAAAGAATTCCCGTAAAGGTGCCCGAACCAGGAGCCTCGAGCTCCATCACGGCTTTGTCGGTCTGGATATTCCCAATGACCTGCCCTGACTTAACCTTGTCGCCGTCCTTAACGGTCCACTCAACAAGGGTCCCTTCTTCCATTCCGTCGCCCATCTTAGGCATGATCACTTCGGTCATATCGTGTCTTCCAAACCCAATCGGGTTCTACGAAAGATTACCTTGGGAGTGCGCCAATCAGTCCGAGCCAATCGCAATGTGATTAGCCGAATCGAAATGAACTGATTAAGAGTTCAAGAAGGAGGAAAGCGGGGATACTCCGTCGGACGATTTGGGTAGTGTCCGGCGCGAATCCGGATGTTTTCAACTATTCGCCGAAACTCTTTGAGTTGTGACCGCCATTCTAAACGCCTACGCCAACGGTAGAGCGTAAAGCAGACTGCACGGACTGCCGCCTCGTCATATTGAAATTGATAAACCGCAACCAGGCTGAACTTCGCCGCCTGCTCGTTGGATTCCCACTTGCTAAGGTTAAAGACTCCCTTCTTGTCATAGCCATTTGCTCCTGGATCGATAGTGTTTCCAAAGAAAAACACTTCGTCAAATCCGATCAGATCGACCGGATTCTCTTCAAGGAAATGAAACATTCCGCAAACGATTGCGTGACCATTCGTAACCCGAACCCACTTCGAGAGCCAGTAGTCATACTCCTCGGCTGGTACTTGATAGATCTCATCAACCCCAAAACGCCGGGCCAAAGCTTGCGAAATCGACTCCATTGGCCTCATCCTACTCCACCAGATTCAGTCAATATTCATGCATCCACTTGGTTGACTTTTGCCCCGAAACGTCGCTTAGTAAGTGATGATCACGTCCGGAGTTCGCAATCCAATTCGCGCTTTGGCTTGCTTTACCATCCAACCCACAACGACGCAATCAATTAGGCCCGGGGAACCTGTTCAGCTTAATTGTTGCATCCAATCCCCGACTACCCAACAGAAACGCAATCTCGAAACAACTTTGAACCTGACTACCCATCAAAATGCGTCGCAGTTCTCTCCGAAAACCGATCCCCTACTTAGCCCACTTCTGCGCCTCAAACGCCAAAGCCGCCCCGCCGAGCATCCCCGCGTCCTCAACCTGCTCTGCAAGCCGAATCTCGCAATCCTGGAACCGGGAACCTGGCGCGGGCGACTTTCCCGATGGGAAAATTAGATCCAGCACCCGCCCGCCAGCATACGAAATTTGATCGCCACTTGCGAGAACAATGGCCACCAGCAGGAATTTATGATTCAGAGTCCTTGAACCGGTTCCAGAAGCGTTTGGATTTAGTAGAGATCTCTTCATCGGTTCCCCGAGCAAGCCGAGTAAGTTTCTCCTCCAACGTGAAATCGGTTTTCCGTAGCAACCCAACCTTTGGATGGTAACGAAAACCTGAAGACTTCACTTCGGACATTTCCAACGCCCTAACGGCCATGTCGCGCGCGGCTACCCGCTCTCCTCGTGATGCTGCAATCAGGGCCAAAGTCGCAAAGAACTTGTATCCACTAGATGCAAACATCATTCCTTCCTCCTCTACAAACTCCTCGAAAACTGCAAATACTTCGCTGTAAAGATTCGTCAGATTCTTCTCGACGACAAAGTAGCCATAGTCCAACCAACACAGATTTCGACTGTTTGGGTAATTGCGTTGCGCGGCTATGGATTGCCGAAATGCGTTAACGGCCGCTTCGATCTCTCCAAGGTGAGCTCGAGCTTCGGCCGCCTGTAAGTAACAGCTCGAGAGTTCGGAATCCTCCGGATACCTTTCAAATACAATGTCCAGCAAGTCCAGAGCGGGCTTAGATAAGCCGGCCTCATGGAGAATATATGCTTGGATACGCAGATACTGCGCTTTGTGGAAGGCCGAGCGACTTCTGTTTAGCCTTTCAAAAAACTCAGATTGATCCAACGTTGTCCAGGTCTTGCGTCGGTACCAATCTTCTTTTCCCATGCCTTTCTATCCCGCAAGACAATAGTGAGTTACTTCGCCCACTTTTGAGCTTCAAACGCCAAAGCCGCCCCGCCGAGCATCCCCGCGTCCTCAACCTGTTCGGCAAGTCGAATCTCGCAATCCCGGAACAGGGAAGTGATCGCATTGGACCTGGCCGATTGGAAAATCGGATCGAGCAGCCATTTACCCGCCTTCGAAACCTGTCCGCCAATCGCAACAATATCCGGAGCAAAAATATTGATGTAGTTCGCAACCCCAACTCCCAGAATGGTTCCAACTTCCCGGAACGTCTCAATCGCTACCTCGTCACCCGCCTCGCAAGCTTCAAAAATCATCCTTGGAGTAATCGAAGAAGGATTCCCTTCAGAAAGAACGGTCAGAGCCGACGCCCGGCCGCGAATGATTTTGAATTGCGCCCGGCGAACGATCGCGTCACGTTGGCAGTAAGCCTCAACCGTCCCGTAGGTCCCGGCGTTACAGTCCAGTCCATCCATGTTAACAATAATGTGCCCCAGCTCCGCTCCGCCTTTGTTTCCACCGACCAAAACCAAAGGTCCCCGCGCATCGCCCAAAACCGCATCCGGAGAGAGGATCACCCCGCCCCCAATCCCGGTACCCATCGTCACCATCACAAACGATTTCGCCACACCCTTCCCGCAGCCGTATCGATACTCACCAAGCGCCGCCATATTGGCGTCGTTGTCCATAAAGATTGGAATGTCGATATGCTTCGAAAGCGGAGCTCGAACCGGAACATCGAACCAGCTCTCAAAAACACCGTCGACTTCTTGACCAAAGTTCGGCGCCCATCGAACGATCCCCGCAGCATTATCAATGTGTCCCGGAATCGCAAGACCAACGGCCTCCGGTTTCGAATCAGCCGCTCCCATCGCCTGCCGAATCGTTCCGGCTAGCGCATCAAAAATTGCCTCGGTGCCCTTCTGAGCATGCGACGGATTCTCAAACTGCTTCCCCGCAGGCGATCCATCCTCGTAAAAGGCTCCCGCCCGAACGTTCGTTCCCCCGAGATCAACGCCAATTACGCACCTAGACACAATCAAAAGTTTAGCATCCGTGTAACCGCGCAATCGTTTGATCAGTCTATGTAAGAATTGTTGAACTAACTTCCCCACAAAAGCGTAGGGTTTAGATACAGTTTGGGGAGATATGGCAAGCGCAAGGATAGGAGACTTCTCGCGACGAATCGTCAGCGAAATTGAGAAAGCCGTTGTCGGCAAAAGGGAAGCTGTAGAAATGGCGACCGTGACCCTCCTCTGTGAAGGTCACTTGCTGATCGAAGACGTCCCAGGAGTGGGTAAAACTACCCTGGCTAAAGCCATGGCTCGAACCATTGGCGGAGAATTTCGCCGCGTCCAATTCACTCCAGACCTTCTTCCCGCAGATATCACTGGAAGCTCAATCTACAACCAAAAGGAAGCCGAGTTCGAGTTCCGCGCTGGACCGCTGTTTGCGAACGTTGTGCTGGCCGACGAAATCAACCGAGCAACTCCAAAGACTCAGTCCGCCCTGCTGGAAGCCATGGAGGAGGGCCAGGTTTCGTCCGACGGCGAAACCAGAATGCTCCCGAGACCGTTTTTCGTCATTGCGACCCAAAACTCAGTCGAAATGACCGGGACCTATCCCCTTCCCGAGGCCCAACTTGACCGCTTCTTCTCTCGCATCTCACTCGGCTATCCTGACCGTGATGCGGAGCGAGCTGTTCTCAGTGCGCAACAGACCGCCAGCCCGATCGACTCCGTCACTGCAGTGATCACCTTGGACGATCTCAAAGCCATCCAAGCTGAGATCCGACAGACGTTTGTTCACGATATGATCAAGGACTATATCGTTGACATCGTCCGCGCCACCCGAAACAGCAACCAGCTACTACTCGGCGCATCACCCCGGGCTACCCTGCACCTCATGCGAGCTGCTCAAGCTAAGGCATCGATCCAGGGCGCGGATTCGGTTCGACCCGATGATGTGAAGCAAGTCGCTCCCTACGTTCTGGGTCACCGGGTTCTCGCTCGCGCTGAACTGAGAGCGAAGGGAATGGACTCATATGACGTCGTGAAACAAGTCGTCGATTCGGTCACCGCGCCGTTCCCGGTGGGATAGAACAATGCGTCGCGTCGCTGGCCGAGCCCTTAGTGTCGCATCGTTGTTTCTCGGTCTCGTCGCCGTTCTCATCAATGCGCCCGCTTTGTTTTACATGAGCTTTGCCCTCATTGCCACCCTGGCCGCTTGCCACATTCAGAGTAACTTGGCCACGAAGGCGCTTCGCATCGATCGGATCGCTCCGAAAAGTGTGCATGTGGGCGAACTCGTCACAGTTGAGATCGTGCTTTGGAGTGACCGTAAGATCAAGCGACCGCTGGTCACGGTCGACGACAACCTCCCACCCCGTCTCCACCCTGGTGGCGTCGGCCCGAGCCTGCCTGTCGCCCCTGCATTCGATCTGCCAGTACGCACGATGTACCAGTTCACTCCTCTCAAACGGGGACGGTTCCGTTGGAAGAACTTGAAAGTCACCGCGACGGATGCGTTGGGACTTACGACCAAGACAGTCGAGTATCCCACTGAGCAAACCGAAATCGTCGTGGTTCCACTTCCTATTCCGGTTTCGATTGAGTTGCCCAGTTCCGCGGGCTGGGGAATCAATGAAGCAATATCTGGTCAGGCCGCAGGTGCTGGCATCGAGCCCCGCGGAATTCGGCAATATGCCTACGGCGACTCCCTTCGCCACGTCCATTGGCGCACAAGCGCCCGGACCGGCGTGTTGCAAGTGAAAGAGTTTCAAGCGGGCTCTCAGGGTGCAGCGAGCTTTGTCATTCAACGATCGAACAACACCGATGTCGGCAAAGGCAACGTCTCCACACTAGATGCGATCTGTGGGCACTCCCTGTTCATCGCGGAGCAAATGCTTCGACAGGGAGTTAGTGTGACGTTCCCCCTTATGGAGGAAGAACGTGGGAAAAAGGGAGAAGCCGAGCGCAAAGAGGAAATCGCTTTGCTGTTAGGAACTCTGATTGCAGATTCTCCAGCGACACTTGGGGCTGACTTGCTGGAAGCCGCCTCGCTGTTGGAGAGTGGCGCAACACTGTACGTTTTCACTTCGGTCGATGATGGCTCGCTTGTATCGGCACTTCAACGCCTTCGCGGACGAGTCAGCGTTGTTGTTCTGGTCTACGAAGCCGCCGCCTACGATCCCAAGCGACTCGCGGACTCTGCGGCTCTGTTCAGCGAGGCATACCGTCAAGCTGGCGCTCACGTCGTGCTGATGCCGGAGGTTGCAGGATGAGGAAGAACTGGTGGACGGATACTAGCGCCGCAAACTTCGTCGATTATGTGATTAGTTGGCTGGCGTCCTCCCTTGCGGCTTGGTCTTGTGGTCAAGCGGTTGGTTCCGATACTGTATCAATTCTTGGACTCGGAATCGTTACGGTCGGCAGCCTACTCAGCTTCCTCGCCCGGTCCATTGGATCTGAAAAGAAATGGACCGGGCTGGCGGGACCGCTATACTGCGTCGCGGCCTGGGCGGCATTTCTTGGGGTTCGGTTTATCAATGGTGCAGTTTTCGAAGAAGGCACATTTCCAATGGAACTCTTGCCATCAAGCTGGCTCTATTGGATGATCTTGTTTGGAACTTTTTTCCTTTGGCGCGATGGAACCCTCATCTTCCACCTTGTTCCTGCCCTGGCGATGTTCGGTTTCGTCGGCTGCTACGATACGTTTCGTCCAGTCGTCGTGCTGTTCTTCATCTTCTTGGTGTGTTTCGCCATCATGTTCGCCCGGGCGCATGCAAGAGAAATGCAAACGAGGGCACTGCAGTCGGGCTACTTCATGCACACATCTCAATCAAGACTGTCGTCGATGGATCAGTCTGAAGTGTTGCTGGATGGACCCTGGCGATGGGCGGCCGGTGCCGAGTGGGCACTTGGCTCCGCGCTCGTGATTGTCCTACTCTCCGCTGTGGGGGCGCCGGTGATTCAGGCAGGAGCAAAGCCTATCGCAGGGTTTATTGCAGTTCGCCAACCCACCATTCGGAATGCGGCAAATCGTCTGACCTCTGCCGCAGCGGTCAGCCAAGATACTGCCCGTGTTGGCACTGGCGCGGTGAATTTGTCTAACCGCCCCTACTTCGAAATCAAAGGTGACGTTCCTGAATACATGAGGGTCGGAACGTTTAACCGGTGGACCGGTCAACAGTGGCAGCGGGTTAACTCAACTTCTCCTACGGAAGTCTTCAATACGACGACAGGAAAAACTCTTAATAAGACGGATCCGTCGTTGGTGCAAAGGTTTAAGACTCCGAATCAAGCTCCAGGAACCCCGCCAAGCGAGTATCGATCCCAGTTCATTGAAATCACGTCGCTGATTCCAACTTCAGAGATTCCTCAAGCCGGCAACAGTCCTGTCGCCCAGCACCCTCGTGGCGTTTCGCCGACGGTCGACGGAGTCGCGATTGCGGCATCCATTAGCCTCTATTCCGGCAGTGTTCGGTTCGATCGGGTTGAGCCGAAGAAGGGAGCAAATGCTCCGAAGAAGATCCCTGGATCGATGTTAGAGTACATTTCGAAAGAGAACCTTTCACCGCTACTGGTACTCAAGGCGAAAGAGGTTACCCAGGGGAAGAAGAGCGATTTCGAACGGATGGAGAGCATCCGAATGGCCGTTAGTCGCCTGATCAAGTACAACACCAAGGTCGATCCAACCCCAGCGAGGAAAGACCCTGCAGAGTATGCGTGCTTCGAGACCCGGGAAGGGTATTGTGACGTGTTTGCGACCTCAGTTGTGCAAATGGCGAGAGCGGTGGGGATACCCTGCCGGTACACGATCGGCTATCTCCCAGGACCAGAAAATGTTAACTCCGTGGGTACCCAAATTCTGCTTGAGTCAGATCGTCATGCCTGGGCAGAAGCGTTCTTCGACGGCGTCGGTTGGGTTCCTTTTGATGCGACGATCGGAGCAGATGTAGTTCCTGGTGGCGATCGACGAAACAGCGAAAGCACTGGTCTCAGCTTCATTCAGATCCTCGGCTGGACTCTCAACGGACTCATAGTGACTGCCATTGCCGCTGGAGCTTTTGCGATGTACAAGGCGAAAACTGCTCCGCGAACCGCTGAGGTTGTTCGCGCCGAGATGGATCGCGCTTACCTTGTGTTTGTCAGCAATATCTGGCGGTACACGGGCCAGCGAAGGTTATTGAGTGAAACCACGAACGAGTATCTCGAGAGGGTGAGCGGAAAACTTGGTGAGCACCGGCCACTTGCAGTGGAGTTGGCGAACGAATTCACAAACAGAATGTTCTACCGAACTGCGCCATCCGACGAACAGGTGGCGAAGCTTCAGGCTGACGTGGCACACTTTGCTAAGCAACTTCGCGCGGCAAAGAAATGAGTTTTAACATCCAGAAAGCCCTCCAAAACCGCGTGATCGGAATATCCGGCGGTGAAGAGTTGCTCATTCGCCGAGCGATTAACGACCTCATTGCCGGTGCTGGACTGGAAAAAGACGATTACGACCTTCAGCACCTCAGCGGTGACGCAAACCCTCCGAGTGACTGGCTGGGTTCAGTCGGAACAATCCCATTCCTAGCGCCCCGCCGAATCGTGGTTGTGAAAAACGCGACCAAAGCCAAGCCCGAAGATATCTCAGGGGATAGCCTGAAGGCTCTCCCGGAAACGTCCTTGCTGATTCTGGTTTTGGATGAAGATTCAACCGGCGACGAGCGAAAAGGCGGAACCAAGAAGAAGACGTTTGAGAAAGTCATCACCCAGGCTGGCGGTGCGGTTTTTAGCTTTGAACTTGACCCCAAAAAAGCAAAAGAGGACATTCGCTCCGAGGTCGCCAAGCGGGGAAAAACGATCCATCCCCAGGCCCTTGAACTTTTGACGGAGATGGTCGGCGGGAGCGTGAGTCGGGCTTACGAAGAACTTGACAAGCTTGTCTTATTCGCTGCGCATGATCAGATTTCGGAAGGTGATGTCAGGAGCATCGTCGTTGCGTCGCGCGAGTGGAACATTTGGCGAATGATCGACACCATGGTCCAAGGTGATATTCCTGAATGCCTGCGACAACTTAAGATCATCCTCTCGAATAAAGGCAAAGTTGAAGATGTCGCTTTCGGGCAGTTGTTTCCACTCGTCAGCCGCCAACTTCGTTTGCTTTACCAGGGCCGTCTGTGCCTTGATGCAGGAGTCACTCCTGATCGTCCGGGAGAGTTGATCAATAGCTTTCCGCACAAGCCGAATATCACTAGCATCTCTGATTACCAGCGCAACTCCGTGATGCGTGCTTCCCGCAACCTAAGCCTCACTCAAATTGGGAAAGCCATGCAACACCTCTCTGAGGCGGATGCCCGGCTGAAGGGAATGGGTGCATCGTTTAGCGGAATGGATACCATTGAGCGACTTGTTTTTGATTTAGCCAGCACACTTAACCCGAAAAGGGCATAGAATAAAGGAAGCGATGTCAGAGCATATCGATGGCAACCCAGGAGACGATCTTGGCAAAGACGATCTCACGAGCCCTCCGCAGTTCTTTGCGGAGCAGGTCTTTGATCAGCCGGATATCCCAGAAATCACTGAGCCGATTGAGGTTCAGATCGAAGGTCTCTATGAGACCGAGATCAATCGCTCTCCACACCAATACATCGTTCTGACCGACGGCGAGATTCGCTTGCCGATCAGCATTGGAACGCCCGAAGCAAAGGCGATTCTTGACGCTCTTGAGCTCGAGGTTCCGGATCGCCCGATGACCCACGATCTGCTTCGAAACGTGATCGACCGCCTTGGAGCAACTGTTGAGCGAGTTGTTATCGACGATCTTTGGCGAGACATTTACTACGCAAAGATCTATCTTCTTCGTGGACTCGAAGAGTTCATGATCGATGCTCGCCCTTCGGATGCAATCGCGGTGGCAGCTCGATTCGCAGCTCCAATTTTTGTTCAATCAAAGATTCTGGAAGTCGCTGGCAAGGAAGCTTAATCGGTAGCATAACGGCATGAATTGCGCCGATCGAGCTGCTTTTCTTCGCAAGCAACTGGAGGAGCACAATTATCGTTACTATGTGCTTGATGCTCCGTCGATTTCAGATACGGAATACGACGTTATGTTCCGTGAGTTGGTCGATTTAGAGACCGCCGATCCATCGCTTCGAACTTCGGACTCTCCAACCCAACGAGTTGGCGCACTCCCGATTGCTGGTTTCGAGCAGAACCGCCATGCGGTTCCGATGCTGTCGCTCGACAACGCATTCTCGCCTGATGAGCTACGCGCCTGGGACGAGAAGAACCAGAAGTCGGCTGGTCGATCGATTTCCTACCTGTGCGAATTGAAATTCGACGGAGCCTCGCTTTCGTTGACTTACGAAAACGGACTGCTAGTGACGGCAACGACTCGGGGTGATGGTGTCACTGGCGAGAACGTGACAATTAATGCTCGAACAATACGCGGGGTGGCACTCCGCCTCCGGGGACTCGATGCTGGTCGCATTGAAGTGAGAGGCGAGGTTGTGATGCTCAAGTCGGTCTTCGAGCAGCTTAATGAAGCTAAACGTACCAAGGGTGAACAACTCTTTGTCAACCCTCGCAATGCCGCTTCGGGGGGTTTGCGCCAGCTCGACAGTCGGCTGACGTCCGAGCGAAAGCTCAACTTTTTTGCCTACGGCGTCGGGTTGACCGAGGGTCTGAGCTTGCCTGACTCACAATTCCAAACTCTTGAAACCATCAAAACTTGGGGTTTTCCGACACGTTCGGAAACTAAGCTCTGCACTTCGATTGACGAGGTGATTGCTTTCATTGACCAGATCGGATTTCAGCGACCTTCGCTTCCTTTCGGCATCGATGGCGTCGTCATCAAGGTCGATGATCGACAGATTCAGGATGAGCTGGGGTCCACTGCCCGTGGTCCCCGTTGGGCGATTGCCTACAAGTTTCCTGCCGAGCAGGCTTTCACAAAACTCAACCAGATTTCGCTTCAGGTTGGCCGGACCGGAAATGTAACCCCAGTTGCGGAGTTGGAGCCGGTTTTTGTAGGCGGAGTGACCGTCTCTCGGGCAACGCTTCACAACTACGATGACCTCGCCCGGCGAGGGGTGAGAGAGGGCGACTGGGTGATTGTCCAACGGGCTGGTGATGTGATCCCCGAAGTGGTCGGCCCCGATCTCTCTCGCCGCTCACCAGAATCCGTTGAACCTCAGCCTCCCACCCATTGCCCGGTTTGTAACACACTGTTGGTTCGACCAGAAGGAATGGTCTTTCTTAAGTGTCCTAATTCCAAAGGTTGCCCGGCTCAGATTCGAACCTCACTGGAGCATTTTGTTGGTCGCAAAATGATGGACATCGACGGGCTCGGAGAGAAGCAGATCGAGCGATTTTTGGAGCTCGGCTACCTTACCGACGTCGCCTCGATTTATCGCCTTCATCAACACCGAGCCGAGTTGATCGAACTTGATCGGATGGGTGAGCAGTCGGTCGATAATCTTCTTGTTGCGATCGAAGCATCAAAAACTCGCCCGCTTCCTAAACTAATCTTCGCCCTCGGAATCCCCGAAGTCGGCGAACGTGGCGGGCAGGATCTTGCTCGTGCTTTTGGAACGCTTGAGGCTCTTCGACGATCGCACTATGACGATCTTGTGAGCATCGACGGGTTTGGTCCAAAGACCGCGTCTCAGGTCGAACTTTGGTTTGATGATGAAGACAATCAGCGGTTGATCGACGACCTCCTTGCCGCCGGAGTCAGCCCCGTTGAGGCAGAGGCTCCGACTGGTGACCAGTTTGCGGGGATGACCTTTGTCTTCACCGGAAAGCTCGAGAAGTTCACCCGAGAAGATGCGGAAGCGACGGTGATGAAGCTCGGCGGTAAGGCGGCCGGCTCGGTTTCAGCGAAGACCAATTATGTTGTTGCCGGCCCAGGGGCGGGTTCGAAACTTGCGAAAGCTGAGCAGTTGAGGATCACGGTTCTGACCGAGGATGACTATTTGGCGATGCTGCCGTCTTGAAGGCGGAAAGGTGAACTTTCAGGATGTTTGTAAACCAATTTTTTGGAAATTCGCTCAGATGACGGCTCTGGCTCAGAGTCAGTACACTCTCTTGAAGTGGTTTCATCCGACACAGCCGAACCAATGAACAAGTTCTCGGTGCAGATTTCTGATGGACCGCTTGACCTTGACCGAATTGCGCGGAGCGGGCAGATGTTTCGCTGGGTCAAGCGGGGGGAAGTTTGGGCGATCTATGACGGTGATCATCTCCACTCGGTTGAACAAGACGGGGAAGTCTTGCTGGTGCAGTCCAATCAGACCGTAGATGTGTTTCGAAGCCTACTTCGACTCGATGAGAATCATGCTGAAAAGCTCAAAGAAATCATCCGATGCGGTCCCGAACTTGAATCGTGCCTTGATCATCTCAGCGGAATGCGAATGATGCGCCCGGCTTGCGCTCATGAGACCCTGTTCAGCTTCCTTTGCTCGGCGAACAATCATATTTCACGGATTACAGCAATGGTTTGGAAACTCACGGGTTCGGGGACTCCTCCGACTGCAAACGATGCAGTCCCGTTTCTTTTGTTGGATCAAATCGCCTCACTCAGTGAGGCAGAACTCCGACAACAAGGCTTCGGTTATCGAGCAAAAACGATTCCAAAAGTCGCACAAGCCCTAACCACGTCCTTTGAAGACCTGAAAGTGGCCAGCTATGAAGATGCCCGCGCCGGTCTGCTCGCCCTATCGGGCATCGGTCCGAAGCTCGCGGACTGCATTTGTCTGTTCGCTTTTGACCATCAGGAAGCGGTCCCAATCGATACGCACATCTGGCAACAGCTCACCAAAATCTACTATCCCGATTGGCAAGGAACGGCCCTCACAAAGGCAAAATATGACTATGCGGCGGAGGCATTCCGAGACCGCTTTGGGAGCCTTGCAGGGGCCGCCCATCAGTTTCTTTTCGTCGAAAATATGACGAGTTATCGAAAGAAAAATCTGAAAACGTGACCTTTTTGTTATTTCCTGTCTACTCAAATTCCAGGTTCAACCCAACCTGAACCCCCTGCTAAAGACTGAAACCAAGTGTGCCAAAATAATTATGTAATCGTCGTTTTGTCCGTATTGGGGTCGATTCCCCACCGGACCCCGTTGAATGGAAGTCATGCTGTAGGAGGTGACCCCGAATGCACAACTCACCACAAAGGGTTAGTTTATTGCTGGTCGGTTTGGTAGGCGTAATGTTCGCTTACGCAGGCCAACCGAAAGAGGAAGGAATTCAAACGATCTCGGAGACGAAGTCTCTGAAATCGGATACGGTGTACGAGTTCAGCCGTTTAGTAGGACTCGGGCGTATTGTCAAAGTACGCGATGGTAAAGATGGATCTATCACGAAAGTCTTCAAGCTCTTGAAGAAAGAAGGAAAGATCGTCGGGAAGGAGTTGATCCGAGAAGAGAAGATCGACGCCGTTCCCACCACATATCGACTTGGAAATGGTGGCTATAATGCCAGCCGTGCCGGCGGAACATTTAAGGCTAAGAAGGTGCTTACAATGCGCGCTTCGGCTTATGATCCAGGCCCGCACTCAAACGGAAAGTGGGCAGGAAAAACCACGCTCGGCGTTCGGCCGACCTTCGGCATTGTCGCCGTTGATCCACGAACAATTCCGCTTGGTTCGATCTTGTTCATTGAAGGTTACGGATTTGGTTACGCTGCCGACACCGGAAGCGCGATTCGTGGAAACCGAATCGACCTCTGTATGAACTCGGTATCCCAGTGCTACCAGTTCGGACGCAAGACCGTGAAGGTTCACGTACTCGGCAAAAAGTGAATCTCGCCGATCGTGGCGAGCTTGTTGGCTTCCTTCGGAAGCATGGCATCAGTGCCGATAAGAGTTTGGGGCAGCACTTTCTGTGCGCCCCAAGCGTCGTTAAGGGCATCGTAGATGCGGCGGGTGTTTACAAGACCTGCCTTGAAGTAGGTCCTGGGCCTGGCATTCTAACTTCCTTTCTGGCGAAAAAAGCCGACCAAATGTACGCTGTCGAGTTCGATGAGCGTATGATTGCGCTCCTCAAAGATTCGTCTCCGACTTGCCAAGTGACTCATGGAGACGCCTTGAAAGTCGATATGAGGGCACTTCTCGCAGATTCTCCTCAGCCGAGAGCCCTGGTCTCGAACATGCCTTACTACATCACGGGCCCGTTGCTGGAGCGGTTCGCGGGGATTCGGGACATGATTGATGTCGCGGTTCTCATGATGCAGAAAGAGGTTGGCATCAAGATCGTCGCCCAGCCAGGAGAGCGCGAGCGTGGTGCTCTCAGTGTGATGCTTCAGACCCAATTTGAAATCAGCAGAGTTTTGAAAGTTCCGCCGGGAGCGTTTGTGCCTCCTCCCAAGGTTGAGTCGGTCGTTCTGAAATTGATTCCACGCTACGTGGAGCTTCCCAGCACATTCGAGCGAGTTGTACGGGCTGGACACAGCCAGCCCAGGAAGACTCTTATCAACTGTCTCGCGGCCACATTTCGCCGAGATCGTCTCGCGATCCAACATGCGACTGAGGAAGCTGGGCTCACAGAAAATTCCCGGGGATTCGAACTCACCGAGGGTCAATGGGTCAAACTGTCGGAAGTCATCGAGCGGCAGTCATGGATCGAGTCAGTAGCCAAACCATAAAAGCTAAAGCTCTTGATTTTGGATTTACAACTGTCGGTATCGCACCTGCCACCCCTATTCCTGAGGCGCTTGCAACTTATCGTTATTGGCTTGAGAGCGGATTTCAGGCGGACATGGGTTATCTCGAAGAACACGAAGTTCTCAAGCAGAATCCCCAGAGCCTGCTCGAAGGTGCTCAATCGGTGATTGCGGTAACCCTGAACTACTACCAAGACCCAACCCAATCCCCAATCGAGTCTGCAGGAAAGATCGCACGCTACGCCCTGGGACGCGACTACCACAAAGTCTTGCGTTCAAAACTGAACCGACTGGGGAGGGAAGTCCAACGCGAGAATCCGGAGAGCAAGGTTCGAGCCTGTGTGGACTCAGCCCCCATCCTTGACCGAGCATATGCGAGCCTAGCCGGTTTGGGTTGGTTTGGTAAGAACACGATGCTGATCGACTCAAAGCGGGGAAGTTGGTTTTTCATTGGGCTATTGTTGACCACGGTTCCTTATGAGACTGATGAACTGAGCGTAGGCGGCTGCGGGACCTGCCGTAAGTGCATCGATGCCTGTCCAACGGGGGCAATCAAGCTCCTCGGCGGTAAGTATCAAGTTGATTCAAGAAGCTGTATCAGCTATCAAACCATCGAAAACAAGGGTGATCTCTCCGTCGATACTCACGGTTGGGCGTTTGGGTGCGATATCTGCCAAGAGGTTTGTCCGTTTAACCAGCCCAGGGAGTCTCAACCTCTTCGAGCGGTGGAGACCGAGGAACCGGATTTTCGACTGCCTTTGGCCGCGAAGCTGAGGGCAGAAATGTCCGAGGGGCAGTGGGACCTAGCTACCCAGGGCTCACCCATTCGGCGGGCCGGCTACAAAGGCTGGGTTAGAAACCAAAAGGGCATTGCATCAGAACTCGACAAGGACGCTAAACATCCCGACTAACGCATCACGTGACCGGCCCGAGTGCGCACAGCTTGTGAATACAACTCAACATACTTGGCAGCCGAAGCATCCCATCCCCAGTCTGCTTCCATCCCTTGTCGTTGCATCTCCGCCCAACGTGGTTTGTCGCCAAATACATCGACGGCTCTGCGGCATGCGGCGGTGAGTTCGGAGACCGACTTGTGGCCAAACGTAAAGCCGTTGAGACAGTCAAAGACTGAGTCCATTAATCCGCCGGTCAGGCGTACGACTGGGACGGTTCCGTAGCGCATCGCAATCATTTGACCCAAGCCGCAAGGTTCGAAGGCCGACGGCATGAGGAAGGCATCCGAGCCGGCGTAGACACGCTGAGCCAAAGAAGGGTCGAAAACGTTCAAGAGCCTGAACTGCCCTGGATAGCGGTGTTGCAATGCCTCATAGCCGCGCACAATGGCTGGCTCGCCCAGGCCTTGGACAACAAGCTGTGCGCCCATGTCGAAAAGTTCGGGTGCAGCATCAAGCAAGATATCGAAGCCCTTTTGTGAACTCAGGCGGGAGACCATCCCGAAGACCGGGGCGGAATCCTGGAAGGGAAGTCCCACTTCTTCGAGCAGTGCTCGGCGGCAGGTAGATTTGCCTGACAGATCTGCGGCAGAGAATGCCGTAGCGATGTCGGGGTCATTCGAGGGATCGAACACAGAAGTGTCGATTCCGTTGAGAATCCCTGAGAGTCTGCCATTGTCGGCGAGGAATTGAGTCATCCCTTCTAGAGCGCATCCGTACTCGCGAGTTTGGATCTGCGCTGCGTAAGTTGGCGAAACGGTGTTGACCTTCTCGGCGAATGACATGCCTGCCTTCAAGAAATTCACCCTGCCCCAAGCCTCGACCTGGTGGTAGTTGAAGAGGTGGTGCGGGAGGTTGAGCCAATCAAGGGCGTCGATATCAAACTCGCCTTGGTACGCGAGATTATGAATCGTAAATACCGAAGCGGTGTTTGCCCACTTCGCTTCACCTCTCTCGCGGAGGAGGACGGGTACAAATCCTGTGTGCCAGTCATTGGCATGAAGCACCTCAGGAATCCAGCCCAGTTCCTCGCAGGCACGGAATACCGCGGCGGCAAAGAATGCGTGAAGATCGCCGCCCGGTTGGTACAGAGTGGAAGAATCTACCGCGTTTGAGAACCAGCGATCGCATCCGACGAAGTAGTGCAGAACTCCGTCGTGCTCGTACTCCCACAGCGACGCGCTTTGCGTCCACTCTGGGTTCATTTTGACTTCTAAGCGAGCTTTGATCTGTTTGAGTGACCAGCGAGGATCGGTTTCGATCATCTTGTAGAGCGGCATGATGACGCGGCAATCGACGCCTTGTTCTACCAGTGCCTTTGGTAATCCGCCTGCAACATCGGCAAGACCGCCCACCTTTGCGAACGGTGCAACTTCTGCCGAAATGAATAAAACCCTCATCCAATCAATCTCAGGCTTACTGACCTGACCCCTGCCCGTTCTGTTCCACGGGGCCCAAAGCTCGGGGCTTGGTGGTTATACCTGCTTCACGTTGTACTGATTTCATACAACTCTGGTTCGTGGATTGCGATGAGGCTTCATAATTGCGTTTAGATGAGCTTCTTCGCATCGCGCCAAATTCAACTTGCCATTGGCGCATTGCTCTTCCTTCTACTCAGCTTCATCCCCGGTTACGGCTGGTTGGCCTACATTTCGATTCTTTTAGGGGCAATTGAGTCCGTGCCAGCCGCTTGGGAGACGATCAGAGCGAGAAAGCTTGATGTTGAGTTCTTAATGATCTTGGCGGCTGTGGGGGCGATAGCTCTAGGACGACCCGGCGAAGCAGCGGTTCTTCTCTTTCTTTTCTCTTTGAGCAAAGCGCTTGAGGACCTTACGATGGCGAAGACGAAAGGGGCGATTGATGCTCTGGTCCGCTTGCGTCCGGCTACGGCGATTGCGATTCGAAACGGTGCTCAGATCGAAATTCCGGTCGAGGAGATCGTTCTAGGTGACGAGTTGCTACTTCCCGCGTTTCTCACTGCGGCGGTGGATGGCGAGGTGACGGACGGAGTTGGGAGCATCGATACGTCGGCTCTCACCGGTGAATCCATCCCAGTTTCGGTGAGACCAGGGGAAAAGGTTTTGGCGGGGGCTCGCAATCTTGAATTTGGGCTTAAGTACCGAGCTACATCTACGATTCAGAATTCCACTCTCCAAAAGGTCGTGGATCTCGTTGCAGAGGCTCAGAACAACCAGGCAAGCGGGGAACGGGTCAGTAAGTGGTTTGGAGAGAAGTACACGTGGTTTGTTTTGATCGCGAGTTTGGCGGTTTTTCTGTTCCGACTGTTCGTGTTGAAACTTCCGCTTCGTGAAGCAAGCTACCAATCGTTGACGCTCCTTGTGGCGCTGAGCCCTTGTGCGTTGGTCATCAGTGTCCCTGCGGCGACGTTGAGTGCTATGACTTGGGCGGCACGTCACGGGCTACTGATTCGGGGAGGTGAGATGATCGAACGAATGGGGCAGGTAACTGCATTTACATTTGATAAAACGGGAACCCTGACTGAGGGGCGACCAGAGCTGACAGAGATATGCCTTTGTGATGTTGAGTGCAACGGGAGTGAGATTTGCTGGGGAGGGAACGGCGAGTTTTCAGCAGAGGCCGCCGAAATCCTGGCTTATGCCGCTTCCGCCGAGGCGCAGAGTGAGCATCCGGTCGGTCATGCCGTTCGCCGTTCAGTACCGGTAGGAACCCCGATTCCGGTTGCCGAAACGATCGAAGTCATTCCCGGCGAGGGTATTCGGGCGATGATCGATCGTAAGCGAGTTCTCATTGGCCAGCTGTCGCTGATTGAGCAAGCGGGCCTGAAACCGACTGACGACTTCCGAGAGCATTTCGCGGAAATTCAGGCGCGGGGATGGACGGTTGCGGCGCTGGCGGTAGATCACAAAATGGCAGCGCTTGGATTCAAGGACGGTCTGAAGAAGGGGGCGATTGAAACCCTTGAGAAGCTCAGACAGCAAGGGATCACAAGTATGACCATGCTGACTGGGGATCATCCTCGCACCGCAGAGGCGATTGCCAAAGAGGTTGGACTAAAAGATTTCCACGCCGCCCTGATGCCCGGAGATAAGTTGGCGATCATCGATAAACTCAGCAAAGATCACAAGGTCGCGATGGTTGGTGATGGAATCAACGATGCACCTGCGTTGACTCAGGCTTATGTTGGCATCGCTATGGGAGGACTAGGGAGTGATATTGCGCTGAACGCTGCAGACATAGTCCTGATGAACGACCGTATCGAAGCCTTGCCAGAGCTCATCGCTATGGGGCGCCGGACGAACCGCGTCGTGCTCTCCAACCTCATTGTCGGTGGGGGAGTGATCGCGTGTCTGACCGTAACGTCGCTTGCGGGGCTTCTCCCGCTTCCTATCGCGGTGGTTGGACACGAGGGTTCAACCCTGCTGGTCATTCTCAACGGATTGAGGCTGCTACGAGGACCGTTCGCAAAGATTTAATCAGCGAACTTGATCTCAAGTCGGGGGCGAACTGCTCGCTCCTTGTTGTCACGTGAAAAGACCTTGTACATCCCTTTCATGCCTTGCTCGCTGGCGTCGTATTTTGAGGTCAGCGCCACAAAAAGAGTGTCGGTGAGCTTGGCAAAATCCTCAGCAAATGCTGATTTTTCGCCTAGCAAGTTGATCCGAATTTCAAACGTATCGTCGGCGGTTGTTGTTTTGATGACACCTGAACCGTAGAGTGACTTTGGCGAAGGACTGATATCACCAGCCATTTCAAAGGCCCAAGTTTTTTCGGCAAACTTGCCTACGAGTGGTCGGACTTCGAGGGGCCAATCCTTTGCCGCCGGATCGACGGCTGGTTTTCCGGATGGAGTCAGGATCATCTCGGCGGATGCAATCTTTTTGTCTTTTGGTAAGCTTGAGACGTCGAACTTCAGGTAGCCGTAGCTGAATGACTCGAGATCGCCTGCGGAGGCTGCCACAGCACGACCGCCGTTTCCAAAGATTCTCAGCGCCGAATCTCCACCCGGGTCACTGGCGTGCGAGTACACCCAGACGTCCTCGCTCGCCTCAATGGTCTCGGCAAGTACTGGGCGATTGAGAAGGGCGGCGAAAAGAAGCGTAGAAACCATAACTCAATCATACTTAACGCTTGAGGCAACGAAAAGTTAGTCGTCAACATGCGCGAAATTAGAGCTCTGCGAATCCTTGAGTTTCCGGCGATCAGAGATCGTCTGGCTTCGCAGTGCCAAACCGCACTGAGCCGTTCTAACGCACTTGAATTGACCCCTGATTTCGACGAGCCAAAAGTCTGGAAGCTTCTGGATCAAACGAGGGAAGCCTACGACCTTCTCGGAACCGCCCCACCACCTTCGCTCTATGGCGTGGCAGATTGTCGCGATTCCCTCAAGCGAGCAGCTAAAGGTGGAATGCTGGGTGGTCAGGAGCTGCACCAGATCGGAAACGCACTTGGTGCGATTCGAGCAATGAAGGATCACCTGGAGCATCAGGAGAAGCCAAATCTAAAGGACATTTCCATCGGCCTTTGCCCGGAGCAAAAGGTCGAGCAGGAACTTCTTTACTGCCTCGATGGCGACGGAACGATTGTCGACGACGCAACCCCCACGCTTGCCAACATCCGGAGTCGAAAGAAAGGTGCGCACGCTCGAATCATCGAACGAATCACCTCCTACACGACTGGACGATTGCGCGAGTACCTCAGTGATCCGATCTACACCGTCCGCGAGGGTCGCTACGTGGTTCCGGTCAAAGCGGAACACAAAGGCAAGATAAAAGGCATCGTCCACGATAGCAGCGCGACGGGGTCCACATTCTTCATCGAACCTGATGATGTCATTGCCGCCACCAATCAGGCTAAGCAGATCGATGCCGAAGAGCGGGAGGAGGAGAAGGCAATCCTCACCATGCTGAGCCGCAAAGTCGCCCATATCGCTGAGGCAACAAGCGGTTCCTTGGTTCATCTCGCCGAACTCGATCTGATTTTCTCAAAGGCCCGGCTTGCTGCCGAAATGAAAGCAGCGTTGCCAATTCGAAAGGGAGGGAACTTCATTCGGATACAGGGTGGCAAGCACCCGTTGCTTGATCCGACGAAAGTCGTTCCGCTTGACATTCAGGTAGGGCAGGGTAACAGCGTGCTGATCACGGGTCCAAACACCGGAGGGAAGACCGTGAGCATCAAGACGGTGGGACTTTTCGTGGCAATGCTCCAATGTGGAATGTTGCCACCGGCTCTTCACGTTGAGTTTGGTCATTTCACCCAACTGTGGGCTGATATCGGTGACGAGCAGTCCATCGAGCAGTCCTTGTCGACGTTTAGCGGACACCTCAAAAACATTGCGTCAGCGCTCAATAATCTCCAACCCGGAGCTCTCGTCTTGCTCGATGAAGCAGGCGCAGGAACCGACCCCGCCGAAGGCGCGGCACTCGCCCGAGCAATTCTGGAGGAGTTTGCGTTGAGGGGCGCGACCCTTCTTGCGAGCACCCACTATGGTGAGCTCAAGGCGTTTGCCTTCGAGGCCGAAGGGTTCCAGAACGCGAGTATGGAGTTCGACCAAAAGTCGCTTCGCCCGACGTATCGGCTGATCCTCGGGGCAGCAGGTGCGAGCCAGGCCCTGAAGATCGCCGAGAAATACGGCATCGCCCCACACATCGTCGAACGCGCTAAGGCTGGTCTCAGCGAGCAAGCTCAGGACATTGCCGCCATGTTGCAGCAACTGGAGAATAGCCAAAAGCAAGCGCGTGCCGCCCAGAGTGAGGCTGACCGTCGAGCCGCCGAACTCAAGGAGCTTGAAGCAAAAGCCGAGAGGAAGCTCAAAGAAGCTGAGGACATTCGTAAACGGGCCAATGAGCGCGCCCATGATGCAATCGAATCCACGCTGCGCGAGATTCGGATCCAAAGCGATGACATTTTCGACCGCCTGAAAAAGTACGGTGGAAACCCGGAAGCGACCCAACGGGCGAAGAAGGACCTACAAGCCCTCGACTCCCTCGGAAAAGATCTGAGCAAAAAGTTCAAAAGTGAGCCAAAGCCGACGACCACTCAGGCCCAGCTCAAAAAGGGCGATACCGTCCAAGTCCTCGGCTTCCAACAAAACGGAATACTCCTCGACGAGCCGACTGGAAGGGAAGTCCAGGTGCAAATCGGCGCGATCAGGATGAAGGTGGACATCCGAAAGCTCATCCCTGTCGAAAACCCGAAGCCCAAAGCAACTTCAAGAGGGAAGGTCAATATTGAAAAGACCTTCAACGTCACTACGGAGATCACGCTTCGGAACCAACGAGCCGAAGAAGCGATCAGAATTCTTGAAAAGTTTATCGACGAAGCAATACTTGGAAACGCGCCGTTCGTGCGGATCGTCCATGGAAAGGGCGAAGGGATCCTTCGACAGATTACGCAGGACTACTTGAAGCAACATCGAGATGTGAAGAGCTACCGCGACGGCGACCCGACAGAGGGTGGTCAGGGGGTGACGATTGCCAACTTCGCTTGAAATGCTTTCCCTTGCAGAGCAGGCGTCCAATAGGGCTTATGCTCCCTACAGCAACTACTCCGTTGGAGTGGCCATCCTGACCGAGAATGGCGAGGTGTTTCAAGGTGCAAACATTGAGAACATCTCGTACGGGGCTACGATTTGTGCCGAGCGAACCGCCATCGCTAACATGAGAACGGGAGGCGATCACCGAATCCACACCGTAGCTGTCCACACGCCCGACCATGGCTGGCCTTGCGGAATCTGCCTCCAGACGATTGCAGAGTTTGCAATCGACGCAGATTCAACTAGAATTGTCGTACCATCAGAGAACGGTTTTATTGAGAGATCGTTGAGAGAGCTGGCTCCCTACTTGTGGTCCAGCGCTTTGGTTAAGAAGAAATGAGCACTATCATCCGCGTCCTGTTTGCGCTTCTATGTGTTGTCCTCCTCGCCTGTGGCGGCGGCGGCGGCACAACTGGTGGTGGAACCGGCGGAGTCGGACCATTCAGCTCGATTCGCCTCGAAGCCCACCTCGACGGAACCACGACAATCATTGATCCAACCAATATCTTCGTTGGTGAAAAGGTCAAGTTTAAGTTGACCGCCATTGATGGTGGCGTTGTTGGGAACCCGCGGATCACGTTGAATGTGACTAACTGGTCCATGACCGGCACTCCCGGAGGAACGCTCGCCTCAAACGGCTTATACTCTGGTTCAGCCACGGCATCTTCCAGCACCGGAACCGCGACTGCCAGCGCCGAGGGCTTGACCTTTACTACCGGAGTTCGGGTCGTCCAACCGCAAGCTGTGATCACCGGGCGAATACGTCTGACGACCGGTCAGGGCGTTAGCAAGCTACAGATACAGGCTTTGGACGCTTCCGCAAACATTGTCGCAACCGGGCTCTCGGGGGCGGATGGGGTCATCCGTATGAGCCTCCCTACCAATGCGACGAAATTTAATGTCGACTTCTCCATCGCCGACCCGACCTTCCTTTACTACATCCGGCAGTTCGTTTACAGTGGGAAAAACTACTCACCAGGCGTAGCGGGATGCGTTGCACCTCTGCCCACACTGACGAATTTGGTGACTACGCCGCTTGCTTCAGACGTTGCGATTTATCAAGCATCACCGACTTTTCCTCCCCCTCCTCCCGACGGTTGTTCATAAAAGTTGCCATAACCCTTACACAAAGTGTCAGGGACTTGGCATAATAAGCCTCAATGAAGCATTTACGCTCATTCGGCGCATGTATGTGCGGACTCCTGCTCTTGGCTTGTGCAGGAACGACTCCGACGACGACCGGTACCACGGGCGGCGGAGGCGTCACGATCGCGACGACTCCAAAGGTCGAGATGATTTACTCGCCTGGTCTAGGTTCGACGGCGACCCTTCCCGTTTTTGGCGATCCGCTGAACATCCGCACGGGTGAGCAGGTTCGATTCCAAATGGTCGGATACACATCAGCTGGCGATCGAGTTATTCTCGGTGCCACTAACTGGCGAACCTCAGATACCTCGAACACCTTCGGAACGATTTCCAACACGGGTGTGTACGACGCGGCATCTCGCCAAACTCCATCGGCGCTTCTTGTGTCCGGAACCTACAACGGCGTCGAATACTCGACGGAGTACGCGATCAAAGGTCGGGAGACGCGGGTTACGGGTAGCGTCCTCCACCAGGGAACAGGGTTGCCAGTGCCAGGTGTCTATCTTTACTTCTATGATGTGAACGGAGCCTATGTTGGAATTGCCCAGTCGACCTACGATGGATCGTTCCGCGCAGCTCTTCCGCGTCTTGCCCAGCGATTCCAGATCGTAAACGATAGTCTCTCGGCTTCCTTCTTCAGGTTGATTCAGTTCAACTCGAACGCAGCCTTGACTACGGTTCGGCCTAGCTATCTGGATAACCGAAACTCATCAGGAGTTCCGGTTGCTCAAAGCATTAGCACTGCGGGTACCCAGTATCGATTGACCGGCGTTTCGCAACCTTGCAAGCCGCTGTTTTCAACCACAACCAGCTTGACTGCCTCGGATTACTATCTCAGCAATCCAGTTTTGGTTGTGCCCACCACGGCTCTCAACTCTCTTGGCGGTCCGCTTGATCCTCTGCTGGTTGCCGAGGGTTGCTCAGTCCCCTAGTCGAAAGACTCAACATAAGCCAAGTACGAGACCGGAAGCACCTTCCGGTCTCGTACTGTTTTGAGTGGAGGAGTTGACCCTAGGCGAGTACAATGAAGCCGTGCCCGAGCAGTTGCTTCCGGTGAACGCAGATCCGCGCGAACTCATGCGCGACCCGGTCGTGCTTCAAGCTATGCAACTGGCCGACCGGCTTCGGGAAGCCAAAGGTGAACCACTTGAGGCAGACGAGTATGAGGCAATCGCAGAAGCAACCGGAGTTGCTCCTGAATATCTGAAGTTCCTTGAACAAGACAAGAGTGTTCGTAAAGCACGAAACTTCGCTGACAACCTTCGAGCTCAGTATTTTGCGTTAGAGAACGACACCCGTCGATATGTATCTGCTGGTGTGCTGGGGACCTTTACCGCGCTTTTCTGGAGGTTGGGAGAGAAACTCGATGCTCTGACCTCAAACCCTGCACTCAACTCACAGTACGGAGTTTTCCAGACGCTCGCTTATCTGTTGATTGCGGGGGCGGTTTACAATTCGACGATTACGAAGACTCAGAAAGCTGGAGCCGGATCGGGACTTATTTTTGGGGCAACGAGTTTCCTCATGAGTGCCGTGTTCGGACTGGTGTTCTTCATCGGAGATATGCACCACACTCCTCCCCTGATCATTCTTTGGGCGGCTCTTTGGGCCGTTGTAGGAATCGCAGCTCATGCGGTAACCCATAAGAAGGGCAAGAATTCGACCCAAGCCACTAAAGGTGTTGAGGCTCGTCAAGAGCTACTCAAACAGCTCGTCGATCTTCAAGACCAACTTAGGCAGGGTTCTCAAAACATCACATTCCTCTCGTTGGATGTTGTGGGATCGACAAAAATGAAAATAGGCGCTGACAACCTATCGGTCGAATTCACATTTAACGAATATCACAAGTATGTTGAACGGGTCGTTGAGAAGTACGGTGGGCGAGTGCATTCGACGGCGGGCGATGGTGTCACCGTCGCATTTGACCACGCACAGAGCGCATTCAACGCTGCGAAACAAATTCAAACTGGGATGGTGGAGTTTAATGCCCTGCGTAACAAACTCGGAGTTCCCCTCTCTCTGAGAGCTGGAATCCACACCGGGGAAGTAGTCGCACCTAAGAGCGGGGATGTGACTTCGATTAACTTCGCAAGCGTCATCGATATTGCGGCTCACCTTCAGAAAGAGTCGCCAGTTGGTGGGGTTGCGGTGAGCGATGCCACGGTAAGCACCATCTCGGGCGGATCTCAGGTGATTGGCACTGAGCGAGTTTGCGTCCACGACACTTGGGCAACGATCTGGATGAGGAAGCGTGCCCTCGACAGCTTCCGCCTCGGCGAAACTTCCCCCTCAACATCTCAGGCATAACCATGTTCGGAATTGTCCAGCGCCGACTTCGCACCCTCGCAGAATATGAGGAAGCTTGGGTCACACCCGTGGATGTCCCCAATTTCGTCAGGGAGTTGGGTGAACCAGGTTCATTGAGCACCGAGAGTGGCTTCCAGGCTGCCGCACACTTTATCGCGGGCTCCCTTGAAAGGTCGGATTTCAAGCTATTCCGGAATGGTGGACTGCCTTTGCTTGAACGGCGCACTCCGCCACTCAGGGAGGAGATTCTCCTGAGGCTCGGCCCGAACGCTGTTCGGGGTGCCTATCTTCCTGTGTCGCTTGAACTTCACATTTGCCATGAAGGTCTGCGCGAAATCCGAGAACGATACTGGCTAGGAGCTGGTCGTCCACCGATGGTCCTTGTCAGCGGCAACATTGGTCTGACGCAGCAAATTCCGACATTTGACATCTGGAATGTTTTGACCGAAGATGCGCTTTCTGAGCTTCTCTTCACCATTAGGCAGGATGTCTTACCGTTCTTGGAACTTCTCGACGCACCCAATCAGCTCCGCAGGGCGATCTTCGATTTTGAAGCTCCGCTTTTCGATCGCGCGACGGCGATCGAGTGGTTGCTCATTGAGTTTGGGCGCAAGGATGCACGCGACTATGTTCGTGCGTTGATCGACAACGAGGATATTGCCGTTCGAGACTTCTGGTCGCACCACGATGCCGTCAAGTCAGAACTTGGTGCTGCCATCAAGACCGGAGAAACCGCGCGCAATCTCGCAGTGATCGCTGTTTCGCATGACCTGTTTAGGCGCTGGTTGTACTAGCAAGGGTAATCCCATCAATCGAATCAAGCCCCTGGCAATCTTTCTTCACGTTTTTCTTGGAATTGGAGCGCTTGGCGGCGGACTCGCTCTGATGTTGTTTCCGAAAGGGATGGAAACTGGTCTCACGGTTGACTTGCTAAAAGGTTCTCCTTTCTCGAACTACTTCGTGCCCGGCCTCTGCCTGTTCCTCTTTCTAGGTGTACTTCCGCTTGTGTGTGCAGTGTCGATTGCGAAACAGAGCAATCTCACCGGCTGGACGCTTTGCGGAGTTGGAGCGATATTGATGATCTGGATGCTCGTTGAGATTGCTTCGATCGGATTCAGCATGTCCCCGCCGCTCCAGCCGTTTTATCTTGTTTACGCAGTTGTGATGATGGCCTTTGGTGTTCGATCGCTTTTGGATGACCTCAGGAGGAGGTAACTAGCTCTTTTGACGAGCGAGGAACGTCTGAGCCATTCATATCCGTTCCCAGAAAGCGCTGACTCCGGTAAACTAGAGTTTCTACCGCTTAGGACCAAACAAATGGCCGCTCCCAAAAAAACACCCGTACGAGCTCCGCGCCGTCGGAAAACTGATTTAGTCTCTTCCACCCCTACCAACGGCGCAGTACGCAGTAGCGAACTGATCGTTAATGTCGCCAACCGAGAAACACGCATCGCCCTCCTCGAAGACGGGAAACTCATGGAGTTCCGAGTCGAGCGCGAAGAGCGCGTCGTCGGCTCAATCTTCAAGGGCATCGTTCAGAACGTGTTGCCAGGCATGGATGCCGCCTTCGTTGATATCGGTCTTGAGCGCAACGCCTACTTGAGCATTGCCGACGTTCTCCCTGAAGAGGGAAGTGATAACTCGCCCGCCGCTGTTCGCCGCTCCGAGCTTCGCCGCCGAAAGATCAAGGACCTTCTTAAGCCTGGGCAGCAGATCATGGTGCAGGTTACCAAGGGTCCTCGAGGAACCAAAGGTGCCCGAGTTAGCACGCGCATTTCTCTCCCCGGTCGTGCCGTCGTCTTGATGCCCGAAACCGCCAGCGTTGGAGTTAGCCGCAAAATCGAGGATCGAAGAGAGCGCGAGCGGCTAAAAAAGATCGGTGAAAAGATTTGTCCAGACGGATTCGGTCTCATCATGAGAACCGAGTGCGAAGGTCGCACCGAAGCGGAACTTCGAGCCGACGTTTTGTATCTCGTTCACGTTTGGGAAGAAGTGACCAAGGTCGCCAAGCGCGAGCGCGCTCCGGCCTGTGTCCACCGCGATCAGACGCTGTTGTTCCGAACCGTCCGAGACGTGTTTGGCGAGTCGATCACGAGAATGGTGATTGACGACCCAGACGAGTACGAGAAGGTTCACATCATCGCTAAAGCGGTTGCGCCTGCGATGGTAAGCAAGATTCAGCTTTACGATCGCGAAGAGCCAATCTTCGAGTTCCACGGAATCGAAAAGGAACTCGATCGCATCATGCAACACCAGGTTCCGCTTAAGAGTGGCGGCTATCTCGTCATCGACGAAATGGAAGCTCTCACCGCGATAGACGTCAACACTGGTAAACACGTTGGCGGATCGGGAGGCCTTTCGGACACCATCTTGAAGACCAATATGGAAGCTTCGGACGAAATTCTCCGACAACTGAGACTGCGTGATATGGGCGGAATCATTGTCTGCGACTTCATCGACATGGAAGATGCCGCCGCGAAGAAGCGCGTGATGGATCACTTCTCAGCCGGACTCGAGCGCGACCGGGCACGAACCCGACTTGGTAAGATTTCGTCACTTGGTCTCCTTGAGCTCACCCGAAAGCGCACTGGCGAATCTGTGACTCAAGAGATCACCGAAATCTGCCCGATGTGCCTTGGTGTTGGACGCATCGCCTCCAAGGAAACTCTCAGTTTGATGATCGAGCGCGAGATGCGGAACCGGCGCGGTGAGCCGGGCAACGCCTTCTTTGTTGAGGCTCACCCTGCGGTCGTCGAAGCCTTGATCGGGCTCGATGGCGAGAGTGTCGAGGAGCTTGAGCATGAGATTCGGCGTGGGATTTATATTCGGGCAAACTTTGACTTTGAGTACGATGAGTACGAGATCACCAGTGGAACCTTGGACGTATTCGATAAAGAACTGATGAACTACCGGCGCTCGCAGGTTATCGAAGTGAACGTCAGAAGATCCGCTTTTGAGAACGTGAATCGTTCCATTGGCTGGACAGATGATGGCTTCTTTATCGAGCTAATCAACGGCCAAGAGTCCATCGGACATCGGGCAAGGGTCGCTATTCACGACCTTCGTCGGTCTTTTGGCGTAGCGGATCTCATTCAGCCCGGTCATGCGAGTCCATCGCGAACCATTGCCTAGTTTGACTTCGTCTTACTAAGCAAGCCATGCGTTGGATCACTACCGAAGAGCGCGAGAAGAGAAAACAGTACGCCGTGGGCTGCGGCGTACTGTTGGGGGCACTTGTGAGTGTCTCATCCATTATCGTTGGCTACGCACTCACATCGTCAAGCGTTCACCGCGCCACTTACACGCGAGATCCGACGTCGGGAAAGGTTAACGATATAGGCGTTGGGGTGTATATCCCAATCGCCGTAGTGCTCTTCTTTGGCGGAATCCTGATTTGTATCGGGTCGCTTCTCTATGGCTACTTTCAGGACAAGAACAAGAATCAAGGTGCTCGGATCGTTCGCCCCAATTCCAGAATCATTGCTCGATTTGCCATTGACAAGAATGGCATCCAGATTACTGACGAATCGTCATTTGAGTTTCAGGACAAACTGCGTTTTTACGTCCGGGTTTTGAGCCCTACGGAAGGTTCCCTGGAATATGAGTGCGCCGAACCCGTTTTCTACCAATGTGGAGAGGGAATGATCGGAGACATTGAGCTCATGGGCCGTTGGATCGGCGCGTTTCGCCCTTACACAGGCATGGATCAGACTCACGTCGGCGAGCGATTCTAGGCACTGAAGTCGATTCCGTCCGATTCGACAAACTTCGTTGGCTCCAATGTCACCGGTCCGGCACCGTCCTCATGAAGCTCAACGACATCTTCTTCTGGGGCGGACTCCTTTTCTGAGCCTCCCGAGCCACGCTTCCTTTCCTTTGAGGCGGCGTCAACACGATGTCGAAAGTCATGTCCGAACGTTGAGTTGTACGTTCCGTGCACTTTTTCGACTTCGCCCACGCTACACCTACCTGACTCCGATCCCGCCTTCTTGCCGCATGAAGTTCCTTAGCCGATTCATTGCCTGCGTGTGCAACTGATAAACCCGACTTTCAGAGACTCCAAGTACCTTGCCGATTTCTTTAAAGGTCAACCCCTCAAAGTAGTACAAAGCGACAACGAGTCGCTCTCTTTCTGGAAGGTGATCGACGCCCTTTGTGAGAATGCGTCTAATCTCTTTGCCTTCGACCTCACCACCTGTGCTTGTGTTCTCATCGGCAAGAAGCTCGATGAAAGAGACATGGTCATCTCCGTCGGTGCTCCCAAGGATGTCGTCCAGGGAGTACACGTTGGTGCGTCCCATTCGAACCATTAGCTCGCTCACTTCCTGTGAGCTGATTCCCATGGTTTCTGCAATCTCCTGGTCCGTCGCTGGGCGACCGAACTTGGTCTCAAGAGCCATCATCGTTCGGTCAAGGGCTTTAAGCTTTTCACGAATGGAACGCGGAACCCAGTCCTCATCGCGGAGCATTTCCAAAATTGCTCCTCGGATGAGGGCAATGGCGTACGTTTCGAACTTGACGTCTCGAGTTGGGTCGAATTGGTCGACGGATTTGATCAATCCGATTACTCCAGATCCCACCAAGTCCTCACGATCCAAACCGCCGGGAAGGGAAGTCACCAATCGTCCCGCAGTGATTTTCACCAGATACGAATAGTGGTCAATAATGTCGGCCCGGGAACCGGGATCCTTGAAAACCTTGAAGTCTTTCCAAGCCTTTTGAAGCTGTTCTGCACTGAGCGGCATAGCGATTCCAATCCATGGCGGGGGCCTAAGCGGCCTTTGCCTGTTCTCCTTCCGTAGTTTCTGCGTCGGCATGCTCGCTAGGAGCACCACCTGGCATTACAGTTAGTTGTACCGGAACAGACGTAATAGCCTGCCATAAAGCACCGCAACACCAACCAGAAACTAGAGCAACGACAGCTCTTTGCAGGCATAAGGTGGGTTCAACATTGCCAAAAATGCCCGCAAGAAGGGCTACAAACCCTGCGAGACAAGCAACTAACTTCGGCATATGGACCATCCTCGATGTCTATCGAGTTACTGTTAATAGTGCCAGTTTTCCATGTTGGCATTAGGGTCAAACCTCGTAAAGTTATCAGGTTTTGGAAGGAGAAAGCTGGAGGAGTTGGACAGTTGCTCGGCGACTGGTCTCAGCAACCGTCTGGCTTAGCGAACTTCGGACTAGAACTCGAGCCGCAATCCGTCGTATGCCAGGCGAACATGATCTGGAAGCCCCTCTTCGTAGGAGTTGTGGTCGAATTCGTGGCTCAAGTGCGTTAGGTACGCCTTCTTGGGCCGAAGTTCTTCGATCACTGCCATCGTTGCTTCAAAGTGATAATGGTTCGGATGAGGCTCATGGCGCACGCAATCGATCACGAGGGTGTCGAGTCTCCAAAGCATCTCAATGGAAGTCGGCGGGATATGGTTCACATCGGTAATAAATGCAAAATCATTCACTCGAATTCCGGTGACAGGATACTTTCCGTGCATCACCTCGAACGTCCGCACTTCCAGCCCACCCACATGAATGACCTCGGGAACATCGCGTAAGTCGAACCGAGGAACCCAGATTCCGGGAGGCGTGTCTATAAACGCGTACGGATAAATACGACGGATATCCTCTTGGTACCTCGGGATCGCATAGACCGGAACTGACTTCCCGCCGACCACGCAAACAGAACGAAGATCATCCATTCCCATGACATGGTCGGCGTGGGTGTGCGTGATAAGAACCGCCTCTAAGTCGTAAACCTGTTCCCGAGTGAGTTGAAGACGCATCTCGGGTGCACAGTCGATCTGGAGGTTGCCGGAAGGCCCCATCAAAAGGCAAGAAGACCGTGTGCGGTGGTTCTTGGGATTACCAAGGAATTCGTCGGAGTACCTCACACCGATCATCGGCACGCCGTTGCTCGTGCCCGACCCAAGAATGACTGCCGTGCCGGAAGACACCTTAGATCTCTTCGGCCCGCTTCAGAACCTCGAACGCGACAAAAGCGCTCGGAATCTCGGTGTACTGCGAAATGCGCTCCAAGCAGCGTGCGAAGCTACGCTCGTTTACGTCGTCAAAGTTGGTTTGTTGTCGCCGAGCGTCGGCGACAATTGAGACCGCTGCATCAAAAAACCGACCGCGGTTCTGGGGCAAAGATCGGTTGGCAACTCCGGCGAACTCGCGGCTGATCTTCTCGTAAACCGATTCCCAAGATGTCTTGGTCTCGAGCTCGGCCTTCATCTTGACCATGTCGGCTTCTTGCATGCGCCGTCGCTCGGCATCTCGCCGTTTGGTCAGGTCCCACTCACTTTGCGTGGTGCCGTCGATGACTCGGAGTTTAATGGGCGAGCCAGAAGCTGCCGATGCTGTCTGCTCAATGAGTCGAGAAGTGGCTGGCATCCGCAGGTGACCGCCTAGCTCTGACTGCCCAGGAGGGACGCCGACGACAAGAACACCGTCTTCTAAGGCAATGGGCACCGCGGAAGAAAGAGCGGTCCAAACACCGATTCCGGTGACGCCCGCCTTTACCTGAGGAAGGATCTTTGGCCACAACTCCGCTACTTCTGCCATGAGCAACCGGATTATAGCCCCTCAACAAGCAAAAATGCCGACCTCTAATCCGCAATCTCTAGCATTCTTCCGCGTTAGAATCAATCATGCATTTTCAACGCCCTGTTCTGTGGATTCTGCCCTTCACGCTGATCTTAACCAGTTGTGCCGGACCAGGTTCGGCAGCCGACGCAATTTGCGGACCAGATTCGTTCACTCCTAACTACGTTTCGAACGTCAATCTGAAGAAGTGGGCATCATTGCCAATCCGTGTCTACTTCTCAACCAACACTAACACGGGTGGCGTCAACATTGAGAATGAGACCCGCCAGGGCTTCGATGATTGGGAGACTGCACTTGGGCAGAATCTTTGGACTGAGGTGACGTCTGCCTCAACGGCAAACTTAGTGGTTCGGGTGCAATCAAGTGCACCTCAAAGCACACTTGCTGAAACAACGATCTACTTCTTCCAAGGCCAGAACATCATTACGCGCTCCGAAATGGTCATTTATACTTGGCCATCGCTCCCAACCGGAGGATATGCCGGGACAGGAACTCATGAACTTGGTCACGCTCTGGGGATCAATGGGCATTCCGACGTCATTGCAGACATCATGTATTTCACCGGAAACGCGACCGACTTGCTGACCCAAAGAGACCTTAACACCCTTCGCACCGCCTATTGTGGATTTGGAGTTTCAAGCAAGACGGTTCCGATGCCCGCAGGTACCCCGCTGATATCGCAGAAAATTACTTGTCCGGCTCCCTAATGTCTGCAAGTTGGCACGAATCCTGCCTCAAGATTGTTAAACCTCTCGGCTGAACCTGGATTGAACCTGCCAGGTACCATGGTTCGACTGGTAATTTTACGAGGACAATGAATTTGAAGAAACAAGAATTGGCGTTTGGGATAATGATCGGAGCGATCGTGACTAGTGGACTGTTTGTCACCTCTGGTTGTAAAGGAAAGACTGCCGAAGTCATGGCAACGGTCAACGGAGAGCAGATCACACGGGAGGATTTCTACACCTATCTCGAGCATAAGCCTTCGGTGATGGTGCAAACCCCACAAGGCGCGGCTAGCGCGAACGTTGCGACCCCGCTTAACTTCCAATCTCTCAACGACCTCGTTAATCAAAAACTCCTTGAGCAGATGGCTAAGGATGAAGGTGTTTTTCCGACGGAGCAAGAGGTCAAGGACGAAATTAGCTTCCAGCAGACGAAGAACCAAGGGTTTGTGAAGACACTTACTTCGCAGGGATACACGATGACTGAGATTCGCCGACAGCTTGCGCTTGAGCGGTGTCGATTTAAGCTCATCACCAAGGGAATCAAGATTAGCGACGCCCAAGTTGATAACTACATCAAGAACAATCCTCAGCAGTTCATGAATCCAAAGACCGTTGACCTGAGCTGGATCGTTGTTAAAGACGAAGCCACTCAGAAGGAAGTCGATTCAGCTGTCCGCGGTGGAGAGACGTTCTCAATCGTTGCAACACGCTACAGTATCGCCAAAACCCCGGCCTATCCAAGCAGACTCTACTCTCAATTCCCTGATCGACTCAAGCAGGTGGTTGACAAGCTTCCAGAGGGAGGGGTGTCCGATTGGTTGGTCGACGGTAACAACAAAGTCCGGTTTAAGATTGATAAGAAGACCGAGGCCTCCAAGATTGAGATCAAACCGTGGATGAAGGTCGAGATTTCTCGAGCTCTTGCCACCCAGAAGGGTTCAGTGGCAGTTGACCTTGACAAGAGGCTTCTATCCAAACGAAAGGATGCGCAGTTGGTAGTGAATGCAACCGGTCTGAAGGAGCAATTCGATAACATCGCGAAGTCGCTTAAAGAGTCCGACGTTAAAACGAGCACAGGTGCCGGAGCTGCGGCCAACGCTCCTGCGAAGTAACAAGGAAAAACGCCCTCAAGCAATAAGCTTGAGGGCGTTTCTGTTTAAATGGAGTGAGATCAGGCTGCGTGCGACGATGCACTCAGACCGTTGATCAGCATCTTGACATGCTCTGAGGAGATCTCCTCGGTTTTCACATATTCCTGAATCGCTGTTTCCATCTCTCCGAATCCGGGAGACATCCAGGTGCCGAGCGGATCGCTGCTCGAATCAAGCTTTGTTAGTGTAAGCCGAAGATCGCCACCGTCTGCGTATTGCAGGCCGTAGCGAACCAGGTCAGGAATGGAAGTGTAGACACCGTTTACTTTGCTGGTGCCGTCGGTGAAGACTTGCTCGCTCACCCAATAGAGTCGTCGAAACATCGTTGTTTTGTAGCTCCCGGCCGTTTTCAGACCTGTCAATATTTTGACGCCAAGATTGTGGGAATGTGCCCGTTTCTCAGCGAATTGCCTTAAGTATTGGCTAAAACTTTACAGATGGCAGGTCAAGGTGCCCATTTCTGGTAGGAATACATGGATGCCGGTCGTCAGTCAAAATGAGGTGGTGTGCCAGATCTTTGTGCCGGATGAGGAAGCAATGCTCACGCTGGGTGAGCAGCTCGCAAAGGTTCTGCGCCAAGGCGATCTGGTGCTTTTCGAAGGAAACTTAGGAGCAGGTAAGACAACCCTGATCCGAGGAATTCTCGCAGGGCTTGGTTGGAAGGAACCGGTGCGCTCTCCAACTTACAACATCTTTTCCCCTTACGGCACCGATCCTCCTGTGGTTCATGCGGATCTTTATCGTTTGGCGGACGCACGAGGAACGGGCATCGAGGATTATCTGGACACTCACCTTTGCCTGATCGAATGGCCAGATGCTCTGGCTTCGCTGGTGCGCTTGGAAGAGTGTCCGAGAGTGCAAATCACGACCGAAGGTACCGGACGCCGGGTCACTCTGAGTAACATCATTCTATGATTCTTCGTGTCGGCCTCATCAGCGCCGCCCATGTCCACACTCCCAGCTACGCTCACAATTTTTCCGCTAACCCGCGGGCCGAAATCGTGGGACTTTGGGACGATGATTTGACACGCGGCACTGAGTTCGCGGAAAAGCGCGCAATTCCGTTCTTTTCAGAACTCTCTGAACTTTTGGCTGTCTGTGATGCGGTGGCGATCAGCAGTGAAAACACCAAACATCTCGCCCATATCGAAACTGCTGCCAACGCCGGTAAGCACATCATCTGCGAGAAGCCCGTCGTCGTTCGGCAGGCGGACTTTGATAAAGTGCGTGCGGCGGTAGAAGGCAACAACGTTAAGTTCATGACGGCTTTTCCTTGCCGGTTCTCTCCGGCATACCAGTCGCTCAAACAACGTGTTCGCAGTGGGGAACTTGGCGAAATCAAAGCAATCAATGCCACAAACCGCGGTCAATGCCCCAAGATGTGGTTCATTCAGCCGGAGTTGAGTGGCGGCGGAGCGATGATTGATCACGTCGTCCACGTGGCCGACCTCCTGCGCGATCTTTTGGGAGAGGAGCCGTCTCATGTTGAAGGTCAGATTGGCTCAAATGTTTACGGAGGTAAAGATTGGGATGACACCGCCATGGTGACCCTCGACTACCCAGGCGGAGTTTTTGCTACCCTAGACAGTTCGTGGTCCCGTCCCGCTTCCTTCCGAACTTGGGGAGATGTGACTCTAAAGGTCGTCGGCACCGAGGGCGTTCTCAACGTTAACCTCTTCGACCAATCCCTGCAGCACTACAAAAATGATCGTAGCAAGAGTTATGTCGATCAGGGGTACGGAAGCGATCTCGACGGTGCCATGATGGGTGCCTTCGTGGACGCCTGCCTTGACAACACTGAAATCCCGGTGACCCTTGAAGATGGACTTGCCGCCGCACGAGTTTCGCTTCGAGCGTATGAGTCACTCGGACCGAAAGTCGCGTAGAAAGCATTTCATGACAATCCGAGTCGCTCACGATTTTAACTGCCCGTGGTGCTGGGTTGGGTTGTTTCATGCGCAGCGATTGGAGCGCGAGTTCGGGGTGACCATCGAGTGGCTGGGTTATGAGCTGTTCCCGAAGGAGATGGAGTGGGACTACTCTTCGTGCCCGATTGAACCGAAGAACAAGCCGAAAACTCCAGGCCGTTTCGCGATCCACGCTTTCGCCGAGGGGATTCCGGTTCCAAACGTTGACCGACCTTTTGAGCAGCGTACATACAATTCCCATCAAGCCGTCGAGTACGCCAAGACCGAAGGAGTTGCCAATCAACTCGTTGAGCGTCTGTACCGAGCGTACTGGGAGCAAGGGAAGGACATCAACGCCATCGATGTGTTGGAAAGGGAAGCCGCTGGAATCGTCCAAAACGTTTCTGAAATGCTGAAAGCAGTCGAAGACAATCGTTTTGATGACAAGGTTGTTGATTTCGATCAGCCAGCGTTCGACTCCGGCGTCTACAACCTTCCCACCTTCTTTATCGGCGAGGAACGCCTTGCCGAGCAACCCTACCGAAAGATTAAAGCTGCCATGGAGAAGCTGATTCCACCTGATCCGGCGGGACTTGTGTATCAAGACCTGGTTTTTGCGAATTGGCACGCAGATCGACCCTTCACCTTCATCAACATGGTCACGACAATTGATGGAAAAATCATCACTGGCGAGCGTGGCGAACCTGTGACAGACCTCGGATCGGCTAATGATCATAAGATCATGCGTCGTCTCGAGCAAAAAGCCGATGCTGTTCTCAGCGGCGGAACCAGTGTGCGGGCTAGCGGCAACTGGAACCCCGAGACCGTCATCCGGATTGCGGTCACACGAAGTGGCGACCTCCCCTATGACCGCCCATTCTTCACCCAAGGCAAGCCAATTGTGATGTACCCCGAAGGTTCTACACCTTCTATCCCCGAGAACATCAAGAGCATCGCATTCAAAGACTGGCCGGGTGCTCTCCGGAGGCTCAAGCAAGAGGGAGTTGAGATCATCAACGTTCTGGGCGGAAGTGACATCAACGCTCAACTCCTACAGGCCGAGCTGGTCGATGAGCTATTCCTTACCCTTGCCCCGAAGATCAAACTTGGCGACCAAGTTCCCACGTACGCTGGTGGCAACCCGCTGCCGCGCGAAATGGTTCAGACATACAAACTCGAAGAGACCCACCAAATTGGCGACGAGCTGTTCCTTCGGTACACGAAGCCAAAATGAATCCGCTCGCGCCCACGATGTTCCTTCGGCGCAACGCCGGAAAGACGGTGCCGCTGGTGCTGGTCATCACGCTGGCGGTCATGCTCATCCAGAGCATCATTGCGCTCATCAATAGCATCCCGCTCAGTATTCAGACGATCTACCGGTACACAGATGCCTTTCTTGGGGTTTCTCCTCGCTTAGACCCTGAAAAGACTCCCGAGTTTGTCAAAATTCTCACAACAAACCCGCCTGCTGAGATTGAGAAGGTGATCCTGTGCCGCGGGAGTGGAGCTCAGGTTAAGAGCATCGTTGGAAAGTGGCCCTTTGCCGTCATGGCGATGGATCGTCCCGACATTGATTACTATCTCAAGCGGCAGGGCGCAACTGGAATCACGGGGCGCTATCCAAAAGATGGCGAACCAGAGATGATCGTCAGCGAGCCCGTCGCCCGTAACCAGAACCTAAAAATCGGTGACATCTTTTTAAAGCCGGATGAAGCCGAGAACTTCTCTCGGATGCCAGTCAAGGTCGTCGGAATCATCAAAGCCGAACGCTGGCTAATGCTCAGTAACAAGCAGTATTACGCTGACACCCAGCCCATCCCAATCGACTTCGCATTGGTATTCACCAAAGATCGAACAAAGCAAGGCGAGTACGATCGCTGGGCGGAGAAAAAGATGAAAGGCGAATTCGCTCAGCTCTTCGCGTTCCACCAAATCGAAAAGCAGTCCAAAGAGATGTTCGAGGTGTTGTACAAGATCATCAATCTTGTGATCGGCGTCCTCGTGATCGTGATCACCACGATGATGGGCATGCTGATGAACATCTACCAGAGCCAGAGACTCGTCGAATTTGGTCTCCTCCAGGCAATCGGTTTCACCAAGCAACAGCTTCTTAAACGAGTCCTGATTGAGTCGATGATTGTCATCATCGGTGGCTGGTTTGTCGGCCTTGCTGCTGCTCGAGGAGTCTTGATGATCGCGCAGGCCACTCTGATGACCCCGAACGCGTTTGCCCTTGATGTCGCCGACCCGATGGCGCTCCTCTACACCGTTCCCGTTCCGATCGCGATCCTGATCGTCGCAATCGGTACCATCTGGCTCCGGTTCCGCAATTTCGACCCTGTTGCGGTGGTGGAGAGGAGGCTTGTATGATCCAAGCCACAGACGTATCGCTCGTCTACAATGACCACGAGAAGCAGGTTTTCGCCTGTAACGAGGTGACCGTTGAGGTCAAACAAGGCGAGTTTCTCGGAATCCTGGGTCCCAGCGGGTCTGGGAAAAGCTCTCTGCTTTACCTCCTTTCTGGACTCAAAAACCCTACGAGTGGAACGATCCTCCACGACGGTAGTGACTTGCAATCCCTCAATGATCAGCAGCGGGCAGAACTCAGAAAGAAACGTTTCGGCTTTGTCTTCCAGCAGCCCTTTCTTCTCGGCTATCTCACGGCGCTCGAGAATATTCTGGCGATTTCGCCCACATCGAAACTGCGTGCTGAACAGCTTCTTGTCGAACTGGGCCTGAAAGATAAACTTCATCGGCTGCCCCACGAACTTTCCGGTGGCGAGCGTCAGCGTGTGTGCGTTGCCCGTGCACTCGTTAACCAGCCAGAAGTCATCTTCGCCGACGAACCAACAGCTGCGCTTGACCATACGAATGGGGAGCAAGTTGTCCAGCTATTGAACCAGCACAGAGGGGCTGGCTCTCTTGTGATGGTCACCCACGACCCGACGATGTTAAATCAAGCAAACCGAGTCATCGGTATGAACAACGGACGAACTGTTGAACAGTGTTAAGACTCTGGAACATTTGCTTGAAACTTGTTGTCATTACAGTTCGTAAAAACAATTGAGGTATTCTCCTCAATTGCGTCACACGGGCAACCGCGTGGCTTCTGTGGGCCTAAACAATCCACAAAAGGATGAAACTTAGACGAAGAGATGAGGGGAGACGGGTTGCAAGCTGGTCATGCTCGATGAAGAGACCACACCAAGTTGCACAAGTTTGCTCGATTCGAATCGTCCCATTCTCGTCGGGTTTCTCGCACAAGATTAGTCTTGTGTCTGCGAAAGGTTAACATTGAGGACTGTGTGATTGACAACTATAACTCTTCTTACGCTTAGCGGCCTTTGTTGCGCCGCCGTCGCCGTCGACCCAAGTCGTCTTGGGTTTATGGGTTGGATTCGGGGCCTTTTTGAAGGCAAAGCCAAACCAGAGCCAGCACTTGCTGCCGCTGCCCCTCCTCGCCTACGGCAGGAAGGCGGATGGACCACCATCGAGTGCGATGACATCGAGGCATTCGATGAATGGCTCGACCGAGACTCCGAAGGTCTGCCCTACCGGCCAGGCGAAGAGCCATCCTTGGGTAGCCACCTACTCATCGAACTCTTTGGATGCGATGGTAGTACCTTGGAGAAGGATGACACCGTTGGCGAGGCTATGGTCGCCGCCGCAAATGTCTCCGAAGCAACTATCGTTGCCGACTGCTTTAAGGAATTCAAGCCTTATGGAGTGAGCGGTGCGGTGATCATTCAAGAGTCGCACTACACGATTCACACCTGGCCCGAGCACGGCTACGCGGCAGTGGACCTGTTCTATTGTGGAGGCACCGTCAAGGTACGCCGAGCAGTCGAACTCCTCCAGGATCGATTCAAGCCAGCCCGCATCAAGTTCCTCGTTGTTCGACGCGGAAGCCAAAGCGAAGTCGAGCGGTAAGCGAATAAGTCCGGATCTGACCGTTGCTTGAAGCTCTTGCTGCAAGTAACGGTTTTTTGTTGTGTTCTATGCACCGCTTCGAAGTGGTAGGGGTTCGCAAAGAGCCCAGATGAGTCCCAGTACTTATGCTAAATCCATTGGCATACGGCAATTTTGCGATGCTGACTAACACGGAAAGCGTTGGTAAAGTAAGTAGGTATGGTCTGGATGCACCGCATTGGAACAGGAAGGATGCCGAAGGTTGTGCCGCCATCTAGGTCTAGCAGGAGGGGGCATCTAGTGCTCCTCTTGGCGAGCGGGAATTCTAAGTTCGTGGGAGGAGTTCCTGGACAAGTTCTTTCTCGAGCAAAATACTTATCAGACTTCGGATTTGAAGTAACGATTATTGCTCGGGGGAATGTCGAGTGGCATGGAGTTCAACTGGTCGACGGTATTAGAGTATTTGCATTGCGACCAAGAGACTTTAAACTGGGAAAATGGATTGCTAAGCAGTGGTTTCATCCCTTACTTGGGACTGCAATTGCTCACTTTCTCCCAAAACTTGACGCCACGATTCCAATCGACTGCCTCTTAGTGTTTGATAGTCAAACCGGAATCCCAGCTCTAAGTTTTGGCGCTCGACGCTCCATTCCCGTGATATTCCTTGTTAATGGCACAGCTTTAGATCCCGTGCAGATGCCGAAGTTCCTTCGCAGATCGAGCTTGAAATGGGAGAAAACCTGCTATACCTTTGCAACTCTCGTCGCCCCAGTCTCGAACGCAATACTCAAAACTTACCGGATGGCGTTCGGACAAAGAGAAGGTGTTCAAGTGCTACCAAATGCGTTCAGTCCAGTGTTTACTCCGTTGGATACAAACGATACTGAACTGAAGAATTTCATGTTCGTCGGACGGTTCGAGAACGATAAGCGTCCACTGAATGCTCTTCAAGCAATCCTGCAAACGCCAGGAGTAAACCTTCGGGTGTTGGGAGACGGTAGTCTCCGCCCCGAGCTAGAGCGGGTTGCCTCAGAATCGTCATCTATCTGGATTTCGGATGCAGTTGTCAACGATAGAATAGTTTTGAGAGATCACTACCGATGGGGACACTGTTTTCTATGGGTTTCTGCAGCTGAGTCATTTGGAGTCGCTCCGTTGGAAGCTATGGCATGTGGCCAAATTGTTATCGCACCGAATATTCCAGCAGCGAAGGAAATTCTAGGTGAAGATTACGAACTGTTTGTTGAAGTTGATGATCTACGTGCTCTTAGGGCCGCGATTAACCGAGTTAGAACTGACGCCAGCTTAGTAAAACGGTGCAGAGTTAAATGCCAAGAAGCCGTAAGCCGGTTCAGCGAAAAGGAAGCGTACGGCCAACTTCTTGTTGCGATAGATCAGGAGATCAAACAGTCTTCGAGATATCTAGCTTAGCCGGCCTCGCCGAAATCATTCGCAAGGGCGATCTTTAAACCGAATGACGGGCACGAGGAAGCCGTATACTCTGTTGAATTCGCAGGAATATGACTAAGCCCGACCTCACCATAATCGTTCCTGCTCTGAACGAGGAACGAACGATTCGCGAGGTCGTGGATCGTCTCCTCTCTCTGAACGCTAGCACTCAAATCATCGTTGTTGACGACGGCAGCAGTGACAAAACCGCCGACATCCTTGGGGAGTTTGCAAACTGCATTGAGGTTGTAACAAACGCTCAGCCGAGTGGAAAGGGTGCCGCGATCGTCAAGGCCCTACCTCTTGCTAAAGGCAGGCTCGTTGCCATCCAGGATGCCGATCTTGAATATGCGCCTGAAGAACTGGTTGCGCTTGCGCAGCCGATCTTAGACGAACAAACCAAAGTCGTCTTCGGCAACCGTTTCCACCACGGTCTTCCAAAGGACATGGCCATCCCAAATAAGATCGTCAATATTCTTCTGGCAGCAACTGTCCGAGTTCTCTTCGGAGTGAAGCTTCATGACGAAGCAACCTGTTATAAACTCATCGATACTGAACTACTCAGGCAAATGAACCTACAGTGCAAGCGCTTCGAATTCTGCCCTGAGGTCACCGCGAAGGCCATCCGTTTGGGAGCCCAGATAACGGAACTCCCGATCAGCTACGTCCCAAGAACAAAAGCCGATGGAAAGAAGATTCGGTGGACCGATGCACCCGATGCATTCTTAACCCTTTTTAAGTATCGCTTCTGGAAGCCGTAAGCAAGTGTTAACACTCCGATAACCACATCGAAGCCTCAACCAGGGTTAGACTCAGCCGCAATGCTTGCTGCGCTCGCCTCGACTCTTGTTCTTGCCCAAACTCCCCAGTTTGAGGCGCCCGCTGGCGAGAAGTTCGCCAAAGTTGTGTACGGAGGCGAAACGGTTCTCCCAAACGGGCGCATTATCACCCCACTTGGCAAGCGCATGTACACCGCTGAGAATCTCTGGCGGGTTGAACTTTCTCCAGACGAGAAGACTCTCGTCGGAATCACCGAGGCAGGACTGTCGCTATTCGATCTGACTCAAGCGTCTCCGAAGCAGAAGATGATCCCAATTCCTAAGGGTTCTATCGCTGGGAAGTTCTCCTCGGACGGCGCGAGCTTCGTCGCCGGAGGTGGCGAGAATGGTGACTTACTCGTGTTCGAAACAGCTACTTGGAAGATTGTGAAAAGGATCTCGATCAAAACCGTCGAAGAGAAGGATCCGTTTATTGTCGATCTGGCTCTTAGTGCGGACTCTCGCTATGCCTACACGATCGACGTTGCCCACCAGCGGCTGGTCACCATTGATCTTCAAACCGAGAAGGTGATCTCAAGCGTCAAGGCCGGACGACAGCCGTACGCAATCGAACTTGCTCCCGACGGGAAATCGGTTTTTGTCGCCAATATCGGCATTTTCGATTACGAACTCGTCAAAAAGCCTGAGGAAGGGAAGGGAAATCCGCGTGGCCTCAGCCGGCCACCCTTCGGATTTCCGACCAGCGAAGCCACCAACGGCATTGAGTTTGAAGGCCGCAAGATCGCTGGTCTTGGCGATCCGCTCGTGCCGGACGCTCACTCGGTTTGGATGTTTAACGTCGTTCAGCCCAACGCCCCGTTCCCAACCCGAAAGGTCAAAACGGGAATTCTGATCCATGCCCCTGCGGGACAAGGTAAGGCCGTTGGCGGAAGCTCACCAAACGCGCTGAAGTTCGTTGGAAACGAACTTCTCGTTTCCAACGCCAACAATGATAGTGTCCAAGTCTTCGACAGCTCGCTACAGCTCAAAAAGACCATCACCCTAACCCCTCAGCCACTTCTCAAGGGTTATCGAGGCGTCATCCCGACTGGCCTTGCGACAACGAGAGACCAAAAACGGGCATTTGTTTGCGCCACCGGACTCAATGCCGTTGTTGAACTCGACACCAAAACCTGGGCGGTCAAGGGGTACCTACCCGCTGGAGACTGGCCGATCGCAGCCACGTTTAACAAACAAGGTGAGATGTTTGTAGCGAATAGCTACGGAGTGGGAATGGGACCAAGGGGCTACAAGGAGTTCCGCAAGCCCGAAGACGAGCGATACGGAATGCCCGGCACTGGAGCAATCACCGGCGAGTACCTGCCCGGGATGATCAATCGGTTTAATCCGAAACCAACCCCAGAGCACACCCAAACTGTTCTTCGCAACAACGGCCTCCTCCCTGTCAACCGAACGCCCAAGTTCCCCAAAGAAATCAAGCACGTGGTGTTCATCACCAAGGAGAACCATACGTTTGACGGCATCTTCGGCTCGCTCAAAGGCGCGAATGGTGATCCTGACTACGACATGCACGGGATGAACGGGTTCATCGACGGCAAGAAGGACCAGAAGGTGCCGATTATGCCAAACCACATTCGCCTCGCCGAGCAGTTTGGTATTTCAGACAATTTCTACATGGAAGTCGGTGCCTCGGGTGCTGGCCACCGCTGGTTGGTTGGAGTTTACGCTTCCCTCTGGACATCGCGCCTGTACTACTCCGGATGGAACTTCAAGGCCAACGATGCCGCCAAGGGAAGGCTCATCAGTTTCGGATCCAACGGCAGCCAGATTCCCGAGGACTACCTTGAGAACGGTTCAATGTGGGAGCACCTTGGTCGAAACGGGGTGAGCTTCCGTAACTACGGTGAGGGCTTCGAGTTTGCCGATTCGGACGAGGAAGCACCGTTCAGCAAGACCGGAACCGGTGAAGTCGTCAACTTCCCAATGCCGAAAATCCTCTTCGATAACACCTGCTTCGAGTTTCCGGGCTACAACAACAATATCCCGGACATCGTCCGGGCCGATTGGTTCAAGGACGATATTCAGAACAACTATCGGAGCAAAGGAAAGCCTCTGCCCAAGTTCATGAACATCGCCATCTGCAACGATCACGGCGCAGGGCCAAATGCGAAGCAGGGCTTCCCATTCACCAGTAGCTATCTCGCCGACAATGACATGGCCCTAGGGCAGATCGTTGATTACTTGAGCCACACGCCTGAGTGGAAAAACATGGCGATCTTTGTCACCCAAGACGATGCAGGTGGAGATGCTGATCACATCGACCGCCAGCGGAGCTTTGTACTTGCGATCTCGCCGTACGCCAAAAAGGGCTACGTCAGCCACAAGCACACGAGCATTATGAGCATCATCAAGTCGATCTACCAGATTTACGGTCTGGGGCCGAACAATATGTTCGATGCGGTTGCAACTCCGCTAGATGACATGTTCACGGACAAGCCTGACTTCACGCCGTACAAGCACGTTGCTGCGGATCGTCGAGTCTTCCGACCCGAGGAAACGTTTGACCCTACCGATCCAGACTTCAAGAGAAGAAGAGCGATGAAATCTGTTCAGATGGATGGAAAAGAATGGTTCAAATGGCTGGAGCAACAACAAAAAGGTGGCAAACATTAACTTTGTAAAGCTTTGTTAATCTCAATAATAACAATCCATAAACATTCCGCTAACGTATTGTTAATAATCTAAGTGAATCCTCTTCGCTGGGAGAAATCTTATGCGAAGAGCATTTACACTTATTGAGCTTCTCGTCGTCATCGCAATCATCGCGATCCTCGCCGCCATCCTGTTCCCGGTCTTTGCCCAGGCAAAGCTTGCCGCGAAGAAGACCAAGTCCCTGAGCAACGTCAAGAACCTTGGTACAGCATTCAACATTTATCTTGGTGACAACGACGACGTCACCCCGTCGATCTTTGGAACCAACAACCAGGTTCTCTGCACCAACGCGAATGTTGCCTTGACTCGAAGTGTCGAAGGATGCAGCAACGAGTGGTGGTATCCGATTTTCCCTTACTTCAAGTCAATTGACCTGATCTACTCTGACGAGCGAACCAACCCAGACACCAGCTTTATCCGAAACACCGTTTTCGGAACCAAGTACATCTCTGCCTACGGTTACAACTGGGGCCCATTCGGATGGCGAGGCGGCGGACTTCTTGAGAAGCAAGTTGTCTACGTTCGACCAACTGGTGGAAACGGAAACATCAACGCAGGAAAGAGCGCTACAAGTGTGACCGAACCTGCTAAGGTCTTCGTTTTCGGAGATACGTACGACACCCCGCGTGCAACGATCGGAATCGGATTCTCGGGCGATCAGCACACTGGTTTCTCGAACACCAGCCTTCGCTACAGCGGTTCGTTCAACTACGCATTCCTCGACGGTCACGCTAAGGCGCTTCCGGTTAAGGGCGGAATTCTTCCTGGAGCATTCAACAACCGATGGATTATGCCGAGCAACCACGTTCAGTGGGGCGGAGCCTATTGTTCAGATCCAGATGCGATCATTCAGCCTGAGGATGGGACCACTTCGAACCTCAACAGCACCCCTCGCCCGCCAGCTCTTGCTTGCGGTGCGTACGCACAGTGGGTCGTCGACCAGGCTACTGCAGTCTGCGCCGGAAACAGCACCGCAACTGTCTGCCGCTGGGGTAGCTAACACCTGACTCGTTGCCCGGATGACATCTGGGCAACAGCGAAGACTTTGTATTTCGCCCGCTCTTTGAGCGGGCGATTTTTGTTATCAGATCCTTAAACAGATGCTTAACGTTCTGTTAATACAGTGAATGAATACTAGCCTCGGGAGATTCCTTATGCGAAAAGCATTTACACTTATTGAGCTACTCGTCGTTATCGCAATCATCGCGATCCTTGCCGCCATCCTGTTCCCGGTCTTTGCTCAGGCAAAGCTTGCCGCGAAGAAGACCAAGTCCTTGAGCAACGTCAAGAACATTGGAACCGCAACCAACATCTACTACGCTGACGCGGATGACATGACTCCGTCGATCTGGGGAACCAACGACCCTGCAAACTGCACACCTCCAACGAACATTGCTGGTTGCGGTAACGAGTGGTGGATGCCAATCTTCCCTTATTTCAAGTCGATCGATTTGATCTACTCGGACGAGCGAAGGACTCCAGACAACAACTCGGTTCGAACCGGCGTGTACGGTGCTAAGTACATCTCCGCATACGGCTACAACTGGGGCCCATTCGGATGGCGCGGAGGCGGAATGCTTCAGAAGCAGGTTGCAGTTCCTCGCCCTGGCGGCGGATTCGGCAACATGAATGCCGGTATCAGTGCGACTTCGGTCGTTGAGCCAGCAAACATGTTCGCTTTCGGCGACACCTACGACACTCCACGAGCTACCGTCGGAATCGGCTTCGCAGGCGACGACTACACCGGCTTCTCGAACAACGCACTTCGATACAGCGGTTCGTTCAACTATGCCTTTGTTGACGGTCACGCTAAGGCGCTTAAGGTCAAGGGTGGAATTCTCCCCGGCGCATTCAGCGATCGATGGATCATGCCAAGCAACCACGTTCAGTTCGGTTCAAGCTACTGTGCAGATCCGTTCGCGATCATTCAGCCTGAGGACGGAACCACGTCAAGCCTGAACAGCACCCCTCGCCCGCCAGCTCTCGCTTGCGGAGCGTACGCACAGTGGGTCGTCGACCAGGCTACTGCAGTCTGCGCCGGAAACAGCACCGCAACTGTCTGTCGCTGGGGCAACTAAGTCCGAAACGGTGGCCTAGATCGAATCTGGGTCACTTTAATGTCTATGCATTTCGCCCGCTCTTTGAGCGGGCGATTTTTATTATCCGATTCTTAATCAAATGCAAACATTCTGTTAATACAGTGAATGAATAGTAGCTGTCGGGGATTCATTATGCGAAAAGCATTTACACTCATTGAGCTACTCGTCGTCATCGCAATCATCGCGATCCTTGCCGCCATCCTGTTCCCAGTCTTCGCCCAGGCGAAAGCTGCTGCGAAACACACGACCAACCTTTCGAGCATCAAGAACATCGCTACCGCAACCATGCTGTACGTTTCTGACTCCGACGACGTGTTCCTCTGCGAGTTCAACCACGACTCGTTGAACGATTACGGCGAATGGCAGTGGTTCCTTCAGCCATACATGAAGAACCGCGACATCGTGTACGACATCAACCGAACTCGAACCGGTTGCGACACCTACATTGACCCCAAGGGCCGATGTGTTGGCTTCGCACCAAACTTCGGAGTCTTGAACTACCGAGGCGGAACCGGAATGTTCAATGTCGCATCGGCGAGCTTCCCGATCACCACGACTTTCGGTGGAACTCACAACGGTAGCATGTGGACCGGCAAGAGCATGACCTCATTCCAGGCACCAGCTGAAATGCAGATGTTCACCACCACCGCAGACACCCCGATGTTCACCAATGCCTACTACTACCAGGACGGCGACGGTCAGATCAAGGAGCCACGAAACGGCGGACGATGGGTCAATGCATTCGTAGACGGACACGCCAAGACCGTGTTCTACGGCGCATACACGCTTCCTGCTTTTGGCGGTGCGTACATCCAAATGCCGAAGAGCGTCGTGGATGCAAATCGATACTGTGCAGATGATACGATCGTTGAAGGAGACTCAGGCTTCCCAACCACCGGAATGAGATGCGTTGACATCAACGCCCTGCTCATCACTCTTCGGGTTCCAAAGTGAGGGGCGCTTTAGCCCTTGCAGCGATTCTCGCATCGATCTGCACCTTCGGGTGCGGATCGAGCGAGGAGGCAGGAGTTACGAAGACTGAGACATCGGTCAGCGAGGCGCAAGCCAAACTTGACGCATCGATGAGCAAAGAGCAACAAGAAGAGTTCAAGAAGAAAGCCGAAGGGTTTAATCCGAAGAACGCTCCGAAGTAGTTCCGAGCATCGCTTGGAACGCAACAATCGCTCCCGCAACGTGAACGTTGAGGGAGCGCCCCTTGCCCGCCATTGGAATGAAGACTGCCGACTGGCACTTCTTCATCACTGAGCCATAGACCCCCGCGCCCTCATTTCCGAGCACGAGGCACGTCTGAGCGGGATACACAAATTCCATGTACGGCGAAGCTTCGTCGGCAACTTCAACCGCTACAAGTGTGTAGCCAGCTTCCAGCGCCTTGTTACATGCCTCAAGATGGTTCTCAACGTGTAGCCAAGGTACTTTCCGGTGCGCACCCATCGAAGTGACGCCCACTAAGGGTGAATTCTCTGGCGTCGGCGTTTTGCCGGTCAAGAGGATCTGAGTTGCCCCGCACGCATCAGCGACCCGAAACATTCCGCCAACGTTATAGCCGTCTTCCCAGTCCTGAAGCAGCAGTACGAGGTCAACCCTTGATCCCGAAGCCTCATACTCCTTGAAAAGCTTCCGAATCCCTGCCTTCTTTCGTATCTGCCTCATGGAATAGCAATAGTACACTGAGAGAACGATGCGAAGGGGTTACGATGTCATTTTTCAAAACCCAACTCTGGGTGCATTGTTTATCTGCGCCGGTCTGTTTTTCATCACCGTCATCTGCATCTGGGGCGCCCTTTACTTCCAACGGAAAGTGAAGGAAGACAGCGAGATGCGGCGCAAGTTTCGCCGAGAAAACCGTCCCCCAAAGTAGAAATACTGGTTATCAATAAAAAGGTGACTTCCCGGCATATTTGATGAATAGACCCGATGGGATAACGCGGAACACCTATTCCATGCGGTCATTCTGTGACCGCTGGAATGTACATGAAACCCATTCACTCCCATAAAGGTCGCTCTCAGCACGGCTTCACGTTGATCGAAGTCATGGTAGCGATCTCGATCCTTGGACTTGGCTCCGTGACGGTCGTCGGCATGTCAGTGATGACGACCAAAATTGCGAGACAAAATGAGATCAGATCGACTGTCCAGTCGATCGCCAGGAGCCAGATTGACCGGCTGATTGCCGTCTCAATACAGAATCGTGGATTGGTCTTGAACCGGCCGATTGCAATCGATGAAGACTTGCAGCAGCAACTTCCGGCAACTGACCTCTCCGCTACTTACAGTATCAACCGGGTCGGGACCTCTTTGAATTTGCAGTCGATCGAAATCACCATTCGCTGGCAGAACCAAGCGGGTGCCACGGGGTCGAGAATGTCGAGTGTGTCGGTTGCCAAGACCTTTACCTCGATCGTGAATTGCGCGTGGACGAAGAATCCTTGGAACCCAGTTCCGCTAGACCAGCTCTTCTATGCACCCCCTCCTCCTCCTCCACCCGCGCCACCTACCCCGCCCAAACCGACGCCGACGCCCCCGGCCCCGCCTAAGCCTACGCCTCCTCCAACCCCGCCC